>Ga0079305_1000180_pt1 | contig 151963 bp, 174 predicted proteins | sample LMS_cellobiose_e_FD_79183 | JGI IMG/M metagenome (GOLD analysis project Ga0079305, IMG submission 79183) | Rumen-fistulated moose microbial communities from Alaska, USA - LMS_cellobiose_enrichment | ecosystem: Host-associated > Mammals > Digestive system > Stomach > Rumen fluid ... | reverse complement strand
TGCGACGACCTGGGGTAGGTAGATCTCAGCCTTGTCGAACCTGACTCCGATGGTCTCCATTCCCTTTCCGAGACCGTCGCCGATGATGGCTCCGATGTCCATCTTTGCGTCGATTGCCTTCTGGGTTGCTTCCTGTGCGAGCTTGACGTTCCAAGTCTCAACAGACTTCTTCAGATCCTCAAGAATTGCCTCGTTTGCCATTTTTGTTTCCTCCTTTATCCTGTGATTATATTCACTGCAGCTATTATGCTGTATGATGATAACACAGATTGGTGTTTATTTATAGATTGCCCTTGTTATAGCGTTTTCATTTTTTTCTATATTTAAATGTTATGAATTTGTAAATCATCGCATAAAATTGATATATAAAATTTATGTTGTATGATATATCCAATGTATAAATCATTAAATATAAGTGCCTAAAACGATAGGCTGTTCGATCATGATGAAAAAAAGGTGTAACCTTTACAAGAATGGTTTTATCGATCTTTAAAATACATGTCTGGCTGTTAAGAATAATGTTGATATGTCAATAATTTTACCAAAGTACTCAGTTATGTCCGAACATGGAAGTGTACCGGCCATAACTTCCTACATTGTAGGTCAAACCGGGCGATCAATCGTAAAATTGAATATTTTTGTACAATATTTTTAATCGCATCCATATCTTCCCCACTATATAGAGAGTTTAAGGTATTATTAATTTAAATAGGATGACCGAAAAATAGTGACCAATCAATACAAAATCTTCATTTTCAATCAAAATTTAGCATATTATTTAAAATAGCCTTATCCATATGACCTATTGCTATCGACAGGGATCTAGGTGCACGAGTATTCCAGCATATGCCGGTATCTAAGTGCATAAGGTACTGTAACGAAACAGGATATGGTCTATCATGAGCGACGTATTGTTCTCAATAGTTGGTTTCAAATCCATGGATGGGCAATCGCTCTGTTCGGAGGATCTCCAATGACGGCTCGCAGATATGTGGATGTTTTCGATACCTACAACCGCTTCATGGCCGGCGAGAAGATATTGGAGAAGGATTGGGATTACTATATCGTTCCCAACAACGCCTCTCTCATGAAGAAACGCTATGGGATCAACTTCGGGACAAGCATCATCCCTGAGGATCAGGACTTGGTGGACCGTCTGTTCGTAGCAGGCATTGACATGCTTCTGACATCCGGCATCTACAACAGGGATACCGGGACCCGCATGAAGATCACAGAGGACGAAATATACGAAGGTCTGAAGATGGCACCCAAGAGGATAACCTTGGGTGAGGGCAAGGACGCAGTCGAATGCAGCGCCCGCAGAGGCAACGCATCGAACAAGCCAATAATCGAAGGCGGCCCTACTGGGGCCCCCGTGTCCGAACCGATTTACAACACGGTCATCGAATCATACGCCCAGGAGCCGATGGTGGATACCATCGTCTCAGGCGTATTGGAGACGGTAAAAGGCCACCCGTCCGTCAAGAACAGCCCATGGGAGATCAGGGCTACGATGGCGGAGCTGACCTATGTCCACAACGCCCTGATCACTGCCGGAAGGCCAGGTATGGCCATATAGGGTCCCCAGACCCCGCTTACGGCCCAGGGGCGCATCGCGTCGGACCTCCATGAGCAGATGGGGATGAAGAACTCGGATCTCCATGAATGCTCCCAGCTGAATGAGATGAAGGTCGACATGTCGATGCTGAACATGATCGCCGCATGGCATCTATCCGGATCGAACATACTGATCGAGCAGATGCCGATCGTGGGCGGTTACAGCGGAGGTCTCGAGGAGACCGCCATCTGTGATGTGGCGACTACCATCGCTTCTTTCGCCATCATGAACGCTGACATACACTTGGGGGGACCGATCCATATCAGATGGGGAACGACCACCAACAGGCAGTCCATGCAGGTCTCGGCACATACCGCGGCGGCTATCGATACGAACACCGATCTGCTGCTCGCAAACCAGTTCTATGCCATGTCTGGTCCTTGTACCGAGATGAACCTTCTCGAGGTTGCCGCCCAGGCAATGTGCGATACCGCAAGCGGAAGGGAGCTCCTGTCAGGTGTGGCATCCGCCAAGGGCGTGAAGACGGACATGGTCTCCGGAATGGAGGCCCGTATGATGGGCGAAGCCTCGATGGCGGCCTGCGGCATGGACGTGCACGACATGAATGAGGTCCTCGAGAGGCTTATCACCTTTTACGAGAAATCCTACTTCAACGTGCCCGCTGGCAAGAAATTCCAGGAATGCTATGATGTGGACGAGGTCCAGCCCACCGAGGAGTACGTCTCCATCTACGACAACGCCCTCAACACCATATCGAACTGTGGCATCGATTTCTGATTCCCGTTCTTTGATCGGACATTTTCTGCGGATATCGTATTCTGGATACGGATTCGGCAGATGTGGTAAGCACCTCTATAAATATCTCTAAACTATCCGGTCGAACCATGTAGGCGTAGACGTGCTGCCCCAAGTTCGGATTACAGGGTTCAGTCGAATCTCTGCACACCATGTCGTAACTTTGTCGGCAGCCTATATGCTCAACATGAAATATATAAAGAATATCGGATTTTTTCGATAAACTTATATATTAATTTCAATAATTCTTAATCCGTTGGAGGGCGCTCCGGCGAGCAAACGGGTCTCTAAAACCTGTAAGCGGGGTTCGACCCCCCGGCCTTTCGCCATTTCAACGGTAGATATCATGGGTATTAAGTTCACGGATTCTCAGATCCAGCATCTGATGGAGTATGGAGACGTCGATTGGTCCGAGATGGAATTCGAGGATGCTGCACAGAGAGACAAGGAGTTCTCGAGCCAGTTCTCAAGACTCAAATCCGCGAACGACAAAGGCCTCAAGGCGCTTATCGCCGACCCTCATAACGACCTCACCGATCTGGAGAACAGGATCAGGGACAAGTTGAAGGCCAGGGGTTTCATAGAGGTTCATACACCCATATTCGTTTCCAAGGCCGCATTGGCCAAGATGACAATCACGGAGGATCACCCTCTTTTCAAACAGGTATTCTGGATAGATGACAAGAGGGCCCTCAGGCCCATGCACGCCATGAACCTGTACAGGGTCATGAGGGAGCTCAGGGACCACACGGACGGTCCGGTCAAGATCTTCGAGATCGGTTCCTGCTTCAGAAAGGAGTCCAAGAGTTCCACGCACCTCGAGGAGTTCACCATGCTCAACCTTGTAGAGATGGGCCCTGACGGAGATGCCATGGAGCATCTGAAGATGTACATCGGCGACATCATGGACGCCGTAGGCCTCGAATACACAACATCCCGTGAGGAGTCCGACGTCTACGTAGAGACATTGGATGTGGAGATCAACGGCACCGAGGTCGCATCAGGAGCGATAGGCCCCCATAAGCTGGACCCTGCACACGATGTCCATGAGCCCTGGGCGGGAATCGGATTCGGCCTCGAGCGCCTGCTGATGATGAAGAACTCTAAGAGCAACGCCAAGAAGACCGGCAAGAGCATCACATACCTCAACGGTTACAAACTGGACTGATAACATGATCGCAGACATCCTAGCAAAGGCAGAGAAGGAAGCAAAGCTCTCCACCGAGGAGATCTACAAGCTCATGTCCGTCAGCGACAAGAACGAGATGGAGGAGCTCTTCGCCGCCGCGAGGAGGGTCAGGGACAGGGAGTTCGGAAAGAAGATCTTCACATACGGATTCGTCTATTTCTCCACATACTGCAAGAACAACTGCACATTCTGTTACTACAGGACATCCAACACCGGCATCGACAGATACAGGAAGACCAAGGAGGAGATCGTTCAGCTCTCCGCCAGCCTTCGGGACGCCGGGATCAATCTGTCGGATCTGACCATGGGCGAGGACCCCGTGATGTACAAGGACGGCTACGCCAAGCTGCTGGACATCATCTCGGCGGTGCACGACGAGGTGGGGATCAACATCATGGCATCGCCCGGTGCCCTCCCCCACGACATGTTCGTAAAGGTCAGGGAGGCCGGTGCGGACTGGTACGCGTGCTATCAGGAGACCTACAACAGGAATCTGTTCGGATCCCTCAGGCTCGACCAGAGCTTCGAGGATCGCAGGAACCAGAAGACATGGGCCATAGAGGCTGGGCTTCTGGCCGAGGACGGGATGATGATCGGGCTCGGAGAGTCCGTGATGGACAGGGCCGAGACCATCCAGGAGATGAGCTCTCTCGGATGCGCACAGGTCAGGGCCATGACGTTCGTTCCTCAGGTAGGGACCCCCATGCAGGATTACAGACCATACGATTCAACCGAGGAGCTGAAGGCCATCGCCATCATGAGGCTCCTCAACCAGGACAAGCTCATCCCTTGCAGCCTCGATGTTGAGGGTATCGCCGGACTCAGGACCAGGATCAACGCGGGCGCGAATGTCGTGACCTCGATAGTCCCCCCGAGCCAGCATCTCGCCGGAGTGGCCCAGCACGAGCTCGACATCGAGAACGGTAACCGTTCCGTGCAACATGTTTTCGAGATGCTGGAGGAAATGGGGCACCATCATGCCTCATCCGCTGAATACAGAGCATATCTCGAGGCTCACAGGCCCAAGAGGGTGGCCTGATGAGGATAGCCATCGTTGGAGGCGCCCTCCAAGGCATGGAGGCGGTCCTTCTATCCAATGCGGCCGGATATGAAACCGTGGTTTTGGACAGGAAGAAGGATGCTCCCGCGATGTCTCTCTGCGACGAACCGGTGAATCTGGATCCCACCAAGGATCCCGATGATGCACTGAAGGTCTTCCAAGGATGCGACGCGGTCATCCCCGCCTGCGAGGAGATGGATCTCCTGAAGACCCTAGATTCGATGAAAACCAAGATGGGCGTCCCGCTCCTCTTCGATCTGGCCTCATACAACATATCAAGCTCCAAGAACAAGTCCAACGAGATCATGGATTCCGTCGGCGTCCCTCTTCCGAAGCCCTGGCCGGCATGCGGGTTCCCCGCCATCGTCAAGCCGGCATCCCAGAGCGGCAGCATAGGCGTGACAGTGGCCCACAACGAAGAGGATATGGACAGAGGGCTGAAGATAATCGAGGGGCTCAACGATGAACCTGTCATGCAGGAGTTCGTGCACGGTAAGAGCGTGTCTATAGAGGTCATTGGCAACGGAACCACTGCGAAGTCCTATGTGACCACGGAGGTCTGTCTCGATTCCAATTACGACTGCAAGATGGTGAGATGCAACCCGAACATCATGCCGAAGGACGATTGCGACCTGTTCGCTAAGATCGGGAAGGATGTCGCAGAGGCCATCGGTCTCAGCGCCCTGATGGATGTCGAGGCCATCCTCACACCTAAGGGTCTGAGGGTGCTGGAGATCGATGCCCGCATCCCCAGCCAGACTCCTGCGGCCATCGAGGCCGGCACAGGCATAAACCTCCTGGAGGAGCTTGTGACCACTGCATTGGGCAAGCCCAGGGACAGGATGTCCAGTGGCGGCAGCGCCATCTACCGCCACGTTTACGTTAAGAACGGGGAACTGCGTTCCAGCGGCGAGAAGGAGTTCGGACATGTCCGCAACCCCAGGTTCTCACCCGGTCTGTTCGGTTCCGATAATTCCATCTCGGACTACGAGCCCGGAAAGGAGGAGTGGCATGCCACTCTCATCTCCAAGGGAAGGACCGAGGAGGAGGCCGATGCCAAGGCGGCCGCGTGCATAGAGAGGATCCTTGACGAATGTTCCATAGACGAGTTCCTTGACGGGACTCCGGAGATGATCTGATGACGAGACTCACACCCGATCTCATTGAGGGGGTACCCGACGATACCCTGGACCTGGATTCTAAACTGATGAAGATGTGCGGCAAGACCGTGAAACAGATAGCGCTTGAAGGAGCCGGAGTGGATCACGATGTGGATTTCTCCAAGTTCCGCGTGGCTGTCATCCCTATCACTTCAGGGATGGGCGTCATCGGAGGGTTCTCCAAGTCGGTCGATGCCATCGTCAGGAGGCTTGGCATGCAGAGCTATGTCACCGACTACACAGACGTCAACGGATTCGACCAGGCCATCAACGACGGGGTCGACATGATAATGATGGCGGACGATGCGAAATTCGTCGCATACAACGTCCATGCCAGGAAGACGACCAACAACTCCTGGGGCACCGCGATGGGATATGCCGTCGCATTGAAGAACGCCGCAGGCGGTGTGAAGGACAAGAATGTCCTGGTCATCGGAGCAGGTTTAGTGGGCACAGAGGCGGTGCAGATACTGATGTCATGGGGAGCCAAGGTATCCGTCACGGACATCAAGTTCGAGAAGGCCAGGGCACTCCAGGAGAGATTCGGGATCGAGGCCATAGAGGATGTGGAGAATGCGCTCTCATCGCACAAGTATATCCTGAATGCCGCACCGGCGATCTTCCCGGGAAGGCTCATCGCTGAAGGTGCGGTCATATCCACGCCGGGCGTCCCGCATTACTTCGACGAGGAAGGCAGGAAGAAGGCCAAGGCCATCATCCACGACCCTCTCGAGATAGGCACTGCCATGATGGCCGTCAATAGCGCCCTTTTCTCGTTGGAGCATTGAAGGAGCCTATGATCCGATCGATCTCGAGTAGCTTTTCGGCCACCTGCCTGCCCTTCTCGGTCAGTTCTATCTGCATGGCCTTGGTCACACGCTCTTCCTTCTGGATTATCAGGTCGTGTCCTTCAAGGATCTCAAGCTTGCTCGGCATGAACTCGTTGTTGGCAACGTTCCTGTAGAGCGCCATTCGGGTGGTCCTTCCCCCACAGTCATGAATGAACAACATTATGGCTATCAGGTGCCTTCTCTCGAAGGCCAGAATCTCCCTGGTCATGTTTGCCCCAAACTCTACGAATTATTAACCATTTGTCCGAAGGCCATTGTGTAAGTTTCTTACACTGGAAAAAAACCCATATAAACAGCGCTATCGATTAGATGTCAGTGAACGAAACATGAGCATGATTGGTCTTGCCTGGGTTGTAATAGGGGGTTTCCTGGAACCTGTCTGGGTGCTCGGATTGAAGAAATACAGCGACACCCATTCGATTTACTGGTTCCTGTTCACGATCCTCTTCATGTATCTGAGTCCCATGTGCATTGGTTTTGCCATGGGTGACGGGATGTCCGTAGGTATCGCATACTCCATCTGGACGGGAATAGGTGCCGTCTGTGCCGTTATCGTGGGCTACATCCTGTTCAAGGAGCGCTTGGAACGTATCAAGGTCCTGCTGGTGATGGTGATCATAATCGGTGTGGTCGGTCTGGAAATTTCGTCGGTGATAGGATGAACAAGCTATGGCTGTACATATTCATAGGAGGGGTGTTCGAGACCCTCTGGGCCACGACCATGAGCTTCTCCAACACGTTCACGGATCTCTTCTGGACGGCCGTGACGATAGTGATACTCCCGATCAGCGTGATATTCCTGTACAAGGCTTTGGACGGCGGTCTTCCCACCGGCCCGTCATATGCGGTCTGGGTCGGCATCGGCGCGATAGGCGCGGTGATAGTGAGCATCCTGATGGGCAGCGTCCCTAACCTCATGGGTTTCTTCTTCCTCGGTGTGCTCATCGCAGGCGTGATAGGTTTGAACCTGGTCACCGAGTGACGGCATCCATATCACAGGTTTCCCTGTCGTTCCTTTTAATAAACCTTTTAATACCTTATTTTAGAGTACGAGTCAGGGACAGAAATGACACTCAGAATAGGTGTTCCGAACAAGGGTAGGCTCAACGAGAGGAGCATCGAGCTCCTTTCCAGGATTGGAATAGATCTGGGAGAGGATTTCGGCAGAAAGCTCTACGTCAAGGCCAGGAACCAGGATATCGAGGTGATCTTCGTCAGGGCACAGGACATCCCCGTCTTCATAGCCGAAGGGGCCATGGACATGGGAATCACCGGCATCGACGAGACCGCCGAATCGGGAAAGGACCTCAAGAGGATCCTTGACCTTCAGTTCGGATTCTGCCATCTGGCAGTTGCTGTCCCCGAGACATCCGACATCACGGATGCCAAGCAGATCAAGAACGGCAGCAGGGTCGCCACATCATTCCCGAATCTGACCAAGAGGTACTTCGACAGTCTCGGTATAGATGTGGAGATCATCACGGTGACCGGAGCCTGCGAGATCATGCCCTACATGGGGGTATCCGATTATATCTCCGATCTGGTTTCCTCGGGATCCACCCTCAAGACCAACAGGCTAAGGGAAGTCGGGAAGATCATCGACTCCCAGGCAGTGGTCATATCGTCCGAGAAGGCAATGGCCAAGAACGGACAGTACATCCAAGAGGTCATCGACTCCATCGAGAGCGTCATCATCGCCGAGAATAAGAAGTACATCATGGCCGACATCCCCAAGGACAAGCTGGCCGAAGTGGAGAAGATCCTACCTGGCATAGGAGGGCCCACGGTGCTCGAGATCGCCGGCAACGAGGATTATCTCGCGGTGCACGCAGTCATCGAGAGCAATGACGTGTTCAAGACGATAGCGGACCTCAAGAGGCTGGGAGCCAAAGGCATCCTGACCACACCCATCGAGAGACTGGTGAACTGAATGGACCGCAGCATAATGAGGGGTACCACCAGGGACTTCGTCAAATACTACAATCCGAAGCTCAACGGGGAGCTGAGGCTGGACACCAACACCAACGTCCTTGGATCCAATCCGGCCGCGGAGAGATATCTGAAGGAGCACTCATGGGACCTCAACGGATATCCGAACACATACTCCGACGGACTCAGGGGAGCCCTGGCCGAACTGTATGGCCTCGAATCGGACAACATCATCGCGGGGAACGGTTCGGACGAGTTGCTGGATGTGGTGTTCAAGACATTCATGGATATGGGCGACAACTCCGTGGTCCCGGTGCCCTCCTACACACTCTACGACTATTTCGTCAAGCTCAACGGGGGAAAGGCCATCGAGGTGGACCTCACAGAGGATTACCAGCTCGATGTCGATGCGATGGTGAGGCAGGATGCCAAGGTAGCCATAATGCCCTCTCCGAACAACCCCACGGGCAACTGTTTCAGGAAGAAGGACATCGAGGAGATTCTGTCCAGGTTCAACGGCATCGTCGTCGTCGACGAGGCATATTCGGAGTATTCGGATGATCCGTTCGTGAGAAGGGTCGATGAGTTCGACAACCTGGTGGTCATCAGGACGTTCTCCAAGGCATACGCCATGGCCGCTCTCCGTGTGGGATACGCGGTCACCAACAAGAACCTGGCCGATATGATGATCAGCGTCAAGATACCATATTCCCTGAACATGGTGAGCGAAGGTGCGGCCATCGCTGCAGTGAAGGATCAGGACTTCATCAAGCGCTCAGTCCAGATGGTGAGGGAACAGAGACCCAAGCTGGCATCAGGTCTGAGGAAGCTCGGTTTCGAGCCCTATCCCTCGGATTCCAATTTCATACTTGCAAGATCGCCCATAGACCACGAGCTCTTGGTAAAGGGGCTGAAGGATCGCGGCATATTGATCCGTGACTTCGGTTCCAAACGCAGGACCGAGAACTGCGTCAGGACCACCGTCGGTACAGAGGAGCAGAACACGCTGTTGCTTGAGAAGGCCGAAGAGGTGATCTCCGGATGCCGCTGAACATCTCGATCACCGACTACGGGGTAGGGAACCTCTACTCCATCCGCAGATCCCTGGAGTTGTGCGGCGCCAACGTCACGATCATTGACGACATGGGTGAGCTGATGGATGCGGAATGCATCGTGTTCCCCGGCGTGGGGGCTTTCGACAGGACTATGGAGAAGCTGCTCCCTTACAGAGAGCAGATATGCGACAGGCTGAAGGAGGGCGTACCCGCATTGGGCATATGCATCGGATCCCAGATACTCTTCGAAGGCAGCGATGAGGGCAGTTCTCCCGGACTCGGATTGTTCGGTGGTCGGGTGGAGAAGCTGGACTGTGAGATCATCCCGCATATGGGGTGGAACCAGGTGAAGTCGGATGACCCTCTTCTCGACGGGGTGCCCGATAACAACTTCTACTTCGTGCATTCCTGTTTCTGCAACGCTAAGCTTAAAGAGGATGTCCTGGGGACCACCGAGTACGAGGGGAAGGAGTTCCCTTCTTTCTTCAGGAAGTACAACACATACGGCACCCAGTTCCACCCTGAGAAGAGCAGTGCATCCGGAAGGAGGGTCCTCAGAAACTTCATCGCTTTCGCGGAGGCCAACCTATGAGGCTCATCCCCGCCGTCGACGTCATGGATCACAAGGTCGTGCAGCTGGTCGGCGGAAAGCCCGGAAGCCAGCAGATCGTCATCCCTGATCCTGTAAAGGTGGCGCAATCATGGATCGACAAGGGAGCGGACTATCTGCACCTGGTCGATCTGGACGGCGCATTCGGCAAAGAGAATAATCTGGACGTCTTCAAGAGGATCACGAAGGAGCTGGGCGTCCCCACCGAGATAGGCGGGGGCATCAGGGATGCAGACACGATAGACGACCTCGTATCGGCCGGTGTCGATAGGGTCATTGTCGGTACAAAGGCCGTCAGGGAGCCCGAATGGCTCGCCGAGATGGCTGACCGCCATCCTGGAAGGATCGTCCTGTCCATGGACACCAAGGAAGGGAAGATAGCCATCAAAGGGTGGCAGGAATCCGCACAGATATCCATACAGGATATGTTCGGACGCATCAAGGATCTCCCCCTTGCAGCCGTACTCAACACCAACGTGGACGTCGAAGGCCAGAAGAAGGGCATAGACGAGCATCAGGCAAGGGAGTTCATCGAAGGATGCCCATGCAAAGTCATAGCATCAGGCGGAGTGACATCCTTCGAGGATGCTAGGAAACTGTCCTCCGCAGGCGCCGAAGGGGCCGTTGTCGGTCTCGCCCTCTACACCGATGTGATCAGGCCTTGGGAATGGGACGTTCCCTGGCGCGCCTGATACCATTCTTTTATATGGCAGAAAAGTTTGCTTGACTATAAGGAGTTGAAAACCCCATGAAAGTTCCGTGCGAAATGATCGTCACCTATATCCTGCCGACGGCCAAAGGAGCGCTTGCCAAAGAGCTAGTTCGCGAGCATGGACTTACACAGGTGGAGGTCTCCCGTCTGTTCGGCGTCACTAGCGCTGCCATCTCGCAGTATATCAAAGGCACCAGAGGCGGGAACGAACTCATCGATAAGAGCGCATACCGCGACGATTTTTACGATTATATCAAGGATTTGGCCGATAAGATTATGGCTGGGATGTTGGTACCTGATGCGCTGTGTGACCTATGCGAATATGTCAAGAACAGCGGACTCCTCAAAGCACTCTACGTCTACGAGGGATATTTTCCCGATAAGATAATACTGTCAGAGTGCCCAAGGATCAAATTCAACATCAAAAGTGAAAGAGATGAGGCCTGATTACGACAACTATTCCTTGGTCGTCGGCCGTTTCCAGCCCCTGCACAACGGCCATATGGGTGTCATACTGAAGTGCGCGGAGGAATCCGAGCATCTGACCATTGGTATCGGTAGCGCCCAGTATTCCCATACTCCCGAGAACCCGTTCACGGCTGGAGAGCGCTATATGATGATCAACAAGGCCCTCAGGGAAGAGGGTGTCAAGAACTACAGCATAGTTCCGATCGAGGATCTGAACAGATATCCTGTCTGGGTGGCCCACGTGGTCTCCCTTGTGCCTCCTTTCAGAAGGGTCTATACCAACAATCCCCTGACCAAGCGTCTCTTCGAGGAATCAGGATTCGATGTCAGGGCATCCCCGTTGTACAACAGGGACATATTCTCAGGCACCGAGATCAGGCGCAGGATCGTCAACGGCGAGGAATGGCGCTCGTTGGTTCCCGCTCCGGTCTCAGATATCATCGACGATATCGACGGAGTCAACAGGCTGAAGCAGATAAGCGGTGGAATCAATGACGCTCCGCTCTGACGCGAAGGAATTGGCCGACATCCTAAGGAAGAAAGGTCTCAGGATGTCGGCAGCAGAATCCTGTACCGGAGGACTCATCGGATACTCGATGACTGAGGAGCCTGGCTCCTCCGATGTGTTCCTAGGTAGTGCGGTAACGTATTCCAACGATTCCAAGGAGAGAGTCCTTGGAGTCAAGCATCAGACCTTGCTGGATCACGGCGCGGTAAGCGAGGAGACTGCCAGAGAGATGGCCATTGGATCCATAGAAGCATATGGCGGCGATCTTTCCGTGGCCGTGACCGGGATTGCCGGGCCCGGCGGCGCGACCGACCAGAAACCCGTTGGCTTGGTGTACATCGCAGTCGCGGACGGTCCGCGTGTAATAGTCACCAAGAACATTTTCAAAGGGGACAGGCAATCAGTTAGAGAGCAGACGGCTTCAGAGGCCATGAGATTGCTGAAGGAGCTAGCGGAAGGGAGATTATGAGGTTCGAGAGGCAGCTGCCGATATTCGGCGAGGATGGACAGCAGAGGATCATGGATGCGGTGGTCGGTATCGTAGGGTGCGGAGGACTGGGAGTTAATGTGATCACCCAGCTCACCATGGCCGGTGTCACTCATTTCATACTCTGCGACCATCAGACTCCCGAACTATCCAATCTTAACCGCCAGTTCATCTACACAGCAGGCGATTTCAGGCCCAAGGCTGTGATCTCAGCGGAGTGGATATTGGCCTTGAACCCGAGTGCCGAGATACAGGCCAATTCAGAACCACTCTCCGAGTCCAACGGAGACCTCTTCAGGGGATGCGATATACTGGTCGACTGCTTGGACTCCTTCGAATCCAGGTTGATACTCTCCGATCTTTCCGAGAGGATGGGCGTTCCCCTGGTCCATGGCGGAATATCTGGGTTGGAGGGGCAGATTGCCGTTTGCATCCCCGGCAGGACCAAGAGTCTGCGCGAGATGATCGGTACGATGAAATCCCCCGAAGGCCCGGTCCCTTCCGTCGGAGCAGCTGTATCTGCGATAGCGTCTATGGAAGCACTCGAGGTCCTCAGGATAATCTCGGGCAAGGGAACCGAGAATGAGGGTAAGCTGATAACCGTCAACATGTCGGACTGGACCACTGAAACCATCGATTTCTAAACCCTTATCTATACGCTGCCCGATTGCCGTGGCATGAAGCACATCATGACCGTTATGTGCTCCCATCTTTGTTGTTTTGATCTCCCGAGAGTGCCGGGAGAAAAGAGAGATTGAGCAAGATCTCAATGGCAGAGGTGTACAGGAAACTGGACATCCAAGCTTACGACATAATGGACGAGGCGAAGGCAAGAGGCGAGGAACTCGCAAGGTTTGACTTCAAGGACTTCTCCAGAGCCATGCGTGCAGACGACTTCATCACCACACAGGCCACCCTCAAGGCCAAGTGGGACTCGGCATTGGCGGACGGGATCATCATCCAGCTCGGCAATGCACCCTACTCCAGAGGATTCATCAACGTCAAGGAGCTCGAGTTCAAACTGAAAAAATGTGTGTGTGTATGTGTGTGTGAGAAACCCTCCGCCAAGAAGGGGGCCAGAGCATGACCGACACCGTCTACATCGACATCAGGGCCTCGCCTCTCACCATGGGCCAGATCACCGAGGCTGTGAAGAGGCTGCAGCAGGAGCACCCGGACGAGGAGATCTTCATGGACGGGGACCTCTACGCCATCGTCGGAAGGAAGAGGGTGAGCGCATGAGCATGCCCTCACCCACCGAAGTCATCTATCCCGACGGGGACGACTGCAGCAAGTGCATGCACTGCACCCGCATCGAGCTGGGGAAGGTGATCTGCACCGAGTGCGGCACCATCGACCCCGAGCTCACCTGCAGGTTCCCCAAGTGGCCCGTGACCAAGGAGGAATGCCCCCTCTACGTGAAGAGGAAGGAGTTCAGGGAGGCAGAGGCATGACCATCTACGAGCGCATCGACAAGGCGTACGCGGAGATCGCCCAGCACAAGTTCACCAAGGACCGCTGGGTCGGCAAGTGGGTAGTGACCCGTGACGCCAACAACAAGAGGGTGAAGTCCCCGGACCTGACCAGCGACGGATACTGGGTGATCAGCATCACGCAGATCCTCGATGTGGTACAGGCAGCGCACGCGAAGTACGGCATCAAATGCATCTTCGAGGGGCCCTACTACGACCTCCAGAACAACGAGAAAAGCATCACCATCCCCTACAGGGACGGCAAGAGGGCCATCGCCAACGGGCACTACGATGTGAAGATCATCGGAGAGGGCCTGGACGACATGATCGAGACCCGCGCCCAGTGCAGGGCATGGGACACCGAGGGCAACGACAAGCTCGACAACAAGCTCCTGACCAACGCCATGAGGTCCCTGTACAGGTCGCTCTACTCCATAGACGGGGACGACACCAAAGATCCCGAGGAGGAGAACCCTGCGGTGCAGGGAGCCCCTGCGGAGGAGCCCGCAGAGAAGGACAAATGGTTCAGCAAGAAGGAGCCCAAGACCGAGGCGGAGGGCAAGCTCGACGCGGAGACCCGCGCCAAGATGAAGAAGGCCACCGAGGGCAGGAACCAGCTGTGCATGTTCGCCAAGCAGAACCCCGAGTGCACGATCATCGTCGAGGCCAAGAAGATGTACGGGGACACGATCCTCGACTGGGCCGACGGCGCCACCCTCCATGTGATGGAGGAGCTGGAGGAGGCGGGGCTGCTATGACCTCATGGATGGAATGCGGATGCGGAGGGGACGTCACCCTCTACGAGCATCCGGGAGAGGAATACTACGGCCGTACATGGCCGATCCTCCTCACAGGCAACTGCAAGCGCTGCGGGATGTTCCACGCCACCGTGCCCGGATCCTTGAAGGCGGAGTTCGAGAAGGCGCGCATCGAGTATGAGAAGGACGAGATACGCAGGATGCGCGAGGAGGAGGAGCAGCGCGAGGAGGAATACAGGCAGTACCTCGCCACCCTATCCCCCGAAGAGCTCCTGAAGGAGCTCGGGCCCGAGTCCTACCCATGGTTCTATGTCCGCATCCATGACAGCCCCGGCAGGGGCGGTCAGGTGCTGACCGCTCTGACGATGGAGCGCGCCAGGATCGTGGGCACGGCCGCGGCCAAGAAGGGCCAGTACATCACCGTCGAGCAGGACTACAAGACACTCGACGAATGGAGGCATGGAGAACGTCCGGAGCTCAAGAAGTACTACGTTCACACAGAGTGGGACTTCACCGTGCACGACACAGGAGAGCACGAGGACGCCAAGAGGACGATCAACTGCGGGAGCCTGGAGGATGCCAGGAGGGTCGCGGAGAGCGAGAAGAGATACTGGACCAACCGCCCCAGCAACACCTACTACAGATGGTCCATCATCGACGAGGACGGCAAGCTCATGGAGGCGAGCGCATGAAGACCTACTATGTGGCGCTCTGCATGACCGTGGAAGCTCCGGACGAGAACACGGCCAGACTCAAGATGAACGGATGGGTCAGGAAGGTCAAGTTCCCGGACTCGGTCAAGCACCGCGAGATCACGCTGGTGGAGGAGGCATCTGAATGAACTTCGCGGATGCCATCAAGGCGATGGACGAGGGCAAGACGGTCATGATGACCGTCAACCCCGAGTGCATCTACAGGCTCGCCAAGGACGGCGTGTCCTTCGTGTCCAAGAACTTCGTCCTCGGATCCGAGGAGTGGAAGTGCGCGGCATTCTTCACCAGGCACATAAGGGGCGACTGGAAGGTGGTGGAGTGCTACGACGTACTCAACTGCAGATACTGCGAGGCGAGACCGCAGGTTGGATCCGTCTACAGCAACATCACTGGGCTCACCACCTACAACGTGATATGCGAGAAGTGCGGGCGCAAGGCTACCTCATCCAAGAGCAAGGCCGACGCCGTGGAGACATGGAACGCCCTGAACGAGGAGGGAACCGAATGAGCTACCACTACGACGGGAAGCTCGTCTACGCCGAGACCTCCAAGGTGCTGGAGCCATGCTGCAGGGAGATGGACATGTGCATCAACAGGGGCGCCATCTACATGTCCGCGCAGAAGGGCAAGGTGCACGGCCTCATGCTGAAGATCCAGGACAACCCCAAGAGGGGCTACATGTTCTTCATGTGCCCCTTCTGCGGGGCGAAGCTCGAGAAGGTGGACCTATGACCGAGATGTCGGTGGCGGAGATCACCGCCAAGGTCAGGAAGGCCCTGGAGACCGACAGGACCATCGACGAGGTGGCCCAGTACGCAGGGACGGACAGGAGCACCGCGCTGACGGTGATGCTCCAGCTCGCAGGATCCAAACAGATCGAGATGACCGACTGCCTCCACAAGAAGTGGGCGCTGCGGTCCGGATGGGGAGAAAAGGAGGCGAGGGCATGACCACTTACTCCGTGTACGTCGACGGCAAGCTCATCGACACCCTGCACTCCCTCCGTCTGGCGCAGATGGAGGCATGCAGGGCGGCCAAGAAGGGGAAGGTCAAGGTAATCATGAACTACCCCTCCGGGAAGACCGAGGACATAACCAAGACGCTCATAGAGTCGGGGGTGAGGGCATGACCCTCCACGACCTCAAGCTCCGCGAGGAGTTCTTCGACGCCGTCCGTAACAAGGTCAAGACCTTCGAGATCAGGAAGGACGACAGGGGATTCAAGGTCGGGGACACGATCATCTTCACCCTCGTGAGGGACATAGGCGGAACGCCCACCATGATCCCGGAGACGCACTTCAAGGCGGTCATAACCTACATCGCATCCCACAGCGACTTCGCCGTGGGCATCCCCGAGGGGTACGTCGTGATGGCGATCAAGGTGGTGGGCGAATGACCTCGGACACCGACCCCAAGATAAAGGAGGTCCTGAAGGACGGACACATGACCGCGCCGGAGATCACCAGGAAGGTGTTCCCCGATGCGAAGGACTGGGAGTACCCGCACAGGCGCTCGCATGTGGTGCAGAGGTGTCTCAAGCTCACCAAGGACGGGGACCTCATGAAGAGGACCATAGACGGCACAGTGTACTTCGAGCTGGTGGTAGCATGACCTACGAGGACAGGATACTGCAGCACCTCGAGGCCATTGGCGAAGAATGGACCACCACGCAGGAGATCACGGAGATCCTCTTCGGATGCGAGAAGGGCGACGCAATCTACAACAACCACGTCGAGGACGTCGGGAAGGACATGCAGAAGCTCAAGAAGAAGGGCACCGTGGAGTTCAGGAAGATGGACACCGGGCACGGATACCAGATCAACCAGTGGAGGCTGAAGAGATGAACTTCAAGCACACCAAGCTGGCATGCGGGCCCATAAGAAGGCCCGAGGCCCGCAGGTCCCACGAGATGATGAACAAGGACGGCAGCCTCCCGAGGGACGGGTTCCCCAGGATCACCACAGAGGGGATACACATCCTCGAGGAAGGTCTGAACGGCGACTTCAGAAGGTGGGCGCTCACATGCACCAACCATCCGTTCGAGCTCCCCTACGGAGAGCTCCAGAACTGCAGCATACACGCAACGGAGGACATGGAGCACTTCGAGGTGTGCGTGTGGTTCGGCCACGAGTACCCGAGGGTACAGGACAAGTGCATCGCACCCAGCTACGAGTTCGACACCATCACCAACTACGAGGACTCGGAGTACATCACCTGGAAGATGGAGGACATCTACCTCTCGCACTCGAGGGATATGTTCACCGCAGGGATATGCCTGCTCCGGGATGCGTTCGGAGTTGGCAGGGCCAGAGGGGAGAAGCACACCACCGTCTACGAGAGGATCGAGGACGAGGAGGCCTGCGAGTGCGAGCCTACCAAAACCCTACCAGAGCCCTACCAGACTGGTAGCGCTTACAAACAATTCTCGCTGGGGGACTTCGCATGAGCGCGTTCCCTGTGAAATGTGCAGGATGCGGGAGGATATACGATTCAACGAAGCACAATGAATGCCCCGGATGCTCGACCGCCGCCATTACCAGGAGGCTCTTCTGGTCCAAGGCGGACTACGAGCACGAGAGGGCCATCATGGAGGGAAGGGAATGATGTCAGACAACAGCATAGAGGCTTACAAGAAGGCGTTCAACACGGGCAGGATAGACACCTTGAGGTTCAAGGTGTTCCAATGCATCAAGGCCTGTCCCGGGCTGACGGACGAGGAGATCGCGTTGAGGATCGGGGTGCAGCTCTGCTCCGTCACACCGAGGCTCACGGAGCTGTACAAGAACGGGCTGGTCGTGTTCGACGACAGCGTCAACTACAAGAACAACAAATGCAGGCGCTCCTACCCCAAGGAGCACGTCCTGGTGCCGAAGAAGTACGAGCAGAAGGTGCTGGCATGAGGTGCAGGTACTGCGGCCAGCCCGTGAACGAGCATACGGACAACATCCATCTGGCGGAGGGCGGGTTCGTACACAGGGCGTGCGCCTACAGGCAATACAGGCCCGCCCACCTGAAGGATATGGAGGTGAAGGGATGAACATGCCATGCCCCAGGTGCTGGAAGAAGGACATCGTCGAGATGACGGTCATAAGCTCCGCAGGGCTGACATGCCCCAGGTGCGGATGGGTGAACCCTCCGAGGAATCAGCCCGAAGAAGAACGTGACATGGGGGTGGAGAATGGACACCGAAGAGCTCGAGGAGTCTCTGATCCTGGAGTTCATCGAGTCCCGCCCCGGGTTCACCGCGGGGCAGGTGGTGCGCGTATGCGCCCACTCCTACGGGATGACCAGGCAGGAGACGGCCAATGCCGTGTCCAGACTGCTCCAGAAGCAGAAGATCGTATCGGTGGACGAGAAGGGGTTCGCCGTCCTGTACATCAAGGGGGCGGAGGATGGAGAGTAAGAAGGGCATGGGAAGGGTCGCACCCGCACCCCACAGCCCGGCCAACGTACCCAAGACATGCTGGACGTGCTCAAGGCACACCTGCGTCCTGTCCGGCATGACCACGTGCGACCATATCGACACGTACAACCACACCAAGATGGGCGTGGAGCCCTGCAAGTACTACGACCTGAACGCGATATGGCTGATCGTCGACAGGTTCTATCCTGACGCGAAGGGGGCCAGGGCATGAAGGTCAAGGAGTGCTGCATGACATGCGCTCACCACACCGCCGTCCTGTTGAGGATCGAGGAGTACGAGGGCATGGAGTGCCCCGTGTTCGACCACTTCTGCGACGGCAAGAGGATCAACGACACCACGGTCAAGGACTTCCGCTGCGGGCTCTACACGGAGAGGACGATGGCATGAGCATCGTAGGAAGGAAGATAGACACGCTCAACGGAGGGGCCACATGCAGACAGTGCAGGCACTTCCAGGAGAACCACGAGCGTACCGACATCCTTTTCGGCAAGGTGTCCGAGAAGGTTTGGTGCGGTAAGTTCGACAAGCACATAGAGGATGTGAACGACGGGCAGTCATGCCTGTTCTTCATGAAACCGCTTTTCAGCAAGAACAAGGAGGTATGTGAATGAGAGCAGCCATATACGACGGAGACGACGAGATCATGGGCATAGAGTACGAGAACGACAACAGCATACTGACGGTGATGGATGCGATGGTCAACGCCAAGAAGAAGGAGATAGACCACGGCACCAACGCCTCGACCGCATTCAGGGAGGCTCCCTGATGAGATGCCCGGACTGCGGATTGGAATACGACCCCAAGGACGGCATGGTCCACGACGAGGACAGGTGCTACGACTGCACCATGAAGGAGAGGAACAGGATCCCGGAGGAGCTCGGAGGGACATCCGAAGAGGTCCCGGTGCCGACAGGGCCCAATTACATCACGGTCAAGGAGGCCAAGAGCATCCTGGCGGTGCTGGACCCCATCAAGGGCGTCACAGGGAAGGATGCGGTGCTGACATTGAGGACATCGGACACGGGCATCAGCACGGTCATGTACGACAACGGCCGCACCCAGGGCATAGAGGTGTCCGTGGGGCTGGACGGCGACAGCATCGTCGCCCACGGCCTGCAGAGGGATTCCATCTCCGTGGACCTGGACGACCTCATAGACGCCATCAAGACATTCGGCGAGGAGCAGGTGACCATATCCTTCGAGAGGTCCAGCCTGGTCATCCAGTCGGAATACGCCAGGAGGGTCATGCCCCTCATCACGCAGATCGATACGAAGATGGAGCTCCATCTAAGCTCGGTGGACGAGGACGAGGCGGTCTACGTCTCCATGGGCAAGCTCAAGAGGCTCCTGCCCGCGGAGAAGGTCGAGGAGGTCATAAGGGTCACTCTGGACGATGGAAAGGCGACCTTCATGGCCGACGACGGGTCCGGGAGGAACACCTACTCGGTGTTCGTCGACCTGATGCACATGTCCTTCGAGAGGGTGACCAGCTCCTACGGGCTGGACATGCTCAAGGAGATCGTCACCAAGATGCACCTGAAGGACGACGACATGGTGAGGATGGGCATCATGGGCAACGGCCCGTGCATGCTGTCCTGGGAACAGAGGGAGGCATCCTTCGAGGTGCTGATGGCCCCGAGGCTGGAGGTCTGATGGCGGCAAGCATCCGCGACCAGATCCTCCTACGGGTCGAGGAATGGAACAACGAGGGGAAGGAGATATGCCTTCAGGAGCTGTCGGCGATGCGCATCGCCGCGGTCCCGACCCTCAACAAGTACATCAACGAACTCATAGACGATGGTCTGTTGAGATGGGAGGCGGAGCAGACCGACCACGGTACAAGGAAGAACCTTTACGTTGCGCACCAGAATGCGAACGACCAGCTCATGAGGAGGCTGGTCTACGAGTTGAGCAGGGTGGCGGACGGCATGGCCAAGCTCGCAGGCGAGGAGCCGAGGGGCAGAGGCCCCCGCAGATTGAGCGGGAAATACAGGCAGCAGAGGCTGAAACGATGATCAAGGTAACGATTCACAACTACGAGCAGGAGAACTGCAGCATAGATATAGAGGAGAACGTGGAGAGGTTCACCCTGGAAGGCATCACCGCATGCGGGGTCATGAACGGAAGGGGATGCGGCGGAAAGGCGAAGCTCGTCTACGAGACGGAGACCGACTGCGGGGAGATCTTCTACGACATCCTCCACATAACGCCCAAGCCCGAGAGGAAGATCAGGGAGGACGGACCGGACTACGAGATACAGGAGGAATGCCGATGGCGAAGAGGATGATATGCCGTTACTGCACGGCCATATTCGCCCTCGAGGAGTGCAGCAAGCCCCTCGAGAGACCGAGCGTGTTCGGGTTCGTCAACATCAGCGAGATATGCCCCAAGTGCGGGAAGGGGTTCCCGGAGAAGTGGTACCAATCCGAGTGGGACGAGAAGGAATGGAACAGGATCCTCCTGAATAGGGCCATCAGATACCAGAAGAACGTACCGCAGGGGGCGGTGGCATGAAGGCGATGCCCGGAGCCAGCGAGAGAATGGAGGAACTCAATTCAGCCCTTACGGCGGCGATGGTCGTCAGAATCTCGGAGATGCTGTTGGCCAACATCGACTGCCAGGGGTTCGACACCCTGAACGATGGAGGTCTGTAGGAGTCCTTCGTGCAGCTGAAGGAGCGCCTCGACGCGCTCGACAAGAAGATGGACGACATCATAGATGCAGTGAACCTTCCCAAGATCGTAGCGAAGTCATGCCTCTATGATTAGGGCATGACGATAGAAGAATGGACGGACAAGAACAAGGAGGCAGTGGAATGAGCCATAAATTACTGGTCAATGTGTCTGAACTGACCAACGGCCTCATAAGTCTGGAGTTCGTGGAGTGGGACGAGAAGAACAAAAAGGACATCGTTACACACTTCCATCTTCCACCGTCACAGGCCAGGCGTGTGGCATTTCAGATGCTGACCAAAGTCGCGGAGGGAGAGGAATGACGCTTCTATCATTCTACGGATACTCTGACGACGTGGTCTATGCCGTCAACGAGGACACGGGATCCTACAAGGATGCGGGTGCATACGGACGTCCGGCGGTAGGGGAGATCGTAGCGCCCAACGGCGAGAAGGTCAGGGTCGTGGGCATTTACGCCGCGGACAACAACGCCGGATGCTGGGCCTTCGGTCTCCAGCAGTGCGAGGCGGATCCTGACAGCGATGAGGAAGGTCTGCCGATACCCACATGGGCGCAGAAGGTAGAGTTCGACAGGAACGACGCTCCGGACTACTCTGTGAGGATGTACATCGACGTGCCCGAGGGCTCGACGTTCAAGTGGCTGGGGGAAGAGGAATGACCATAGAACTCATACTGACCCTGCCCACGGACACGGCACCCTCTGACATCCAGCAGGACCGCATCGCGGTCGAGGTGGCTGACCTCCTCGGGCTGGACTCCGACGAGATCGAGGTAGACTGGCAGGAGGTGGAGGAATGATCACCTCAATTAATGGATATGTAGGGCATACGGAAGAGGATGGGGAGAAGTGGACGGTGGTCCTCCACCTGACATGCGAATCCGAAACGGAGGCCAAGGGGTTCCTGGATGCGATAATCGGGAACGTGAACCGTACAAGAGCTTCCATAACGTCGAGATCCGGGACCCTGCAGATATTGCCGAAGAGCAGAGAAGGAGAGTCTCAATATGACCATCACCAAGGAGTATAGGGTGGTGAAGCTCACCGAGATCATCCCCTACGCCAACAACCCAAGGAAGAACGACCAGGCCGTGCCTGTGGTCGAGGCATCCATCGAGAGGTTCACCTACACCACCGATATAGAGGTGGACGAGAGCATGGTCATTCTCGCAGGACATACCAGGTGGAAGGCCCTGAAGAAGATGGGCGTGGAGGAGTGCGAGGTCATGATCATCAGAGGCATGACCAACGAGGAGAAGATCGCGTACCGCCTCGCACACAACAAGACTGGAGAGGTCGCGGAGTGGGACGACGAACTGCTCATCGAGGAGCTGGAAGCTGTAGGGGACATCCCCATGGAGACGTTGGGATTCCAGCAGAAGGAGATCCCGGTAGAGGTCCAAGAGGACGAGTACGAGCCGGAGATCCCGGAGGACCCGATGAGCAAGGTGGGCGACGTCTACATTCTCGGAGACCATGTGCTCGTTGTCGGAGACGCCACATCGAGAGAGGACCTCGAGAAGCTCCTGAATGCATCGGGGGGGGGGGGAATCGATATGATAATGACAGACCCGCCCTACAACGTAGCGGTCGAAGGGGGAACGGAGAAGAAGCTCACAATCCTCAACGACAGCATGAGCGACGATGCCTTCACCGGATTCCTCGAGGCGGCATTCAGGAACATGGATGCAGCTCTCAAGGCAGGAGGATCCTTCTACATCTGGTATGCATCGAAGAGCGGACCGCAGTTCGAGGAGGCATGCAGGAGGGTCGGATGGGAGGTCAGACAGGTCCTGATATGGGCCAAGAACCACTTCACCCTCGGAAGGCAGGATTACCAGTGGAAGCACGAGCCATGCCTGTACGGATGGAAGGAAGGCGCAGCGCACTACTTCACCGAGAACAGGAACCTCGTATCGGTGATCGAGGAGGAGCTCAAGGACCTGGAGACCATGAAGAAGGAGGACATGAGGAAGCTCCTCGAGAAGATCCTCGCCACCGACATCCCTGTGGATGTGATCCATGAGGACAAGCCCGTGAGGAATGCGGACCACCCGACCATGAAGCCTCTGCGCCTCATAGGACAACTCATACAGAACTCCTCCAGGAGAGGGGACACGGTGCTCGACCTCTTCGGAGGATCCGGAAGCACCCTCATGGCATGCGAACAGCTCGGAAGGAGATGCCTCACCATGGAGCTCGATCCGAGATACGCCGATGTGATTATCGACAGGTGGGAGAGCTACACCGGAGGCAAGGCCGAGAAGGTGAAGGCATGATCGAACTGCCAACAGGTGCGGTGCTCGATAAGGAGCTGAAGGTGACAGACTACTTCGACGGAAGGAAATACGGCCCGAGGCTCGGATGGCTGTCCACATTCCATCCCTGCAGGGTATGCAAGAACAGCAAGTGCAGGAGGAACGAGTATGGACCATGCGACAAGGCGTACTTCGAGCTCTGGAAGGAGAAGTTCCTGAGCGGGGCACAGCTGACGATGGAGAACTTCGGAGGGAGCGCATGACGAAGAGCAAGGAAGAGGCTCAAGGAGCGAAAGAGGAAGGGAAGACGGTCAAGGACACCTCTAAGACCAAGAAGGCCCTGCAGAAGGCGAAAGCGACCGCAAAGACGGAACGTCCACAGAACAAGAACCTCGAGAAGGGCAAAGCAACGAGGTTCAAAAGCGGGGAGGAAGCGGCGAAGGCAGGACGCAAAGGCGGGAAGAAATCAGGGGAGAAGAGGCGCGAGCTCAAGAACATGAGGGAATGGGCGCGCATGGTCCTCGACATGCCCGTGAACGAAGGGGATGTGGTGGAGGAGGCGACCTCCTTCACTGATCTCACCGGTGCGAACACCACCGTCAGAGGGAGGATCATCAAGAACCTCGCCACCAAGGCATCCAATGGAGACTTGCACGCGATAGGCATGCTGTCAGAGCTGGCGGGAGAGGCCCCGGTGCAGCAGGTCCGTGTGGAAGTGCATGACACCACCAAGATGTCCGTCAAGGAGCTCATCGCCTACCGGGAGAAGCTCAAGCAGGAGGAGGACGCATCCAACTGAAACCCCGAAGTCCTTGCGCCCGCGCGCGTTATAGGGCAAAGACCCATGAGGCAACTATGACCATTGACACTTCAGACCTCGACAGGCTCATCGACTCCATGATAGAGTCCAGGGTGAACTTCTACGACTACGTGGAGAAGATCGTCCTGAAGAGGCCCAACTACGTCCCCGGTGCACACATTAAACTCATGTGCGACACCATCCAACAGTTCCTTGAGAACACGCACCGGGGATTGATCATCACCACACCGCCCAGGCACATGAAATCCACGATATGCAGCGAATGCCTCCCCGCATGGTTCCTCTCCAACGACCCGGAGCACAGGGAGGTCATGCTGGCCTCATACAACCAGAGCCAAGCCAGGAAGATGGCCAGGTCGTGCCGTCGGTTATTCGACGAGGAATGGCACCAGCTCATATTCGACCGCCCGCAGATCGTGGTGGACAACGTGGACGAGATGATGCTCGAGGGGAAGCTCAACGGCAGGCCGTCCCTCATAGCCGCAGGTATCGGAGCAGGTCTCACAGGATCCGGAGCGGACCTCATCATCATAGACGACCCCGTGAAGGATGCGGAGGAGGCGAACAGCGAGGTCATAAGGCAGAACGTGCACGACTGGTTCACATCCGTGGCCATGACCCGTCTGTCACCGGGCGGTAAGGTCATCATCGTCATGACCCGTTGGCATTACGACGACCTGGTCGGGAGGGTGCTGCAGGACAACCCCGACGGGTGGGACGTGCTCCACATGCCCGCGATAGATAAGGACGGAAGGGCCCTATGGCCCGAGAGGTACGACACCGACCATCTGCTGGCCATAAAGGCGGAGGTCGGTAGCAGGGTGTTCGAGGCCCTGTATCAGGGAAGACCGAACCCCGAGGAAGGATCATTCTTCCGCAGGGAATGGTTCAGGGTCACGGAGCACGGGTTCGATGAATCCGCCTACAGGTGCAGGTATTGGGATAAGGCGGCGACCGCAGGAGGAGGGGACTGGACCACAGGCGTCCTCATAGCCATGAAGGACGGCCAGTACTGCATAGAGGACGTGGTCCACGTGCAATACGGCCCGAAGGACGTGCAGAACCTCATCAGGGCCACCGCCGAGCAGGACGGACCGTACGTCAGGATCCGCATGGAGCAGGAGCCGGGAAGCTCGGGCGTGGAGGTCATCGACCTGTACGCGAGGAGGATCCTCACGGGATACGACTTCAGACCGGACAAGGTCACAGGCTCCAAGGAGCTCCGTGCCGGACCGTTGGCTGCGGCATTGGAGAACGGGAACGTGTCCATCGTCAGAGCGCAATGGAATAGGGACTACGTGCAGGAGTTCTGCGAGTTCCCGTTCGGAGCTCATGATGATCAGGTGGATGCGACGAGCGGAGCGTTCACAGAGCTCTCCGATACGGGTCCGGCACATATCGACTTTTTCTGATTATAGGACACATATCTACGCGATAGGTCCCGCATGAGCTCATTAAAATCCATTATCGCCGACATGTTCACCAAGTCGGCACCGACACCGCCCGAGCCACCTGCACCGCCCGAGCCACCTGCACCGCAGGATGCGGGCGTAGGGGTCTTCCATCTCGGGGAGAACGTATCAGACTGGAAGAATCCGCAGACGCAGTACTCGGAGGGATACCTGATCAACCCCTATGTGAGGCAGGCGTGCGACCTGTACGGGGTCCGCATATCCTCTGTGGACCATCAGGCCTACAACGAGGCGCACGACGACATAACGGAGGAGGGCCACAGGTTCATCGAGCTGATGGACCATCCCAACCCGGGCATGAGCAGGCATGACATGTTTAACCTGATCGGGATATACCTCGGGATATACGGGGAGGCCTTCCTGTACCCTCACAGGGTGGCCATGGGGTTCGATGCCATCTACGTCATCGACCCCAAGCTCATGACCGCACAGGTCAACACCAACGACCTGGTGAATCCCGTCAACTCGTGGAGATGCACCAAGTACATCGATGGCGTGAACACCTTCCTCCCCCAGGACCTCATCCACATCAAGCTTCCGGATCCCGATATGGGCAACGTCAGGGGACTGTCCAAGATGGCATCCTGCGGGAAGAACGTGGAGATGATGAATGCCATAAAGGATTGGAATATTGCCACGACCAACAACGGGGCCAAGCCCTCCATAGGACTGAAGATCCCGCAGAGGCTGACGCCGGAGGACAGGAATATCCTCAAGGCGGAGATGCGCGCAGGGTATCAGGGAACGAAGAACGCAGGCAACGGGATAATCCTCGACGACGGCAAGGACGTGTCCGTGCTGGGCATGACCGCCGTGGAGATGGACTACCAGCAGGGCCTCGTGAACGCTGCGAAGGAGATCGCCATATCCTACGGCATACCTCCGGAGATGATGGGAGATTCCGCGAACAAGACATACTCCAACGCACAGGAGGCATCCAGGCAGGTGGTGGTCAATACCATCAGACCGTTGCTGGACCTCGTCTACTCATCGATATGGCAGTTCTTCAGGGACGAACCGTTCGCCAACGGCATCAGCGAGTACACCTACGACGAGGAGCAGCTCTCGGACTTCATCGGCGTGCAGATCGACCTGTACAACGCACTGCAGCAGGCTTCCTTCCTGACGATTAACGACAAGCGCGAGAAGCTCGGATACGACCGCATAGAGGAACCGTTGGCCGACCAGGTCATGATGAGCATGACGGACATCCCCCTGTCGGAGTACTCCGCGGATGACCTCGATCCCGGAAGGAACGACCCCTCCAAGGACGATATGCAGGCTCTCCTCGGGAACATCGGCCTATGAGCTACGCAGTCAAGGCCGTATCCAAGGGGCGGATGACCGCCAGGCAGAGGCAGGCGTACCACCGCGAGACGGAGGCCATAAGGCTCACATACCAGAGGAGCATGAGGGCCAACCTCCGGAGGGTCTTCAGGGCCCAGGAGGAGGCCATCCTCGCACTGGACGACCCCACGATGGACGACGTCTACACCATAATCCTCACATCGGTGCCCGCCTTCGTGAAGGTCTATGAGAGCACCTACATGGGCATAGCGGACCGCATGTACCCCATGCTGGACGCGTCCATGGGCAGGAAGCAGTACGCGGAATGGGTGACCAAGCGCAAGAAGAAGGAGGAGCCCACCGCCTACGAGGCAGCCATGAGGAACTGGATACGCACCGAGTGCGGAGAGAAGATCGCATGGATCAACCAGACCACCCTCGACCAGGTCAAGGACATCTACGAGGCATCGGACAACCAGATAGACTTCCGGAACAATATCTCGGAGCTCTTCGACGACAGCATCACACCCTACAGGAGCAATGCCATAGCGAGGACGGAGACGGCATGCGCCACTAACAGGGCATCCGTGGAGACCATGCGCAGCCTCGACTTCAAAGGGAAGAAGTCGTGGATGTCCGTAGGGGATGCGGACGTGCGCGATACGCACGCGCGCATAGACGGCATGACCGTGGACTTCGATGGATGGTTCGAGTGGACCTCTAAGGAGGGCCTCAACGTCCGCATGGAGTGCCCGCTCGATCACAAGTGGAGCCCTCCGGCATCGGAAGTAGTGAACTGCAGGTGTGACGTCATCTTCGAGCTCTGAAACCACTTCTTACTCTGATTATACAACCTACTGCGACAGCATCGACCAAGCATGTACGAGACGAAAACGCTCACGTTCAAAGCGAATGCGGACGGCAGTCTCGGCAGATTCTCGGGGATCGCCTCGACCTACGGCAACGTGGATCAGGTGGGCGACGTCATGGTGGCGGGATGCTTCAACAGGAGCATCGCCAACAAGGGCACGCACTTCCCGCTCCTGTGGTCTCACAACATGGATGAGGTCATCGGGTCCTTCGATGTCACGTCCATGGATGGAGGTCTGCAGATCGAAGGCCGGTTCAACATGGACGTCCAGCGCGGTAAGGAGGGCTACCACCTCCTTAAGGCGGGGGACATCCAGGGATTGTCCATCGGATTCCAGATCAAGGATTGCGACTACGACAACGAAGGGCATCGTCTCATCAAGGAGGCCGACCTGTGGGAGGTCTCGCTGGTGGCATTCCCGTGCAACACATTGGCAATGGCGGAGGCCAAGTCCATGATCGTAGGAAAAGGAGCGAAGTACGACGAGCTCGACGATGAGACCAAGGAGGCCTTGAAGCAGTTGATCAAGGACGCATTGGCCGACATGGAAGAGCCCGAAGACGAGAAAGGGGAAGAAGAGGAACCTGAAAAGGATCCCGAAGAGCAGGAGAAGCCCACGGAGGAATCCGAGGACGAGTCCGAGAAGTCCGAAGAGGACGAAGAGGAGGACGAGGTGAAGGCGGTACGCGACATCGTCGCCGAGCTGAAAGGCCTCCACAAGGAGTTGATCGCATGAGTGATGTAACTAAGGAGCTGCAGGGCTACGTCAATGAGTTGAAGGGACTCTCCAACGACCTCAAAGGCCTGCCCGAGCAGTACAATGGATTGAAATCGAAAGCAGAAGAGACAGAGCAGAAGATGGCGGCTCTCGCACAGTCCGTCCAGTCCCTCATGGACAGGAAGGAGATGGCAGGGGGCATCGTCACCGACGTCGTATCGCCCGAGGACATCAAGAACTTCGGACAGTACATCCAGAAGGGTATCGCGGCAAACCTCAACGGACCCTCTGGAGGATACCTCGTCACACCGACCCTCGTCCAGAGGATCATCGAGCTCCAGACCGACCTCGACGTCTTCAGGCAGTTCGCCAACGTCGTGTCCATCGGTACCAACCTCGCACAGGTCCCTATCGAGACCTCCAAGCCCACCACATCATGGGTCGGAGAGGTCGAGACAAGGGGCGAGACCGACAACGTAGGTGTCGGACTGGGCAACATCCCTGTCAACACCGTCCAGGCCACAGTGAAGATCAGCAGGGACCTCCTCGCCGATGCTGCAGTGGTCAACTTCGAGAACTGGGTGCTCTCACAGCTCGCTTGGGCTCTCGCCAACGCAGAGGGTCAGGCATTCGTCGTCGGATCCGGATTCAAACAGCCCGAGGGACTGTTCGGATGCGACAAGATCTCGAACATCTCAACCGGAACAGCGCTGAAGGTCGGAGCTGACGACCTCATAGACCTGTGGGGAGAGACCACACAGGCGACCGATGCCAATGCTGCATACTATGTCAGCAAGAAGCTCGCCGTCTCCATGAGGAAGTTCAAGGCAAGCGGTTCAGGGGACTATCTCTGGAATCCCGCACTCGCCAAGGGAATGGACCCCACATTCAACGGATTCCCCGTCAGGATCCTGAAGTCCGCACCCGACACCATAACCACAGCCAACGCAGTGGTCGCGATGTTCGGAGACCTGGCCAATACCTACACCATCGTCGACAGGATGGACATGGACATCCTTCGTGACGAGGTCACATGCGCATCCAACAACGCAGTGAAGTACATCGTTAACAAGAGGGTCGGCGGAGGAGTCGTACAGTCTTCTTCAATGGTCGGACTCAAGGTCAAAGCAAGCTGAAGGTGATTAAGATGCCAGTAAGAGAAGACGCAACACACAGCATGGCAGTCGCAGCAGGTACCGCAGTGGACCTCGCCGGAGCATCCTCCGTTCTGATCATCGGAACGGCCACAGAGCTCGACGACATCCTCGAGGGGGACACCTCGTCACCCGCAAGCGCAGTCGATTCCGGAGACCTCATCGAGGGCGGACCCGGAGTCCAGGCATACGTCGGGAACAAGCGCTACCTCAAGGTGACGGCCAACTCGAACAAGACAGCGTTCATCCTCGTCCAGTACGAGAGGCACTGCCCTGTACCGAGATCCTGATAATCGAACACCCCGAGGGGAGGATTCCCCTCACACCATCGTCGGAGGGCTGTAGAGTGCATCCCATCCCTTCTTAGATGACCTCCGACGTCCCTCTTTTTCTGATTATACGTTGATACACGCGAGAATATACTCGCATGCAGACTGTAACGATTGCATACGATGACGACACGCACGTCATCTCGACAACGAACGGTTATGCAGGCGCGACCATCGACAACAACTCGACCGTGATCAAGGTTACGGGAGTACCGTCCGGATATGCGGCGAGATTGGAGTTCGATGTCGTGGTGCCGGACACGAACGGGATGAACAGGAAGCCTTTCGTGGACCTGGTGGCAGGCACCGATTGTGTGCAGTGCACCATACCCGACACCATCCTCGGTGCGTGTTCGAGGACCAACCGTCTGCCTACGCAGCTGGTGCTCTACGATGACGTCAACGGCATCGTCACAGCATCCAAGAACATCCTGATCCTGAACGTGGCCTACTCTGTGGATGCCTTCGGGGCATTCGTCTCTGCCTATGCGGACAAATGGACCAAGGCCGTGATAGTCATTGAGCAGGATTCGACCACAGGGAACCTCCTGGTCACCGACATGAACGGGGACACGCAGGAGATAACCTTCGACCTGTCGGTGGTCCGCCTTCCTGCGGAGAACATCGTCGGAGTCATCAGCATGGACAACCTCCCCGCATCCGCGAAGGAGGAGCTCATAACGGTGGCCACCGAGGCCGACAGGCTGGCATTGACCGCCGCATCGGTCCAGAACGGGGACAAGGTGCTGGTGACGCAGAGCAATCTCATGTACTTCGTGAAGGACCAGACCAAGCTCTCGCAGAGCGACGGCTGGGAGGTCTTCAGGGCGAAGGTCATGTGGGGTTCCATCGACGGCACGCTGGCCAACCAGCAGGACCTCGCGGCGGCATTGGCCGCGGCCCAGAACGTCCAATCCGATTGGAACGAGTCGGACGCCACCAAGGACGACTACATCAAGAACAAGCCCTCGCTCGGTACCGCATCCACCTATGATGCGGGTACGCAGGCGGGGAACGTCCCCATCCTGAACCTGGACGGGAAGATCAGCCCATCGCAGATTCCGGAGCTCGCAATATCGAGATGCCTCGGGACGGTGGACGAGCAGGCCGACCTCACCACGCTGACGACGGCGGAGACGGGGGACTGGGCGTACGTAACGGATGACGACGATCCGGAGAAGGACGGCATGTACATCCTCGGAGGCACCTACTCCACCCTGGCGGACTGGAAGCAGGTGGTCACCCCTGCGCAGGTCATATCAGTGGACGGGGAGACCGGGGCGGTGGACCTCCGCTCTCTGGACTATATCAAGGTCTACAAGACCGGGAACAACCCCTACGGCTTCATTACAGGGGACGGGACGACCACCACGTTCGTCATCAGCCACAGCCTGGGCACCATCCCCCTGGTGGAGCTCTACGAGGCCAACGGCACCCTCACGCATACCACGACCGTCTCCACCACGAGCACGGTCACCCTAACGTTTTACTCCGCACCCGCAGTGGGCGAGGACTTCAAGGTGGTGATTCACGGATGACACACTATGACGCGAACGACGGATGGACCGTTAGAGGCAAGCTCAAGGCCACCGCGCAGGGCTCCGCACCGGGAGAGGCGGTCCTGCTCGATTCCAACGGGAAGCTCCCGGGCAACCTGATAGAGAGCATCGTGGAGGAGTTCACGGTATCCACGACCGCATGGTCGGGTACAGGGCCGTACACCGCCTCCATCGTGCTGAACAACACGGACAAGATCGCGGTGCCGGACTTCGCACCCAATGCGCCGAACGACACGCAGAGGATCGCGTTCGCCTCGGCGAGGATCTCCGTCACGGCGGTCAACACGACCACCAAGGCGGTCACACTCGTGGCGGACGGGGACAAGCCCACCGTGGCCCTTCCCTGCCTCATGACGGGCCTCGCAGGCATACCCTCGGGCAAATGGACCAGTTCGTTCCCCGGAGGCCTCGGAGGGAGCGGTGACACGTACACCCTAACAGTCACCATCACGCCGACGGACACATCGGACCCCGAGGGCATCACCGTCACGGTGACCGACTCGCAGAGCAACGTGCAGACCGACGTCACGGACGTCAACGGCCAGTGCTCCTTCACGGTGGCATTGGGGGAGACGTACGACGTGGACTTCGACGGTGATGCCGTGGAGGTCGAGTGCAGCGCATCCCAGCAGGTGACCATATCGAACACCTCCACGCAGGTGTCCGCATCCTGTACCGGATGGCCCACCATCTCGATCAGCGCGGGAGCAGCGGGAGCGGGATGTGCCTACTCCATCGTCGGGAACACATCGTACTCGGGCGTGCTGAACTCATCGGGCGCCGCCACGGTGGTGGTCGAGCCGGACACGTACGTGGTCTCCATGACCGCTCCGGCAGGATACTTCACCCCGGCATCGCAGACCAAGAACAATTGCGCATCGGGCAACGACTACGCCGTGAGCTGGACGCTGCAGGCTAAGCCCGTGGTCACAATACAGATCACCGACGCGAGGGCACAGGGCAACCAGCAGGGGAGGACCATTACCGTCTCCAAGACCGGGGACACCTGCACGGGAACGACGGACGCCAACGGGGAGAGCGTGATAACCCTGAACGATGTGGGCACGTACACAATATCCATAACGAACACGCCGAACACCTACTTCGCGCCTGCCGACCAGACACTGACGGTCGCCGCCGATGGAACGTACACGGTGAGCATCACCCTGAACAAGAAACCGATATTGAGCGTGACCGTCTCCGACAACTCCGGGAGCGGGCTGGTGGACCACCTGACTGTGCACGTGCAGGGCACCACGGACTCGCAGTCCGTGAACACCGGGAGCACGGGCAACGCATCGTTCGTCCTCCAGGAGGAGGGCTCGTACACCATATCGATCACCAACGGGTACAGCGCGGACTACGTCACGCCGTCGACCTCATCGGTCGTGGCGACGGCCAATCAAGTGCACTACGTGGCCATGGCCATAGACAAGAAGCCCGTGATCATTGTGACCGTGACGGATTCGTCCACCGCATCCATCGTCAAGACCTCCATCAAGGTCAAGGCGACCAACACGCTGGACTCCACCAAGTACGACGAGCAGTTCTGTAATTCGTCAGGAGTGGCGACGCTGAAGGTGCCCGCGGCGGGAACGTACACCATATCGATCACGTCCACGCACGCTGGATGCGACACCACGGACACCGACTCGGTCACCGTGGCGTTGAACGGAACGGACACCGCGGCGGTGGAGATCACTGACGAGGCCTCGGGCGGATTCCTCTTCTCGATGACGTACGATCCGACCACTATGGCCACGGACGACGCCGCATGCCTCACCTACGGAGATGACCTGTTGGGCAAGACTCCCGTATCAGGCCCGCCTTCATCGCTGGGTGCATGCACGACTATAGGCGATTGGGCCTACAGCAATGACGGATCCTCGAATAACCCCCTTCTGAACGGATGCTTCTATGCAACGTTCAAGGATAACGGGAACGGGCTGGAACCGTTCGAGAAGCTTAACCCTAACGACCTGACGCGGGTGATCGCACTGTACGACGGCAACGGTGGATGGACCGCATCTTCCGGTACTTCGAGCATCGCAACCAATGACGTCATGTTCTGCATCCCCACCATCTACAAGGCGGTGACCTCCACGAAGATCTCCATATCGGACGATTCCAATAACGGTACCGCGCTGGCGCACGTCATAGGCGGGCACACATACCAGTACATGGCCATAGCGGTATTCCCCGGGTACATCGACGGCAACTCGAAGCTACGCTCCCTGTCCGGAGTGATAACGACCAAGAGCACCACAAGACCGACGTTCAGGTCCGATGCGACATCCAGAACCGTGAAGAACGGCTATGCGATGGTATGGAACTACTACCAGTGGGACCTCTGGAGGATCATCGTCCTCTTCGCATGCAAGAGGTGGAATGCACAGTTGGGAATTGGTCAGGGCGGAAAGACCTACAACGGAGCCTCCGCCTACACCGGGATGGCCAACAGTATCGGGCCCTGGGGCGGTGACAACAACACGACCGTCGCCGATACCGAGTACGTGAAGGCGCTGATCGAGGACGGATGGGGTCATATCTATCAGTTCATCGATGACTTCTATGGATACGGTGGAAAGCACTATGCAGGGCAAAACGCAGTACCTACGGATGATTCATCGAACAAGACCCTCATCATCCAGAACTCGAACTCGTCTGCGAAGAGCGGATTCGCCAAGACTATCCTCACATCATTAGAGGCATGGGGACAGGCGGACCCCAATGATACGAGCGGTTCCGCTACCGTCGGAAGGTGCGACTACCATTACTACAGGGCCAGTACTGATACGACAGGTTGTCTCGCGTACGTGGGTGGCGCTTCGGGCCGTGTCTCGGATGGCGGTGCCGGGCCTGGGTACTTGCTTGCGGGCAATGCCCTCTCGGGCTCGGTTGACGCCGGCGGGGCGCGTCTGGCCTTTGTGTTTGACCTGTGAGGGCCGTCCCCGGCCCGAACTCAACCGCGAACCATAAGGAGGTGCAGCGCGAAGCGCGGACGCGAAAAAAATAAGAGGGGGGGGGGGACTACCCCTCTTTACACCTGTAGATGCGGAGGTAGATTCACTGTCCACCCTCTAATGAGGGGAGGATGGGCCTATTGGGAAGTGACGTGTGCCGTGCGTATGTCTCGCGTACGTGGGTGGCAATTCGGGCCATGTCTCGAATGGCGATGCCGGACCTGGGTACTTGAATGCGAACAATGACATCTCGGGCTCGAATGACAACAACGGGGCGCGTCTGGCCTAATCGACCGTGGAGTGTCCGTAGATGGGGGCTCCTAAACCAGATCATTCAATCCCTCTATGGCCCCGCCGCTCGGCGAAATAGTGAAGCAACCAATCAGCGGCTTAGTACCACGTCGGAAAGGTCGCTTATCGGTCACAAAGGCAAGTTTGGACATGACAAAGAGATTGGCGAACGTATATCCGAGCATGTGCGACCCCGAGGAGATCAAGAGGGCGCACAAGCAGACACGGGAAGGAAAGACGCATAGGCCCGCCGTGATCGAGGTGGATGAGAACCTCGAGTAGTGCGTGGGCCAGATCGTTACCATGATGGTCAACGAGTCGTACCATACCTCCCCCTACAGGCCCTTCCAGATACATGAAAAGGGGAAGACCCGCGATGTCGTGGACCTTCCGTATTTCCCTGATAGACTGGTCCACAGGCTGGTCATCAATGCCATGTACAGCATGATCATGACGAATCTTATACCGCAGACCTATGCCGCGCTCCCTGGGCGGGGTGCGCACCAGGCGTAGGAGGATGTGGTCAGAGCTCTCAAGAACGACAAGGCCCTGTACTTCGTCAAGATCGACTTCAAGAAGTACTTTGAGCACATCGTGAAGGAGATCCTCATGCAGAAGCTCGAGGCGAGGATAAAGGATCCGCAACTGCTCGAGCTCTGCCGGAGGATAATATTCGAGTACGACGGGGACGGATTGCCCATCGGAAACTACACATCGCAGTATTGGGCCAACTTCTATCTCTCCGAGCTCGACCACCACATGAAGGAGAGGATGCACTGCACGTGGTACTTCAGGTACATGGATGACATCGTGATAATCGGGTGGGATAAGGGGTACCTGCACAGGTGTCTGACGGAGATCCGGAAGATGACCGAGCCCTGGGGATTGGAGATCAAGGGCAACTGGTGCATCAGGCCGACCTCCGACGGCATAGACTTCGTAGGCTTCGTCATGATACGCCATGGTCCGGGCGATGTGCAGGTGAAGCTCCGCAAGAGGACCAAGATCAGGATGAAGAGGGCATCCGACCGCATCAGGAGAAAGCTCGATATTGGGGAACCGATAGACAAGCACGACCTCGGAGTTCTCGCATCTTATTATGGTTGTTTAAAATGGTGTAATGGCCATTATCTCGGTAAGAAGACAATCTATCCGCTAATGTTGGCGGCTGGAATCAGAACAGAGGAGGAACTCTATCATGGAATGCATGAAATCGACGAGCACGGCACAGCAGCAGGAAAAGGTCATAGGTCCGACGGTCGTGGTCCTTTACAAGAACGAGGTGGAGAGGACGAGGACGGACGAGGAGTCGGGAGAGAAGGAGACGTACTACGAGTATGACTTCTACCGTTTCTCCATCGCAGAATACGAGAATCTGAAATCCGGGGGGATGCTCCCCCAGGGCGCGGTATGGGACGACACCCTCCGCTCCATAGAGCGCTCCGGCATGTACGACAGGGCGGACGTCCTGATCGCCAAGGCCAACGACTACATCGCATGCGGAACGGACGAGGAGGCCCAGGCATGGACCGCCTTCCGCGACGCTGTGCGCGAGTGGAAGATGGCCGTCAGGCGCACCCAGGACAAGAAGGGCTACCCCAAGAAGGTTACCTATCCCGCGATGCCCTCTGCACCGCAGTGAAACCACTTCCCCCTCTCCGGAGGGGATTCTTCTCTGATTATACAGTATTGCCCGCGTATATAGGCGGTGTGGAGGTTCATTAATGACATCCACAAACACAAAGACAACAATCATGGCACTCGCAGTGCTCGCGATGGCGTTCTGCGCAATCGTTGCACTTCCTGCAGCGGACGCGGATCCCGCCGCTCCCGAGCCTGTGGACGCCAAAGTCGTGCTCGGCGACGATACCGTCACCGTGGCGTTCGACGAGATGCTCCCCGCAACTGTCGTGGAGAAGATGGTCGGAGACCTCTCCGAGGCATCCGTCATGTTCAAGTTCAACCCCGATGTCACTCTCGGGTTCGCGAACATGGCCCAGTACGAGCTGATCAAGGGCAACCTCGTCGTCACCGCGGATGGTACCTTCATCGTGTACGACTACAACGAGATCGCAGAGCTCGGTGCGGCATGGACCACACAGTACGTGCCCGCAATCGAGGCGTTCGCCACCTTCCACATCGACGGGGAGGAAGAGGAGGATGAGGGAGAGGACGTCATGTACGTCACCACCACCGTCATCATCGATGCCCCCAAGACAGTGGCAGAGGCGGCCGCCTCTGCAGCCGCAGAGGCCCAGGCGGACGCGGACCAGGTCATCATCGATGGCCTGAACGAGACCATCGCCGCCGACAAGGCGACGATCGCAGCCAACACCGCGACCATCGCGGAGCTGACCAAGACCACCGAGGACCTTCAGAAGAAGATCGACGAGCTCTCCGTCAAGCCCGTGGAGAAGCCATTCCTCGACACAGGCGCAGGCAAGTGCGCGGTGATCATCATCGTGTTCCTGCTCATCCTGGTCATCTGGTTCGCATACCAGAAGGGAGTGTTCTCCAAGATCGGCCTCGGAGGCAAGAAGGAATGAGCCTGATCGGCCGCTTCCTCAAATCCAAGTGGTTCCCCATCACGGGGTTCGCGAGGACGGTCGCGGCCGTGACGGCGATATATCTGGGAGTTGAGTTCTCTATGTTCGAGAAGATAGACATCAGCAACATCGCCGTGCCCGACGAGTACCTCCCCTACATGCTCATCGCGAGCATGGTGGGAACCCTCGCCGTGGTAGGCGTCTCCAGGAAACTCGCAAGGAAGAACGCGCACACGGAGGAGAACGCCGGAAAGGTGTACCTCGCAGGGACAGTCTTCGCCATGCTCTTCGGCATCGCCGTGGGCATGTATGGGGCCATCCCTGTCACCAACGCCATCTTCATCGGAGCGGGCCAGTGGGCCTACACCGGAATGGCCGCGGTCGTGTCGGGCGTGGCAGGCACGATCCTGCTCCTGATAATCCATTTCGGACTGCGTGAGTTCATCATCAAGTCCGCGTGGTACGCCAGGAACATCGCTGATGCGGTCGATGAGGCATCCGCCGACATCGAGGCCATCAAGGCCCGCCGCAAGATCGACGAGTGAAAACCACTACCTAAAGGGGGAGCGATCCCCCTGCAGCTGTCTGTTTCATAACCTACCTCTTACCCGGGGGAGCCCCTATCAAGCCCCCGGGGTTTCTCTGATTATACACCATGATACGCGTGGATTAATCGCGCATGATAAGAGAATCCGCTGACCGTATTATCGAGCCCGTGACCCTCGAGGAGGTCAAGGACCACTGCGGGTACAACCCCGAGAACAGGACCGACGACGGGATGATAATCCGCCACATCACGGCCATGCGCACGATGCTCGAGGGCAACCTCGACATGTACATCGGGTACCGCGCCGTTGAGATCTCCGGCTTCCGCACGATACCCATGGAGCTCCCCTACAGGACCGACCTGGTGGAGAAGTGCTTCTACGTCGACGAGGACGGGGTCCCGCAGGACGTGCCGTTCGAGATCAGGGGCACGCCGAAGAGGCTGTTCCTCTGCCCGCAGCCGGAGACGTGGGAGCAGGTGCCGAATCTCCGCGTGGTCGTCAGGGTGGGCTTCCAGGACTGCCCCGAGGACATCAGGTCCGCGATATGCGACATGGTCAAGGCCAAGATCGAGAGGGCGGAGCTCACGCCTGTCCTCGAGGACGCCATGAGCACGCTGGGGCACTACAGGAGGTACAGGATATGATCACCCGCCAGTACAAGGTGGACGGCCTCCCGGAGATCAGCGTCCACATGGACTTCGTCAACCAGGCGCTGCAGGAGCAGGGCATCAGGTTCCTCAAGCAGGCGCTCATGAGCAACCCGCGCACGGACATGCGCGAGAGGACACCACTGGCTACCCCCGCACGTTACAACAACTACTACCGGAAGGATGGGAAGGTCACACACAAGAAGGGCGGTGCTTCAGGAACGTCCAAGAGCCTGCGCAATGCGGTTATGCACGATTGCATGAGGGATGTTTCTGGAGCCAAGAACAGCGTGACCTTCGGATACCATGCAACCGCATCCCTCGGATACGGGGGATACGTCCACGAGGCTCTCAAGCCCAAGGAGGGCGAGTACTGGCAGGAGGGGATGTATGGCTATGGACACGGATGGACCACCGATCGTACAGGGAACAAGTACGTGGAGAAATCGGTGGTGAAGAACGCTGATTGGATACCGAGCAAGGTCAACGAGCTCCTGGACAAATACCTCTCGGAGGGAGGGGCATGACCACCGTAGCGGAGGATATGATCAGGATCCTCGAGGACGCGGACATAGGCGACCATCACTACAGGCGCTGGTCCGAGTACTTCACACCGGCGGACCAGAAGGCGTTCGAGGACCGCCCCCTGTCCATGATCGCATCCGAGGCGAGGAGCTCGCAGGATGTGGACGTGACGGTGGCGGCGGACAGGTCCACGGTCAACCTCGTGTTCGCAGGGCAGTACAACGAGCAGGGGCAGTCGAGGGTCTACGACTTCGCCCTGGAGGTCTACCGCTTCTTCAGGAATGGAGGCGAGGCGCCCGCATGCCTCCTGGACGTGGAGGTCAACGGCCACGATTACCTGTGCATCAAGGCGCAGCATCCCCCGTCCCACGACGGCATAGACGAGGATGGCAGAACGATTTACAGCTTCGAGCTGGACATTTACAGAGCATTGGAGGCATAAGATGGCAGTCAAGACACCCGGCTCATTGGGAGCACTGAACTACGTTCAGGAGAACGCATACGGAACAACGCCCACGACCCCGACCATGAAGTACGGGGGATTCATGATCACCATGAACGGGAGCGGCGACGGAGGGGAGGAGGAGCAGTTCGTCGAAGGATCCCGCATATTCGACAAGGTCCTTTTCACACAGAGGTCCGCGGGATTCACCGCGCAGGTCTCCCTGTACAGGGACGACTCGACGGCATCCTACTACTGGAAGGACCTCATAGCGCTGGCCTACAACCCCTCGGGGGACATACCCTCGTTCACGGCCATGATGCGCATAGCCGCGGACGAGTGGGTGGTGTACAGGGGATGCAAGGTCGATTCGCTGAAGATCGCATCAGATGATGTAGGGAACAAGGTCACGGCCACCATCAACGTCAAGGCCAAGATGCAGGCCCCCATCGTATCCGCAGCACCATATACGGCCAACACAGGGCCGTCCTCCAAGGTGCCCATCACCTTCAACGCGTACCCCGTCATGGGCTCGGACACCCTCCCCGCGAGGAGCTTCTCCATCACCATCGAGAACCACCTCGAAGAGGAGCAGGGCATCAGCGACGGCGTAGCATACACAGCAGGAGAGGGGCTGGTACCGCAGATCACCAACGTGGAGCTCGAGTACGAGCTCCTGCACACATCCGCGGCGATAGACAACCTCAAGGTCAACGAGGACAACAGCACCGCCATGGTCACCATAACCCATGCCTTCGGGGGCCGTACCCTGACCTTCGGCAACTGCTACCTCTCCACCGATGACCATCCCTCGAGGACGCAGGGCACGTACACGCAGACCGTGAGATTCCACGCCGGATCCGTGACGGTGGTATGATGCCGGATGTCTCCTTCGACGGAGGCAGGTACGAGTTCGAGGACCTCCCGCAGGCGCATGTGAAGGCGGTGGACATCGCCGACATACTGGCCCGTACCCGCACGAGATACGTCATCCACACATCCAGAGGGAGCATCGTGCTCAAGCACATCTCCAAGAGGATGAAGGAGCACATCGACGCCATCAGATACACCCGCTACCCCGGATTGAGGGCGCTGGAGCAGGAGGCGAGACTGGTCTATCCCATGGCCATGACCGAGGACGCCGACCCCGACACCGTAAAGAGGGCGTGCGAGATCGCGGCGGAGATGCTCCCGGCGCAGGATCTGTACATGCTGGGGACGATAGAGTACCCCTTCCTGACCACACCGGAGGAGTTCGACGAGTTCTTCGAGGCCCTGACGCAGGAGGAGCAGGAGGCACTCCGCCAGATGCAGACCGTCCTCACCGCATGGGGGCAGAAGGTCGACTACACCAAGCTGGAGATGGCCCAGCGCTTCAACATCACCATGGTGGAGCAGGAGCACATCAGGGACCCGACGTACGAGCAGTACGTCGCACTGTACTCGTACATAGCGGAGGAGAACAGGCAGACCGAGAAGCTCTACAGGGACATGGGGGTGCTGAAATGAACGTTCAGACGGAGATGCAGAGGTTCGCCGCAATGGACTTCAAGAAGGCCAAGGGGCTGAACACGGGCATAACGCAGGGGGTCAACGGGGTGAGCAAGGTGCTCAAGAACCTCGGGGTGGAAAACGACGAGCTCTACACCGCCATATCCCTGTCGGGAAGCGCCCTGCAGGTGGTCGGAGGCACCCTCGGTATGCTCCAGGGCATCAAGGCCCTCTACGGGGCGAGGAACGCGAAGGAAGAGGCGGAGGCGGGCATCCTCACATCGATCAAGATGGCACTCGGTCCGGTGGGATGGGCGGAGATCGCAATAGCCGCGGGAGCGATGGCCGCTGCGGGCGTGGGGATGTACGCCCTGGTCAACAACATCGAGGTCGGGGACTTCGATCTAAGCACCGCTGCGGGCATCAACAACGCCGTGAATGCAGTGGGGGCGGTATGATGGCCGGGAACCTCGACAGGTCGGTGGTGTACACCTACACGATACAGATGAATACGCAGGAGGTGGCCGAACAGGCCAACAGGGACCTCTCCGAGACGGACCAGCAGGTGGTCACCCTGGAGCAGGACATGACTTCCCTGCAGCAGACCACGGAGGCCACCACCGCCAACCTCGCGGGCATGAAGAATGAGATCAAGAGCACCATACTCACCCTGACGGCCATGGCCAGTGCCGTCAACGGAGTGACCAACGGGCTCATCACCCTGGGCATCGTGTCAGACGAGGATGCGGAGAAGGTCAAGATGGTCAACGCGGGATTCCAGGTCATGATAGGCATGGCCACGGGTCTCAAGAGCCTCGCGCTGGTGCAGGAGGCGCTGAACCTTCAGGCATTGAAGGGAGCTATAATCAACACCTACAACTCCGTCCTTGAGAGCCCCTGGAAGCTCGCATTGGCATCCGCAGGGCTGGGAGCCGCCGCGGGCGTGGCCGTGGCGTACGGAACGCAGGGAGGGAGCTCCACCACCGCCGTGACCAACAACTACTACATCCGCGACACAAGCGGAGGGCAGATGTCCACGGCCAACGGAATATCCGTGATCAACGGAGGCAAGGTACTATGACGATCAGCATGCAGTACAAATCCGGGGGCACATGGTACGACGTGTCCTCGAACATCAAATTCACAGGGAAGACTCCCTGGCAGTCGGAGCCCAAGATCACCACCCACGAGATAGACGGGGCGGACCACGACATCCTGTACCACAGGGGCAGGCATTCGAGATCCTCGAACATATCCGGATACTGCGCACGCACGTCCGCGAACGTGCTGGCCTTGGAGTCCCTGAAGGACGGGCGTACGGTGAGGGTCAAGTCGACTGTCAACGACACCGACTGGGTGTCCGGCATGGTCACCAGCCTGCAGATGAACAACAAGGCGGGGGAGCTCTTCGTCGGGTTCTCCATGACGGTGGTGGAGCAGTGACGTCCATCTATGTCAACGTGACCATCGAGAGGGAGAACTGGGGCAAGTTCCGCTACAAGACCGGATCGTCATCATCCTGGTCGGATTGGTACACTTCGAGTTTCAAGGTAGTTTCCGTCAATGTCGGCGATACGCTGGATGTGGACTGGTTCACATCGGACGGCTCACAGCATTGCTACAAGATGGTCACATCATCGGGCTACCCCGGAGGCGGTACCGATACGGTCACGGTCAATGCCGCGGCGACATACTACCCATCCACATCCAATCCAGAGGTACAGCGGTACACGGTGAGGGTCTACAGGACCTCTTATTACAAGAGCTTCTACAGATTCGGTGTAGAGAGCTATGGGGAACATACAGGGACCTACTACGACTACATTGTGGATGCAGGGGAGAGGCTCGACATCGACTGGCAGGCGAAGGATGATGTCGTAACGACCGAGGGCGGGTACACGGTCAAGAAGATCGTGTACGGCAAATGCAATAACATGGCCAATACCTACAAGGGTACCGACCTGGGCGACTCCATCACCGTCAACTCCGCGCAGAACATCTACCCGGCCAAGGCACCGACGGAGACCACCACCTACTATGTCAACCTGATCTTCAACGCCAACGGCGGGTCGGGGGCTCCGAGCATGAAGACGACCAGCGGTTCGTCGTCCACCGTATCGGTCACGATACCGTCCACCATACCGACCAAATCAGGGAGCACCTTCATGGGATGGTCCACCTCTTCCAGCGCCAACAGCGTCGACTATGAGGCGGGGCAGACCTACAACATATCCTACAGCACCAAGACCCTGTACGCAGTATGGGGTACGCCCATGGAGTATGCAGACGGGAAGTTCTTCACCACAGGCAGCGGTTCGACCCTCTGCAGCGACCCCACGGACATCCCGAGGCAGTTCGGAGGAACGGGCCAGCTCAATGTCTATTACTTCCCCAACGCGTATGCCATCGGCAACCAGAGCAACTTCACGGTGGAGTCCAGCGACACATCCGTGTGCTCTGTTGTCTCCTTTGCTAACATGGGTTCCAACCGCAGGTGGAACATAAAGCTCCAGGGCAACGCACCCGGTACGGCGGTCATCACAGTCCGCTGGACCGCAGGGGCGTACATGTACTACAACACCCTCAACGTCCGCGTGCCCGCGGTGGCCAGGATAAACAGGCTCGGATGGAACTACTGCGGAACCTACTCGGAGGCCGGAAGCGGGGACATGACGTCGTCATCCTACAAGGACTACGCCGTCAACCCCGGAGGATCCATAGACCCCTACTGGGGGAAGTCCAACAACAGGAACGACAAGTACTGCGAGTACGGGGTCCTGAACGACGCATCGTATCCGGGCGGAGGCTCGGATTCGATAAGCAGCATCAACTCCGATGTGGACATATATCCCGCCACAGCCATGCCCAGGACCTTCACGGTCAATATATCGGAGGGTTCCGGACACGGGGCAGTGTACGTCCAGAACGTGACCAAGGGTACCACATCGAGCACCTTCAGGACGGGGAGCATCTCGGTGGATGCGTGGGACGGGGATGCCATCAGGATATACGCCACCGCGGACACGGGCTATACTCTGAAGCAGATCCTGTCGGGAAGCACACAGGTGTCGACCTCTTCCCCGTATTCCACCACCGTGGACTCATCCTTCGAGGGGAAGACCTTCAACGTCAAGTTCGAGGTCCAGAAGTTCGATGTGAGCATACGGGCCAGCCCGACCACCTACGGAACGGTCAGCACGGCCTCCATGTCATCGGTGCCCTACGGTTCGACCATTTCCGCATCGGACAATGTCATCACGGTCAACGGGACGCAGATCACCGCCACACCGAACGACTTCACCCGCCAGTACACGTACGAGTTCCAATATTGGGCGGTCAACGGCTCCACATTGGCATCGGGAAGCTCCACGACGCTGACCGGGACCACGACCATAATGGCAGTGTTCTCGAGGAGGATCACCACCTTCACGTCGAGGGCATGCACATGGAAGAACCGCGATAACACCTCCACGATAACATCGGCGGAGGTCGTCGCGGGCGAGACCCTGACCGTACGTGTGGATTCGGGAGGCATCAGCCTGTCCGGGACGGATTATCAGGCGGCCATAACCGATGCCTCTGGTAACGTGGTCTCGTACGCCTCCGTCACCGAGACGACTCTTGGAACGGTCTATTACGCACTGATCACTGTGAGAGGGGTGTCCAAAGGCTCCTGCTACATAAGGTTCTCATGGAAATCGACCAGCGCCAGTACCGGATATTACTACACCATGCTCCCGCTGAATGTGACCAAGTACTGGACGGTATCGACCTCATGCAACACAGGCGGAACGATAGACGCCACCGACGACCACGTCCTCGAGGGGAGCTCCAAGACCGTCAGGTGGTCGGCCAACACGGGCTACGAGATATACTCCGTGAAGATCGACAACGTGGAGCAGGTCTCTAAACCCACATCGTACACTTGGGGAAGCGTGAGCGGGAACCACACCGTGGAGGTCAAGTTCTGCAAGGTCATCACCGTACCAGCCACCATAGGCTCGGCATTGAACTACGCCTCGATGTCCGACTATGTGAACTCCACCGCCAAATGGACGGTCCACGACACCAACAGCGAGTACACCTGCTCCAACCTTATCAGCGGGCTGACGTTCAGCTTCCAGTGGATAGAGTCATCGGCCTACTCCATGAAGATCGCGGGAACGCCCGCCGCAGGCACCGCGGGCAACTACGAGAACGTGGCCTACGAGTCGGGCAACGGCAAGATATTCCGCATCATCGTGACCGTCGGACAGGCCAGCGCACACACGATCACCTTGGATAAGAACGGGGGCGCATCGGGAGGATCCGCGACCGTTCACGTGGGAGATTCCTCGCTGGTCATCGGAACTACACCGCAGCGCACCGGGTACGACCTGCTGCACTACTCCATGTACGCCAACATATCCGCGGACTCCTCGAAGGTGGCCAACGCGGACGGCTCGTTGGAGGCCAGCAAGCTCTACGACACCACATGGCTCACCGATGCCAACGGCAAGTGGGCCTACGACGGGAACTGGACCCTGTACACGATATGGAAGCCTCATGAGTACACCGTGACCTTCAACGCCAACGGGGGGACCTGCTCCGAGGCATCCAGGGTCGTGAAGTATGGTGACACCTACGACGAGGACGAGGACATGCCCATCCCCACCAAGGCCGGGCAGAGCTTCCTCGGATGGTTCACGTCCGCATCGGGCGGTACGCAGATCAGGAACAGCACCGTCGTGGACGTGGATGCGGAGCGCACCCTGTACGCCCATTGGGCGGACCCCACTAAGGTGGACCAGCCCAACTCGTGGAGGCTGGGCGGATACAACGGCGATCCCATAGACCAGCCCCTCATCATGAAGAGGGGGGAGGTCAAGGAGGTCTACTGGTATTCGGCCTATGACGTGAGCGACTCCGGGCAGCTCAACAGGTGGTCCTGCGAGCCCGTCTCCGTGATAGGCTCGGTCAGCCAGACAAAGCTCACCACCTACGGCTCCGCCGCCAACGTGACCGCGTCCGGAATAGGCACGGGAACGGTCACGATCAACTGGTACAAGGTAGCGGGCGACGGGGACTCCGCGACGTACTACTACTCGGAGCTGACCGTTCAGGTGGTGCCCACCGTAACCTTCAACGGCAACGGAGGAACGCCCTCCGTGGCCTCGATGCAGACCAGGGCGGACGGTACATTGGCAACATTGCCAACGGCCACCTATGACGCCACCCACACCTTCGTGGGATGGTTCACGCAGGCCACGGGCGGTACGCAGATCGATTCCACGACCGTGTTCACCGCCGACACCACCGTCTACGCCCATTGGGCTGTGGGCTACACCATCGTGTACGACGCCAACGGAGGGGGAGGAGGCCCGAGGTACGACAACGCACAGGATGCTGCGGAGTACCACGACTTCACCATCCCGGACAACGTCCCCACCAAGCCGGGGGAGACGTTCTACGAATGGAACAGCAAGGCCGACGGCACCGGGATAGGCTACGACCCCGGGGACACCGTCAGGGTGACCTCTTCGGAGCCCAGCAAGACCCTATATGCGCAGTATGCGGAGCAGACCTTCACCTTCACGGTGCACTATGTGGCATCGGGAGCGTCCAACGTCCCCGCGGACGAGACCTACCAGGACACCGTCCAGCCCTATGCGGCGACGGTATCCTCGACCATACCCACCAAGTCGGGCCAGACCTTCGCGGGATGGAGCTCCGTCAACGGGGCCACATGGCCCGAGTTCCTCCCGGGATCGCGCATAGTCCTGAACTCCGGGACCACCACCCTGTACGCCGTATGGGACACGGGGTCGGATGCCGCGGAGGGCGCTGTGGACAACGTCCGCATCTTCAAGACCATCGGCGGAGCCTACGTGGACGTATCGGGAAGGCTGGCGGTCAGGAGCAGGATCCACGAGGTGGAGAACTACGGCGCGACGGCCACCTTCACCATCGTGAACAACGTGAGGGACGCATCGGAGAACATGCTCTCCTCATCGTACGCGGGATGGTCCACCGGAACGGGTGCGCTGGCCCCGGGCATGTACGTGCAGATAAGGGACACGGATGCCGACGGCTACTGCTGGGGCACGTTCATGATCATGTCGCTGGACGTGGCCGACGACCTCATCACGGTCACCTGCGGGGACTACATCCAGGTGTTGAGGGCCACCGGAGCGGAGTATTATCGCAACCATTACAACGGGTCGGGCAACATGACGATGAGATCGCAGGCCGACATCAACTCCCTCGGCACGGCCTTGAACTTCCCCCGTCCCGACGGTGTCCTCTTCTCCGGGGATGCGAGCGTTGGAGATGTGAAGTACATGGTGCCGGAGGATCAATCCCTCACGACCAATCCGCAGGACCTATGGGGGTCATATTCCCAAGTGATCTCCATCGTCAAGCTGACGGATGCAGCCGGACCATACAGGGTGGACGGTATCGTAGGCATCGAGAGCTTCAAGCTCTATCTGAAAGGGTTTGTGACAGGAGATCCTGTGGATTACACAGTCTATCTTTACGCGGGATACCTTCAGGACAACAATCTGATAGACAGTTGGGAGACATCATCGTCTAAAAGCAGTGGATACGATGAGAAGACGTTCACTCTGGATGCACCATATGACCTCACATCCTTCTCGGTCCTGACGATCATGGTCATAGGAGAGGATAGGTACAATGTCGGGTCGCATGTCGCATTCGTGCAGAGGGCATCTGCTACAGGTTGCAACCTGATATACGGCCTGAACAATGACAATAACTCCGCCTTATCATGCGTCATAGGCGCGTTGGTCTATGAGAATTGCGCAGGTAACAACACAGTCTATGCGGCGGGAGACCCCCAGGAGGGCGAGCCCTGTTTCGAGATTACCAGCATCGATAATGCGACCATATCCAGCGACCTTCTAGTTGGGAGCTTCCCGAGGGTATGGGCAACCTATGTGGATCCCGATGCGAACGTGAACCTCGTGGACGTGGTCACCGAGATACTCAAGGCCCCCGGAGCTTCGCTCGTGAGCGTGAACGCCGATAGGAACATCAACATGTTCCGCTGCGGAGGGGACTGCTACCACACCTATCTCATGGCATTGGCGGACATGGAGGATGAGAGCGGCACCTACGAGGGCCGTCAGCATGCCTTCTGCGCCTCGGCGGGCCAATGGGCCGCTGTTAACCTCGGATGGCGCTACAGGGCTGATGATGCATCGCAGAAGAGCCTCTACTACGGAGGGGATACGGCCATATCGGGCGGGCAGGTCATCAAGACCTTCTCCCCGAGGATCTCCAAGGCGAACCGTCCTATCCTCGCCATGAGCAAGGGAACGGCCAATGATGGCACCCCAATCATGGTCGCTTTGAAGGATCCGGAAGTTGCATCGGGCTCTTCGGTAGTCGCTTTGACTTCATCGGACACTTCTGCATTGGATTCGGCATTCACTGCATATTCTAAGATCATGACCAACCGTTCAACAGATTGGGAAGGAGATATGGAGCTCTCCGGGATCCATTCGGAGTACATGAAGAGGGCGGGGTCGTGGATAGGCGGAGTTCCTGTACGCATCTATGATTCAAGGTACGGTATGAGCAACTATAAGGCCCGCGTGAAGGAGTGCACCGTAGACTATCAGAATCTCATAACCACACTGGTCATGAACAATTACTCCGAGATGTACGCCAACGATCTCCTGGACACGTCCACGATGGCCTATCAGGCGGGCAGCAGGGCGGTATTGGCGACTGCGGCGGAGCTCTACATCAGGCAGTACGTGTTCGTAGAGTCGTCCCTCACCCTTCCATCGGGATCCGCATACGAGGTGGAGTACTACATGGACGGCGCATGGACTAAGAAGGTGTCCGCGGACGTGATCAAGTACACGGAGCTGGGGGTGTGCACGGTGGTGGCCTACTTCCCGATAGGCTCGGACTACTCTACGAACCAGTATCCCATAACCAAATTGAGGGTGTACTGCGACGGCACCGCGGGGACCGACATAGCGATCCCGGAGGCCGTGAGACCCGATAAGAATCAGCTGCAGTACCTGATCGTGAACATCCAAATGACCTTATAATCAAAAACACGATGCGACGGGCATGAACAGCAAAACCGTTCCTTTTGCCGTCATGCTCGTCACCGCCCTTATTGTCTGCGGGGGATTAATTTATATCGTGTATGACAGAGAAGAAGTCACGATTGAAGTGGAAGTCGTCAGTGGGATATACTCCAATTATGTGCCTGATGACCTCCCGAATGTCGGAGGGCAGATTAAGTTCACGTTCACATCCAATAAATCGGACAGGGTAGAGATGTGTTATCCTAATATCGTGTTCGAGAAGGATGGGGAGCGCAAGGTATTCTCCAATGGTACGACGTTGAATTGGAAATCGGGACAGACCGTCCCGGTCAGGATGGTCTACTATACAGGAGAATACTTCGACGTGACTGGCTGGACCTATCACTTCGAAATCCCGGACCATATGAAGGTGGGGGGTAAATACAAACTTATTGAGGTATGAAACCATGACAGATTTTATCGAAACATTACCCACGGTCATCTCCACCATCAAGACCCGTATGGATGCGTGCAAGACCGAGGAAGCGACCAAGATGTCCCTCATAGCCCCGATGCTCCAGGCATGGGGGTACGACCTCTTCAACCCGCTGGAGGTCGTCCCGGAGTACACCGCGGACGTCGGTACCAAGCAGAAGGAGAAGGTCGACTACGCCATCATGAAGGATGGGGAGCCCATAATCCTCATAGAGTGCAAGCCCAAGGGGATGAACCTCGACAAGCACGGCAGTCAGCTCTTCCGCTACTTTGCGGTGTGCCCCGCCAAGATCGGGATCCTCACCAACGGTACCGAGTACAGGTTCTTCTCCGATACGGAGGCGGAGAACAGGATGGACCTCGCGCCCTTCCTGACCATTGACCTCCTGAACCTCAAGCCCGGGCAGGATGTGCAGCTCTCCAAGTTCTGCCGGGATCAGTTCGACCTCGAGGACCTCCTGCCTTCGATAGAAGGGCTGGCGAGGAAGAGGCGCATCTCCGAGGCCGTGAAGAAGTCGTTCACGGATCCGGACGAGGACTTCATCAGATACTTCATCGACAGGGCCTACGACGGCAAGATCGTGACCAAGAAGGTCATCACCGAGTGGACCCCGCTGGTCAAGGATGCCATCAAGGGGTACTTCAACGAGACCGTCAACGCCCGCCTGCAATCGGCCATCAGCGGTATGCCCGAGGAGGCGGAGGATGCTTCCGACACCGGGATCGTGACCACCGAGGAGGAGATCGCTGCGCACAACATCGTCATCGCGATATGCTCCGAGGTATGCCCTCCCGAGAGGGTGGTCCTGAAGGATGCCAAGTCGTACTGCTCCGTATTCCTCGACAAGAACGTCAGGAAGCCCATCGCGAGGTTCTACTTCAACACCCAGCAGTGGTACCTGTCCACATTCGAGGACGGGGAGGAGCACAAGGTGCCCATCGAGAGGGTCACCGACATCTACCAGTTCAAGGAGAAGATCCTCGCATCCGTCAAGCAATGGCTCTGAAACTCCATGCCCCGAGGTTCTTGGTCGTTCCTCCGGGGCACCCTCATTATTCCGATAAGAATAATTTATTACGGTGCGACCTAAAAAAGCAATGATGGTTTTATAAACCACGGGGTAGATAGAAGAATCGAGGGTAATACCTCGAGACACCCCTTACCCCGAAGGGTAAAGGGTTTGGGGCTGGTGCTTAGAAGAACCAGAACACGATGAGTGTCCTGATTGCTTCCAAGACCAGCCGGATTGTCTCAAGGGTCAGGGCCGTGATTTGGCGTTTCTCGTCCTGACCCGACTTCTTTTTAGACATTCGGTGTCCTCCAAGAATCGGTTTCTGTCAGGCAAGATGCCGACCACAGTGAGAAGCCACCGCGGTCGGCTTCCCCCTGACAATTATATGTACGCGTTTCCAATATATAATAGGTTGCACCGAAGTTTTAACATTAGGTTATACCAATGTTACACCAAATATAAATATTGGAACAGCGTAACGATTATTGCGGGGAACCGCAGAAGGAACGACCAAAATGAATGCAGCGCAGAAGAAGAGGGTCTCGGAGCTGGCCGACCAGCTCTCGGCCATCATGGACGAGATCGAGCAGATCAAGAACGACGAGGAGGAGAAGTACGACAACCTCCCCGAGCCCTTCCAGGATGGGGAGCAGGGGGAGAGGATCCAAGAGGGCATCGACACCCTCGACGATGCGTACTCCTACATGTACGACGCATGCGACTCCTTGAGGAAGGTGTGCGAATGAGCGGATACATCGAGATGCATGACGGGAAGCCCTATTGGATCCCGGAGGACCACGTCTTCTACAAGGGGAAGGTCATGGACATCGACGAGATGCTCGCAGAACAGGAAAGGAATGCATACGCAGGAGATGATGAGGAATGAGCTGTCACTCGGAATATCGCACGCTCCCTTCGGGCCTGTCGCTCGACAGGCACACGGAGTCGCATGGCATGGAAGTCAGGACCGAGTATTATCTGTCACACGAATTGATGGGGGAATACTTTTCCTGCAGGATCACGAAGGAGGAGTATGACGCACTCTATCCGTTGAGCAAAGAGGAGGTGAATGAATGAGAGACAGGATAATAATCAACAGCAAGCTCCGCCCGAGAGGGAACGGCTGGTGCATCACGGTCACGAAGGAGGAGAAGGACCTGATAGGCATCGGTCCGGACGACGACCTCGAGGTCGAGATCAGAGTCATGGAGAGGAAGGCCCAGGAGTGAGAACACCGACGCGCCCGCGCGCGTATAGAAGGAAAGACCTTATGAAACGACTTCCAGAAACACTAAGGGAGAATCGACGCAGGGTCCAGAAGTTAGGCACTACGAGGCCCTGCGTCCGTCTAACGACGGATGAGATCGATGTGTATTCCACGTGTCTTATCGTATTTAAACAAGCGGACACACACATACACACACATTTTCTCCCCTCAAAGGGATGGGTGGAGTATGAGGACATGGAGAATTACATCTTGGTCGAGGAATGGCTCGGCTTTTTGAGGAACCACGGAAGGAAGGAGATCACCATAGACGGCTACAGGCTGAAGGTCATGAGGTGCCTGAAGATCCTGAACGAGAACGGGAGGCCGACGGACCCGAGGATGATCACCGCCGCGGACATGATCCTGCTGAACAGATCGCTGGGAATCTGCGAGAGCAGCAGGAAGGACTATCTGAAGAGGATGAGCGACTGGGTGCAATGGTACACGGGGGAGGACCTGATGCGGAAGAGCGACATCCTGTGGAACCGGACGAAGCCCCGGAGGGTGTTCATCGGCAACGACGAGTTCTCGAGGCTCATGGAGGTCGCCGACGAGAGGGACAGGGTGATACTTCTCCTCGGAGGCGCCATGGGGATAAGGCGCGACGAGATGAGGAACCTGAAGTACAGCGACATCGAGAACGGACGGCTGTACATCCACGGGAAGGGACACGGGGATGCGGGGAAGGAGGACGACCTGAAGATACCTCCGCTGGTGATGTCCGCGATAGACGAGTGGACGAGGATCCGCGAGAGCAACGGCATGGAGGACCTGTCCGGAGGGTGCATCATCGTGTCGTATCAGAAGGCGGGCATGAAGCAGATGGCGAACTCGTCCCTATCGCATCATGTTAGAGAATTGGGAAGGCGTGCAGGCGTGCGCGTGACGGTGCATTCGCTGCGCAGATTGTTCGCCACCTCCCTCTACAGGAACCACGTCGACATCGTGGACATCAAAAATCTTATGAGGCACGCGAACGTGCGCACGACCATAGACTGCTACATATATCCGGACGGGGAGAGGCTCGACGGCATCATGGGCGACATGGGCATGATTTTAAATATCTCCGAGACCCATGACGAATACAGGCACTACGAGAAGAGAGAAACTTCAAGGGTGTGAGCGCATTTGTTATTTAGTCGCTCGATGTTCACACAGAACATGGAGCACATAATGACCGGGAAGGTCAAAGAGGTATACGAGGTGGACGACGACACACTCGAGTTCGCCTACACCAACAACATCTCGGTTTTCGACAAGATCATCCCGTCCCAGGTCCCACACAAGGGTGAGACCCTCTGCAGGACGGCCAAGTATTGGTTCGGACTCCTGACCGAGGAAGGGATCAACAACCACTACATCAGCGAGCCCTCCGCCGACAGGATGAGGGTGAAGAGGGTAAACATCATCAGGGATTACAGCAAGATCAACGGTTCCACAACCAACTATCTGATCCCCTTGGAGGTCATCTGCAGGTACTACGCGGCAGGTTCCCTCATGGACAGGATAAAGGACGGCAAGGTCAAGCCCGAGGACCTCGGATTCCCCGCAGGCCACACCGTCAAGGAGGGAGAGAAGCTCCCCAAACCATTCATCGAGTGCACCACAAAGCTGGAGGCCCACGACGAGAATCTGACCGACGAGGAGGCCAAGAAGATGGCCGGCCTTTCGGATGAGGAGTTCGAGGAGATCAAGAGAACTGTCCTCAAGATCGATTCCATCATCGACAGGGAGTGCAGCAAGAGAGGGCTTATCCACTGCGACGGTAAGAAGGAATTCGCCTTCGACAAGGACAGGAAGCTGATGGTCATCGACACCTTCGGAACCCTTGATGAGGATCGCTGGTGGGATGCTGACGAATTCGCCAAGGGTAGGATCGTCCAGTTATCCAAGGAGTTCGTCCGCCAGTATTACAGGGAGACCGGCTACCACAAGGCGCTCTACGACGCACGCGAGAAGGGACTGCCCGAACCGGACATTCCCGCATTGCCTCAGGACGTCATCGACCGCGTGAGCAAGCTCTACGTCGATATGTTCGAGAGGATAACCGGCGAGAAGTTCTGATTCAGAACAACTCCACCAAAACCAATTTCTCCCCCAGGGGACAGTCGAGATCTCCTTCCACCTTCTGGACGAGATACTTCGATCCCTGGGTTTTACCGATAGGATGACACAGCCCGTAGTGTTCGCACGAGATGTTCTTGCATTCGGATCCTTTGTATGTGATCCTGCTGCCTTCCATCGCCTGCCTCTTGCCTACAGTGGCTTTCGTGGGGACCTTCTCGACCTCCACGATGGTGGCGGAATCGTCGTCGAACTCGTGGCATTCATGCTCCTGGAGCCTTATGGATACGACCTTGTACCTGCTGCCTTCCTCTAAGTTGAAGCAGACCTTGTTGAACTTGCAGTCTTCGCACTCTTCCATCGGTCCCAGGTAATAGAACTCCTTTCCGACGACGGCCTGGTTCTTCCCTACCAAAGTTATCTGGGCCATCAGATCACCCCTGTCCTGATACAAATGTCCTCAACGACATCCCTCGGAACACCGTTATCGCCAAGGATGGTGTACCTGTCCTTGCGGATGTTATGTGCGTTCACCACGGCATTTATGAACTCGTCATCTGAGAGATTGAGTTCGGATGCCTTGGTGGGCGCGCCTATCTTCATGAGAGCATGCTTCAGCTCTTCCCAGTCTCCCTTCTGAAGATATGTGGTGACTATGGCGGCAACTCCGCACTGCTCCCCGTGCATCGCCCTTCCAGGATACATGTGGTCTATAGTGTGAGATATCATGTGCTCCGAACCGCTGGTGGGCCTGGAGCTTCCGGCCATGCTCATGGAGATGCCTGAGACGATTATGGGCTTGATGGCGAGCCAAACGCTCTCCTCGAGGTTCGGCCTGATGTAATCCGCTGCATCCACCATGGATTCTGCAGAGAACAGGGCGAAGGAATAGGCAGACCTGCTGAACTCCTCGTCCCTGAGGTTGTACGCAAGCTTCCAGTCACGCAGAGAACTGAAGTTCGAGAGCACATCAGCGCATCCGGAGGCCAGTGTGCGATAGGGGGCTTTGAAGATGATCGAAGTATCGGCTACCACGCCCATCGGAGAAGCACCTGCAATGGACGTTGAACCCTTATCGGATTTGATCGAAGCCCTGTTTGAAGCGATACCATCATGAGCCGCGGACGTCGGTATGCTTATGAAGGGGATGTTCAGGCGCATGGCGACGATCTTCGAGATATCGATCTTGCTGCCGCCTCCTACGGCCAGGATGAATGTCGATCCGAATTCCTTGACCCTCTCCTCCACTGCATTTATGTTCTCCAGGGTAGCGCTGCCTGTGATGCATGTGTCGATATCGAATCCGTCCAGATAGTCCCGGGTGGGCCTTCCTGCGGCCTTATCGGTTTTCTCGCCGGTGATGATCGTACCGGTGTTCCCGGAATGGATGTTGTTGCAGACTTCCCTGATATTGCTCAAAACGTCGTGTCCGGCAAGAACATTACGGGGGAATTCCACCATCCTCTCCTTCAAGAAAGCGTTCGACATCTCTTCTCACTTCTATTGGATATCAAGGCCATAGTTTATAAGTGTGGGCAGAAAACGGCTTTTTAGTTATACATGCTACCGCCAACCATGAAGAGGGCGACCATCATCTGCGGTTCGGGAGAGCGCAACGGCGTGATCGGAAGGATGTGCTCGAAGGCCGGTTCCGTATTGGAATCTGAAGGTTACAAGGTCTCTCTTTTCTATCCTGCAGGCATGGACATACACCATTGCTCCGGATGCAACAGGTGCGTATCGGGGGATTGCGTGTTTCCCGACGATATGTCGGCGATATACGGATCGTTCGCCGAGTCGGATGTACTCATTCTCACAACCCCGATCCGTTTCAGCGGACCATCATCGATTCTCAAAGTGGTCATGGACCGTTTCCAGCCGTTCTGGCATAAGAAATCTTCACATCCTAGGTATTGTGTTGCTATGATGTGTGGCGGGAGCAGGGAACCCCGCTTCGAGTATACGGAGAAGATCATCAAGGCATTCTGCATAACCATAGGCATGGAATTCCTGGGTTCCCTCATGATACCAGATACGGACAACGATCCTGGTGATGTGGAATCTAGGACCGCTGTTTTCTTAGAGGGGATCATAGCAGATATGGAGTGATTATTGTCTCGAAACCGGTCACGGCCCCCGGCCTTGACACTATGGGGATGGTCGAGGGGTAATCCTCGCTTATTATCGACCAGCTGTATCCGTCCAGGCCGTCCTCCATATCCAATATCGAGTTCCTGTAGAATCCGAGAGATACGAGCTTCTCGAGGACGGAGATGACATCGGCCTTCTTGCCTTTGGGCAGAACTGCCTTCCCCTTGTGTACAAAGATGACGGGTATGACGGAGTCGGATACATCGTTGATATCCTTCAGTTCCGTATCGTTCTGTATGAAATGGTAGGGTGCGAACACCTGGTCGGCATCTTTGTTGAAAGAATCGAAAACATCCTCCACCGTTTCGATGTATGTCATAAACCAGATCTGTGTGGATGTCAGCTTCAGATGCTTCATGACCTTCTCCGAGAACTCCCTCTTCTCGAAGCTGTTACAGTCGATTATCATCACAGGCGGTCTTTTGCTCTGGGGGAATGCCGATGCGATCGTGCTCGTAAGATCGAGGCTCCTGCTGCCCTTTTTAGGCCCTATCGGACCGAAATAACCGTCCGAGACAGTCATCTTACTGCCCTCGTACGAAGCAAAGAATGCAGGCACCTCCATGTCACGGCCATCAGTTTCCGTGTATATGGGATTGACGGATATGGCTCAATCGAGGATCGGTACGTATCTTCTCCTGTGCTTGCTGCCTATTTCCTGCAATTTGCCCTCGTAGACCATGGTCCTCAACAGATTCGTCATGTATGCCTGGGAGATATCCGGCATGAGTATGCAGAGTTCCTTCTTGGACAGCGGTATCGAGATTATGGACATGATCCTCTCGACCCTGCTGGATTTGCTCTCCTTGCCGATACAGACTGATCTGATATCGTCCAACTCCCTGTAGGCCAGATATATTACGCCGATCATATACTCGATGAAGGGGACGTAGTCGTTGGTACCGTCGGACCAACCCTCTCCTGAACGGGTAATGGCGCTGTAGTAATCATTTTGGGACTGCTCTATGATCGATTCGATTGAAACGTATCTGCAGACATCAAGTCCCGCATGGTACATCATGAGTATGGTCAGAAGCCTGGACATCTTCCCGTTGCCGTCAATGAACGGTTGTATCTTCATGAAATCCAGGATGAAGCAGGGGATTAGCAATATGTTGGATATCTCGGGGTCATCCCATGCTTTGCCATAGGCGGCAATGAGTTGCTGCATACTCTCCGCGACATCTACTTGGGCGATGATCTTGTATCTTTGCACCACTGCCCCCATAGCATCCCTGTAGTCTATCTCATCGGTCTTCTCCATCCATCTCGCTCTCTCGCCAGTGAAAGATGTCATGGTCGAGTAGAGGTCCAGGATCGATTTCTCGTCAATCTTAAGGCCATCGTGCTCGTTATGCACCCTTTTCAGAGCATCCAAGTACCCCACCAGCTCATTCTCGAACTGACCCCACGGTTCTTCTAGGCCTGTAAGAAGATACATGAGACGTGAACCTTCAGAGGATATGCCCTCGATGTCGCTTGTCTCCATGGCCGATATGATCTTGGATAGTCCGCTCATATCTCTGGCAGATTTGGGGCTATCTTGGACGAATTCCTTGGTAATCTCCTTTAGGGAAGACATGCTGTCAAGGCGATGTGCGAAATCCTGAGAACTCGTGTATCCTTTCAGGAACGAGTAGTCGAAGGTATGCATGCTCCAATTTCGCATAGTGAGTTTAAATCATTTGTGTAAAAGCAGGATAGGTCTTCTGTGACCGCCATGCTTTATATGGTCTCTTTCCGATTCGCTCTCCGAGGTAACTATAATGGTAATCTACAAGTGCGCCAAATGCGACAATGCGCTCGAGGTTGTCTTCAAGGCAGCTTGCACACCCCAGTGCTGCGGCGAACCCATGATCGCTCTCGAACCCAAGACAGACGACTTCAAGAACGAGAAGCACGTGCCCTACATCGAGAAACAGGACGGTGGTTTCCTTGTCAAGGTCGGTAAAGAGACCGCACACCCCATGACAGATGAGCACTACATCGTCTACATCCAGATATGTGCCGAGGGAGTCATGATGAGGAAATACCTCAAACCAGGTGACGCACCCGAAGCATTCTTCAAGACAGATGCCAAATCGGTCACTGCCTGGGAGTACTGCAACAAGCACGGACTCTGGAAGTCCAACCAGTGATTCTCAAGAAAAACCCATTCCCCCTCTTACGAGGGGGCAAAATTGTAAAGTTTTGATTTTAGATTCATTCGAAGCTGATGCTTACAGGCTTCTTTAGACCAAGGCCCGCTTCCGCTTCGATGGCCTTGATCACGCCGCAAGGCACAGGGCACGCGGTATGCTTGAGGCACTGGGCGGCCTTGCAGTAGACTTTGGACTCATTGAAAGGTTCACCTACGGCCTCATAGGGATTGATCCCCTCGATTGGACTCATCTTCTTCACCATGGGGCAGTCGCTCTCGATGATGACGTTGAGTGACATCATGTCATCGTTCATGCTCGCTGTAATCTTGGAGCCCATCCCACATACTCCAGCCTGTACGTTTACAACCGTTGGACACATATTATGACCTCAGTTCCACCAATCTTTCTTGCGATCGATGGTTTCATCCCTATCAGGGCCCAGACTAATAAGGTCTGCGGGCACCTTGAGATACTTCTCGATGAACTCGATGTATTCCCTCATCTCTCCGGGAAGGTTGTCGTATCCTGCTTTGACGACATCCATGGTGTTGGACCATCCTTTCCATCCCTTGAAGTTCTCGAAGACGGGTTTGGCCCTGTTCAGCTTGGACAGCGAAGCGGGGAAGTGCTTGACCTCCTCTCCGTCGATCTCGTATGCGACGCACACGGGAATCTCGGGGATGTCGTTCAATACGTCTATCTTGGTGATTCCGAGGGATGTGAACCCGCAGAGCCTGGACGCATGCTCGACCACGACAAGGTCGAGCCATCCGCACCTCCTTCCTCTTCCGGTGGTGACTCCGAATTCCCCGCCCTTCTTCTGGAGTTCGACTCCGAACTCGTCGTGGATCTCCGATACGAACGGACCCTCTCCGACACGGGTGGTGTATGCCTTGACTATTCCGACGACCTTGTCGATCCTGTTGGGAGCGACCCCGGAACCTGTACAGATACCTCCGCCGCATGTTGCCGAGGATGTTACATAAGGGTATGTGCCGTGGTCTATGTCCAGCATGGCGCCCTGTGCTCCCTCGAAAACGACATTCTTGCCCTCATCCAGCGCATCGTTGATCAATACGGACGTATCGCAGATGTACTTGCCTATCTGGTCCCTCCAGCCGATCATCTTCTCATACAGGGATTCCATTGTGCACGAGCACTGCTCGGCCCCGAGCATAGCCATGAGGTCCTTCTTGTATGGGAGGTTGAAAGCGATCTTCTCCTTGAGGAGCTCATCATCCAGAAGGTCACCGGCCCTGAATCCGTTCCTGGCGATCTTATCCTGGTATGTGGGTCCGATACCTTTCTTTGTGGTACCTACGACATTCTTGCCGCGGTATTTCTCCTCTGCACCGTCGAGCTTCTTGTGGTAGCTCATGATGAGATGGGCCCTGTCCGATATCCTGAGACCGTCCACGGATCCGCCGTTGTCGATGACCTGCTTGATCTCCTCTCCGAGTTCCTCGAGGTTGACCACGACACCGTTCCCGATGACGGCCAGTTTTCCCGGTCTGACGACTCCAGAAGGGAGTCCGTGTAGCTTGAACACCTTGTCATCGACGATGATGGTGTGTCCGGCGTTGTTACCGCCTTGGAAACGTACGATGAGATCCGATTTCTCATCCAGATAATCTGTGAGCTTTCCTTTTCCTTCGTCTCCCCATTGGGAGCCGATGATAGCTAGACTCGGCATATGTAAGGCACCTAGTCTGGATAACGGGATGAACGATATAAGGAATACGCGACGCCGAATCACTTCTTGGAGTCCGGACTAGCCTCTTTGTAGAGGGATATGACATCCTTGAGCGGAAGGTCAGTCTTGAACGATGTGGGGCAGATGTGAGTGAAAGAAGCCCTGCCGTTCGTGTTCAGAAGATCGATGAAGTCGGCCAATTTGGAAGGGGACATCTTGATATGCGAGGATAGTTCGCTCATATCGTATACGAAAACCTCAGAATCAAGTTCGTTCTTCCAGAGGTCAAGGTACTTGTTGCACCTCTTCTCAGCGGCCATTCCGGAAGCATCCATCCCGGATAAGAACTCCTGGTCATGCAGAGGGCCCAGCCAGAACGGGCCGTATCTGTGGGTCGGATCGAATTGCTTCGAAGTGGATCTCTCTAGAGTCTCTGTGTTATATTCCATGTATCCGAGCATATCCAGCATCCTGTCCGCGTTCTCTGCTCCATCCTGGATCTGGATGTAAGTGCGGAAGTAGTGGTCCGCATAGAAAGACAGCAGCGGTTTCATTCCCCTGTCGAATTTGGCCAGCTCCCTCGCCACAGAGCACATGAGTATCCTCAGTCCGCCCTCGTGACACATGTAGCCCCTCACAGGTTCCGATTGGTATCTGCGTCTGCATTTGGGTGCATGGGCTCCGGCCAAGGGGGCGGTATCAGTCGCCGTGACTGCGAGTATCCCATGCTTCCTGCATCCCCTGATGGCAGACTGGAGGTACGGGATCGGCGATCCGAACGGATCGAGATCGACGTAGTCGAACGTTTCCTCGGAGAACAGGATGTGAAGATCCCTGTTTGACGCCTTGCAATTCGTCAGATTGTTGAGTTCTATGTTCCTTTGGATGTATGGGATGGCGTCGCTGCTGTAATCGTTCGCGACAACTTGGGTCCCCTTGACCTCGTTAGCTATCCGGACCGCCCTGGAACCGGTGGCCGTCATAGCATCGGCAACGGTCAGATCACTTCCCAAAGCACGTAGAAGCATTATGCTGACGTCGCGGTTGAACGCCATCTGCTCGTTGAAAAATACTCCGCCCTGAATCTTTCCAGGGCCGCCGGAGGAGTGTAGTTCCGGCACTAATATGTCTGTAGAACCTTCGTGGATTATGACACCATCAGGCATCAAACATTCTCCCCGTGCATGAGGCGGACGATCTTGTACGGGAGTATGTTCCTGTTGGTGGGGGTCACCTCCAGGATTCTCACATCATCCCTTCTCCTGATGTCCTGCAGAAGCGGGTTCCTTGATTTCTTGTGTAGGGTGATGATCATGGGTTTGTCGGCCTCAAGGGATTCCTTCACGGTCTCCACGAACGCCTCGCTCTCGACCTCCATCTTACCGACTTCGTCGATGACGATGATGTCGCATTTCTCGATAGCATCCTTGATGGCCTGAACACCGACCTGCTCCAGTTTCGCCAGGTCCACACCCATTTTTCCTACGATCACTCTGCTCTCTATCTCATTGCTGGCGAAAACGTCTTGTTCGCCGGTGAGAAGGTTCCTGACGGTGAATCCAGTCTTCTTCCTACCTTCCTCTATAGGTTCATCAATCATGCCTCCGATGGAGAGCTCCTCCTCTTTTAGCATCTCGATGACGCGAAGTAACGCGTAAGTCTTTCCAGACCCGGGAAGACCGGTAATACCTATTTTGATATCGGTAATCATGGTAGCTCCGTAGTTGAAAAACTGGCTAATCTGTAATCTTTTTTGAGATATATAAACGTGCTACCAATTATTCAGTAATTTAGTGAGCGCTGTTTATAGCCGCCATCTTCAGTGGTTTTTCGTCACTTTTCAACACGAAGATAATGCTGTACGTATCGGGAGAAACAGATAGGTATTTGCATCCAGGAATAATCCATTCCAGCGAGGGATTATAAGTTTCTGTTTGATGGGCATATCGTGCTCTACAGCGACTTCTCGAAGGCCCTGCTGCTCCATCCGGGGATTGTTCGTATCGAACTATTGACGGATGAGTTGGTCTCGGAGGTCAAGGATATAGAGTATTCTTCGAAGAACGTCGGTTTCACACCCATTGATCCCATCGGTCTGCATGACATATTGGGCAAGGATCTGAGGCTCATTCTATTCTGCAGCAACGAATTCCAAATGTTCACAGAGTGTTTCATGGACATCGTGGACAGCAGAGGGACACTTGTAGGCCATGATATCCAGCCCGAGGAGAAGGACCAGATCGTTGGAGAAGGGATAATCTGGCTGACAGACAACCTTTATTTCGACCTCGCTCTGGTGAACGAGCATCACCTGAAGACGGTAATCAGGTCATTGGCGTTGCACATCGAAGATGTCGATGAGGTGGAGCCCAGGGTTTTCTATCCATGCGTCGAGACGGCCGACCATCTCAACGACAGGTTCGGCGTTTCGGGAAAGATAGTTGCCACGGTACTTCTCGGCGTAGATGGGGTGGAGTTCCGATCATTCGATCTTCGAGACGTACATGAGGGGGTACTTCAGCCTCTCATCGTATCTCATCTCGGCAGTGACCTTGGACGATCCGAGGCTGATGACGACTACCGCATCGATCATATCGCCTGTTAGGGATACGTAGGAGTATGTGTCCCCGTCCTTGGTGAAGTATGACCTGTCAATCTTAACCTTGGCCGACGACACATAAGGCTGGACCTCTATGGAATGGGAGATCGTGCTCTCCAGCTGCTCAACGGTATCGAGATTCACGGGAGTACCGACGAACTGGTGGTAAACGGTGGCCATCTTGATGCCGGCCTCGAAGACCGCACGCTCGCGCTCTGTACAGTTGAACCTGCTGTTGGCCAGTTCTTCTCTCTCGGTCATCAATTATCAGGCCTTTTCTCGATCGGAACATAATCCCTAGGCTCGTGGATGTTGACGTATGCGGGCCTCAGGATCTTGTTAGAGGTGATGAGTTCCTCGATGCGGTGAGCACTCCATCCGACGATTCTGGCTGTGGCGAAAAGCGGCGTGTAGACCTCCTTCGGGATATCAAGCATATCGTAGACGAATCCGCTGTAGAAGTCAACATTGGCGCAAACGCTCTTGTTGTTGTGCTTGTGGGACATAATGAGCTCGGGAGCCAACTTCTCGATGTTCTGGTAGTACTTGAGGTCCCTCTTGCGTCCTTTCTCCTTGGCCAGGTCAGCGACGAAAGACTTGAAGACTTTCGCACGGGGGTCCGATTTGGTGTAGATGGCGTGACCCATTCCGTAGATGAGTCCGGATTTGTCGAATGCCTTCTTATCAAGTATCTCGTTGAGATATGCTTTGAGAGCATTGTTGTCGTCGGGGTCTCTGACATGCCTCTTGATGTCGGCCATCATGTCCATGACCTTGAGGTTGGCACCTCCGTGCTTAGGACCCTTGAGGGATGACATGGCCGCCGCGATGACCGCGTATGTGTCGGAACCGCTGGATGTTGTCACCCTGGTCGTGAAGGTGGAGTTGTTACCTCCTCCGTGCTCCATGTGGAGGACCAATGCGAGATCGAGTACCGTGGCCTCGAGCTGAGTGTATTTCTTGTCGGGCCTGAGCATGCGGAGGAAGTTCTCGGCGGTTGAGAGGTTCGGGTCTGGATTGTGGATGTACATGCTCTGGTTGTTGATGTAGTGGTTGTACGCGTGGTAGCTGTACACCGTGAGCATGGGGAAGACAGTGATGAGGTACAGGCACTGCCTGAGAACGTTTTCTATGTCATTGTCCAAGGCATCGTCGTCATAGGATGCAAGGAACAGGATCTCTCTGGAAATGGCATTCATGACGTCTTTGCTGGCGGCCTTCATGATGACATCCCTTGTGAACGTCTTCGGGAGCTTGCGGTTCTTATTCAGGATGTCGTTGTATTCCTTAAGTTCCCTGTTGTTGGGCAGCTTTCCGAACATTATAAGGAACGAGACCTCTTCGAAACCGAATCTCTTGTTCAGGAAACCAGCGGTGAGATCCTCGATACTGTATCCTCTGTAGCGAAGGATGCCTTCGACCTCCTGCTTCTCCCCGTTGACCATGACGCTGCCGTCGACCTGAGAGACTTCTGTGAGTCCGACTATGACACCGTTCCCGCTGGAATCGCGGAGACCCTTCTTCACATCATACTTGGAGTACTCCGTGGGCTGGAAGATATCGTTCTCCTCGCAAAGTTTGCGCTTGGCGCTGATGAATTCTGAATAAACCTTCTTCAATTGCGCTCCTCCCGAACAGATGGAAATTATCGGCATTCATACTTAAAATATCGTGCTCGTGTGGGTGCACATATTAAAGGCTTACAGAAAAGATAGAACGAAGGATTCAAATAATTCAGGGCATTTAGTTGGATGTATTGTCCAACGGTTTATATCCAATTACGAACGTAGGGCGATCGATAAGATGGGATGTTACTCTGTCACAGACGTTGCGAACTTTTTCATAGACTACTATAACCGTTCTGTCGACCCGGTCAATCTTTCCCGGGTGCAGATGTTCGTATACTATGCTCAGGCAGAGAGCCTGTGCCGCAACGGATACCCCTTATTTGAGGATGAGGTGAGGGCATACCCTCTGGGCCCCGCTGTGACGAGACTTAACGTGTATTTCGAGGAATACGGCAACCGTCCTATCAAGCCTTCGGCCACGTATGACGAGAGTGTATTTTCGGAAACGGACCTGAAACTGCTCAGGGATGTGGCGATCTTCTACAACGAGTTCTCAACATCGAAGCTCCAGATGATGGCATTCTCGCAGGGAGGGCCTTGGGAGACGGTCTATTCCGTCGCAGGCAACCAGGCAGTCATAGATAACGGTCTGATAAGAGACTTTTACATCCAGCAGGAGAGGGTCCCTGACCACAGGAAGTTCTTGTTCGAGGAGATCGGCCGCTCATGTGGAATCTGCACCGCGCCTGCATGCCCTGAGCAGGACGAATCGACAGCGGTATATTCTGAGAACGAATCCTCTCAGACATGGGAATGATCATAATTTCCGGAAGAGAGGTGGAAGTTCCCGCTGGGAAGACCATATCTGAATCAATGTCGGACAACAGTCTGCATCCGGATTCGTATCTGTATCTCGTCGACGGAAAACCCGTTCCCATGGATACTGTCATCGATGACACGATGGTCGTCAAAGCGGTTAGGGTCGCATCCGGCGGATGATCACAGGTCCGCGATCCTCTTCAGCGATCCGAAGTCGAATCCGTCTTCCACGGCATGCTCTATCATTTCGTCCAGATTTGCTATGAATGCAGAGCGTACATCGTTCCCTTCCAATTTTCCCTCGGACGAGGAGAGGGAATCCTCCTCTGGGAATCTGAGATACTCATATCTGATGACACCCAGGCATTTCATCCCCGTGAGGTCCTCTATCCTGTCTATACCCGACTTGAGTATGGAGGAATCCCCCCTGAATCTGTTGATTATGAACCCTTTAAGTTGAGGCTTGAGCTCGTCCGGGATGAGTTTCCAAGTCCCGTACAGGGCTGCGAACACCCCGCCTCTCTCTATGTCTCCCACGATCACGGCCGGTACGCCAGTTACCCTCATCAGACCAACATTCGCAAGATCTGTCTTCATGAGGTTCAGCTCGACCGGCGATCCGGAGCCTTCGCATAGGACGAACTGATGCTTAGAGCTCATGCGGTCGTAGGCCTTCTTGACCTCCTGCAGGGCCATCTCGCGGTCCATAGGGGCATCCCTGGTTATGTCCATGTACGGTTTCCCGTTGAGCACCATCTGCATGACGCCCTTTCCGGACGGCTTCAGGAGCACAGGGTTCATGTCCGTCTCAGGTTCGATGCCGGCCGCCCAGGCCTGGAATCCCTGTCCTATGCCGATCTCGCCGCCGTCCTTGCATGCTATGGAGTTGAGCGAGAGGTTGGAGCCTTTGAACGGGGCAACATCGATGCCCTCGCGGTTCAGATATCTGCACACCATGGCGCAGACGGTAGTCTTGCCCGCACCGGACGAGGTTCCGAGCATCAGCAGGCTCATCATCTCACCCCCGCGATGTCAAGCAGTTTGTCAATATCCATGTTATCCTCGAAGACCTTGGCCAGCTTGGTCAGGTTATCTTCCAGTATGGTATCGTAATCGGTGGAATCGGAAGTGTCGACAGGCTTGCCGTCATGCTTGACGAACGAAAGGAAGTACCTCCTGAAAGCCGGTTTGTCGAATATGCCGTGCTGATAGGTTCCGAATGTAAGGTCCTCCTCTCTGACGGATCCCTCGGGCAGAGAGCTCCCGTGGAATCTGTTGAGATAGACGAGTGGCTGCTTCTCGCGGACATCGGATACGCCCATATGAAGCTCGTATCCGGTTATCTCTCCGCCATCGCCGACGGCCAGGGTGCCTTCGTTCTGTATGATCTGTTTGGTGTATTCTCCGAAGGTCGTGGTATTGTCGAAGAAACCCAGGGCCTCGTAGACCTTCGGCACTCCCGCCTCGATACCGTTGCTGTCATCCAGTATCCTGCCCATCATCTGGTATCCGCCGCATATCCCGACGATCGGAATCTTCTTCCACAGCTTCCTGATCTCATCGGCCACGCCGTTGTTCACCATCCACAGATAATCCGAAACGGTGTTCTTTGTTCCGGGCATGACTATGGCATCCACTCCCTTCATGTCCTCAGGCCTCTCTATGAAAACGGTAGAGACATCTTCCAGGAACAGTGGATCCAGATCCGTGAAGTTCGCCATGCGGGGGAACTTGACCACACCTATGAGCGACCTCCCCTCCCCTTTGGTGCGGATCCCTCTGAGAGCCTCCGAATCCTCGCTCGGCAGCACAACATCCGCATGAGGTATTATTCCGATGACCGGGACCCCCGTCAGCCTTTCAAGTTCTTCCGCTCCGGCTTTGAGGTTTTCCGTGCTACCGCGGACATTGTTTAGTATTATCCCTTTGACGCGTTTCCTGTCCTTTTCGGGGATGAGCTCGACCGTACCCAGAGCATAGGCGAAGGAACCTCCCCATTCAACATTCACCACCAATATGACGTTCGCATCGGCTATCTCCGCCGCACGCATATTGGCGATGTCCTTGTCATAGATGTTTATCTCGGCCGGAGAGCCGGCCCCTTCCATGACCACGCAGTCGTACCTATCCTTCAGGAAGTCCACGTGTTCGCGGACGATCCTGATGCCGGGCCCGGGAACGAACTCATTGTAATAGCCGTCCACATCGTAATCGGCGAAAGGCTTCCCGCACACCATCACCTGTGAGACCTTGTCCCCCTTCGGCTTCAGTAGAATGGGGTTCATGTGCGCATCGGGATTCTTTATCCCTGCGGCCTTTGCCTGCAGGACCTGTATCATGGCGATCTCGGCACCAGAGCGGGTGACCTTGGAGTTAAGGCTCATGTTCTGCGATTTGAAAGGGGCCACCAGGTACCCTCTGTCGTGAAGGATCCTGCATATGGCTGCTACCGTAACCGATTTGCCGGCATCGGAAGTGGCTCCGACGACCATCATCGCCTTGCCCCTCTTCCAGAACCTTTGCTTAGCTTCTTTGAAGATGTCTCCGAAGCGCTCGTCCTTGGCATCCTTTATGCCCAGACGCTCGATCTCCGAATAGATGAACCTGACGACCGGCGTCCTGTGTATGAATAAGCAGTCCGTGCAGTTCCAAACCACGCCGTGTCTCCCCTGTAGTTCGGAACCCAGGTCGGTATCGTTGCACGGGAAGAACGGGCAGTAACAGAACGAGCAGTCCTGACCGGTGAAATGCGCAGGGTGATACGGGCAATTGAGATTGGGGCCTAACCAACCCCTTTCCATCTCCTCGTTGACCTTCTTCACTATCTTCTCCATGCTATCGACACTGTATGTCGTAACGTAGATAATACCGATTCGGCAAACAATAGCGATAACGGAACCCGGGTGAAATTCCTTGGCTGCAGTATCGTCCCTCCATCTCGTCTCTTTCAACCTTCGTCACTCGATTTCGTTCTTATAGCTAGACCATAATCTTGGGTACGATGGGAAAAGAATTCAGATTCATACATTGTGCGGACCTCCACCTAGGTTCGCGTTTCAAGGGGTTGGAGGCAGTCAATCCGATCATGGCCGAGAGGATGAGGAAATCCATATTGGAATCCTTCAAGCGCATAGTGGATACGGCCATCGAGAAGAAGGCTGATGCCATGATAATCTCTGGTGACATATACGACGAGAAGAACGAGCTCCCGTCAACCCGTATGTGGCTCTCGGAGCAGCTGGCCAGGGTGAAGATACCCGTATACATCTGCCGCGGAAACCATGACAATAAGACCAGTTGGGACGAGTCCATACCTTATCCGGAGAACGTACACGAGTTCGGTATCGAACCCGAGAAGTTTGACATAGTGGATGACATCGAGATCATAGGTGTGAGCTACGCCACCCCGCACGAGGACAGAAACCTTGCGGCCATGGCCGAAGGCACCCCGGATAAATTCACCATATTTTGCGGCCATTGCGATCTCGAGTCGGTCACTGAAGGCCATCCATACGCCCCCTGCATTCTGACGGACCTTCAGGGCAAGGGAGTTGACTATTGGGCTCTCGGGCACATCCATAAGAGGAACGAGGTGTTCGCCAACCCGTACGTTGTCTATCCAGGTAACATCCAGGGCCGCAGCTTCAAGGAGACAGGTGAGAAAGGGGCATATCTCGTAACCGTGGAATCGGGAAGGGTCTCATCGCTGGAGTTCTTCCCCACTCAGACATTCGTTTGGCAGGACCTCAGCTTCGACATAACAGGCAAGACGCTCAACGACATAGTGGAGGAGATGTCCGCACTGGTGGACTGGAAGGCGATCTGCAGGATCACATTCTCAGGCAACGGTCCTCTGGATACGATGCTCCGCATAAATCCCGATGATGTCCGCAAGGCCATTTCAACATCCACCAACTGTACGATATCGTCCATGATAGTCAATACGGGGCCAGAGATCGATCTGGACGAGAGAAGGGACGACAAATCCATGTCGGCTGCGGTCATCAGGACAGGAAAGGCATATGCCTCCAAATCAAAGGAAGAGATCATCGAAATGATCTGTTCCAACAAGATCGCTGCCAAGTTCCGCGACCAGTACATGGAGATGTCCGAGGAGGAACTGCGTTCTCTGGTCGAGGATTCTACCAGGATGATCCTGGCAAGGATGGAGGTGCCGAGATGAGGATATCACGTATCAACATCGAATCCTTCGGCAAGCTGAGGGACAGGGTATTCGAGCTGTCGCCGGGCCTGAATGTTTTCTACGGGCCCAACGAATCCGGAAAGACCACGACCATGGAGTTCGTCAGATCCACTTTGTCCCCGACCAGGGTGCGCAGGTATCCCGAGCGCAACAGGAAGGACGCAGGAACCATCGAGTACGACGATTGGGGAGTCCAAAGGAAACGCACACTGGACGGCCAGGAAGAGCTGCCTGCATGTCTGGAAGGAATGGACCCCAATCTTTACCGCAGCATTTTCGCCATGAACAGGGAGGGATTGGACCAGATCGATACCGTCATCGGTACAGACATCCAGTCCAAGTTCCTCACGATACCAGGCGGAGAGACCATGCCCAAGGCCATCCAGGAGATCGAGGATGAGCGTGACAGACTAATGGGTAAGTCGTCGACATCGCAATCACGTATCAACGCCATCAAGAATAGGGAGGACAGGCTGTTCTTGGAGATGGGCGAGCTCCGTACCAAGGCGGAAGCCTACACACAGCTGAGCGAGCAGACAGCAGCTCTGGAGAACAGGCTGGCCGAGATAAAGGAGGGCAACAGATCCAACGTGGAGAACAACGAACTGTTCGCCAAGATAGAATCGCAGCGCGCCGCATACAACAGCCTGCAGTCATTCAGAGCTAAAGAAGCGGAGCTCAAGAACTGTAAGACGGTCTCCGAAGAGGACAGGGTCCTCCATGACGAGCTGGCTTCGGATGTGGACAAGAAGCGTTCGGCATTCGAGACGATCAACAGCACCCGTTCTGAACAGATGGCTAGGCTTCCTGGAGGAAACGAGAATCTGGCCATGATGAAGAGGCAGGAGATCGAGCATGTCCTTGGTTACGCCCAGGAATATCAGACAAGGGCCCTGCGGCTCCCTCTGATGACAAAGAAGAGTCCGCTTCCTAAGATCGCAGCCGTTATTGTAATGATTGCGGCCATAGCGGCAGTGATGCTGATTCCAGACATCGAGATGCTTTACAAAGGCATAGCCGCTGGAGCCATAGGTGCGGGCATAGCCATATTCTTATTCCTGACAAGGACCAAGATCGACCCCGTTGCCGAGCAGAATGCCGAATGGATCAGAGGATACAATGCGAACCTGCTCCGTCTGACCGGTGAGCTGGGGATTTATTCCACTGATGCCATCACACTTATCAGGAATCTCGGCGAGATAATGTCCCTTCTGTCCGCTCTGGATTCGTCCAGGCAGATCTGGGGCAACCGTCAGCTCGAATTGCTCAAGGCAGAGAACAAGCTGCAGAGTTTCCTTGTCCGCTACGGAGGAGAGGAGGGTTACAAGAAGGCGGTAGAGAACACCGGAACGCTCCAGAACGTCCGTTCCAGCATCGATGCCTTGTCCTCCAGCATCAGGAAGTCCGGGGTGGATCCGGATGCGCCTCTGCCGGAAGTGAAGAAGATCGAATACGACACCACCGAGCAGGACAATCTTTCCACCGAACTGGGGACCCTCAGGCAGAGGATGCGCCAATCCCTTGACACCGAGAGACTTGACACACTCATCGACGAATCCTATATCGTCAAAGCCGAGAGGAAATCCATACTCAAGAAGGGCGCTGTGGCCATAATGGCCAGCATAATCGCCGGGGAGGCGTGTTCGCAGATATACGAGACCGTCCATCCGGATGTGGTCACCACGGCTGACAGATATCTATCCCTGATGACTTCCGGAAGGTACCGCTTGGACCTCGACCCTAGGAAGAGCGAGATATCCGTCATGGACGGGGAGGAATCCAAGAACCACAAGCAGTGGAGCTCGGGACTGCGCGCACAGGTCCTTCTATCCCTCAAACTGGCCCTTGCCAAGGAGATGGGCAACGGCGAGGTCCCGATCATCCTGGATGATGTCCTTCTCCCGTTCGACAAGGAAAGGAAGATCGGAGCCTGTGAGGCCCTTGAGTCTCTTGCAGATGAGATGCAGCTGCTGCTCTTCACCTGTGATGACGATATCATGGAGGCTGCGAAGGATTCAGACAAAACGAGGATCATCGCCCTTTGAGGGCGTTTCCTCCCGTTTTTTTATATATAAGTTTTAAAATGTGGATAATAGGGAGTACTCTATTCCCTGTTCACACATACAATATCACGATCATCACTCGACTAATGTCGAAAGCTGAAGGATCCGGGCAACGGAGCGCCGACCCGACAAACGTGCGATTCTTCGGTTTGGTTCAAAATTGGGCGAGCCGCCAAAGCGGCCGTATGGGATGCGCAGAGCAGGAATCAGTATTCTCGAAATACCCCACGGAGGGGAAAAATGAACATTGATCCCAATGCAACAAAATACATGGTAAAGGCGAAGATCAGCGCAGATGGAATAATCGACAGGCCTGATGTCGTCGGCGCGATTTTCGGACAGACAGAAGGACTACTCGGAGACGAATTGGATCTCAGGGACCTCCAGAAATCAGGAAGGATCGGAAGGATCGAGGTAGAGACCGTCACCAAGGGCGGAAAGTCCGAGGGAATCATCTACATGTCCTCGAGTCTGGATCAAGTTGAGACCGTCATCCTCGCCTCTGCGCTGGAGACCGTCGACCGCGTCGGACCCTGTAAGGCTTCAGTACACGTTCTCGGTATCGAGGATGTCCGTATCACCAAGAGGGAGAAGGTCGTGGAGCGTGCTAAGGAGCTGCTCAACGATCTCATGAAGCAGTCCGAAGGTTCTTCGACCAACCTCATGAACAGCGTCAAGCAGAGCGTCCAGGTCGAGGAGATCACCACATACGGACCCGACAGATGCCCGGCTGGACCCGCAGTCAAGGATTCCGAGGCTATCATCATCGTCGAGGGCAGGTCTGATGTCCTCAACCTGCTCAAGGCCGGAATCAAGAACGCCATCGCCGTAGAGGGAACAAACATCCCCAAGACAGTCCAGGAACTCTCAAGAGAGAGGGTCGTTACAGCATTCACCGACGGCGACAGGGGAGGAGAGCTCATTCTCAGGGAGCTCTTCCAGGTCGCTGAGGTTGATTTCGTCGCCCGTGCGCCCCGTGCACACGAGGTGGAGGAGCTCTCTCCCAAGCAGCTTGTGAAGTGTCTCCGCAACAAGGTCCCCGGCGACCAGTATATGGAGATGAACAACCTTAGTTTCGAGGAGAGGTCCTTTGACGAGCTCGATGACTTCGAGCCAGATTCCGATTACAGGAACGACAGGCGCGACAGGAGAGACCGCCACGACCGTGAGGACAGGCGCGACAGGAGAGACCGCCACGACCGTGAGGACAGGCGCTCTCGTGACGAGAGGCGCGAGGACCGCAGGGACCGCGACGAGCACAGGAAGGAGCGCTTCAACAACGAGGCTCTGGACAAGTACCGCAAGAAGCGCGAGGAGCGCCAGGAGAGGGAGGACAAGATCATGGAGTTCGTGTCCGAAGAATCCGAGGAGCCCGAGGAGAAAGACACCGAGGAAGTCGTCGAGGCCGTTGCTGAGGAGTTCTCCGAACCCGAGCACGTCGACGAGGAAAAGCCCAAGAAGTCCACTAAGAGGAAGAAGGACGCTGAGGAGAAGCCCAAGAAGTCCACTAAGAGGAAGAAGGACGCCGATGAGCCCAAGGAGGAGGCTGTGGCCGAGGAGACCAAGGAGCCCGTTGCAGAGCCCGCAGAGGAGAAGAAGCCCGCAAAAGGCAGGAGCCTCCGTGGAAAGAAGCTTGTCACCGACAAGGTCCTCACTCCCGAGCAGGAAGCATTCCGCGACATGCTGCTCGAGCTCTCCACAACACACAATGCAAAGGTCCTCAACGAATCCAACGAGGTCATCAGGCAGGTCGCTGTCAAGAGCCTCGTCAACTCCCTGAAGGAGGACGAGGAGCCTGTCTCCACCATCGTCTTCGACGGAGTGATCTCCCAGAGGATCATCGATGTCTCTTCAGAGAAGGGAATCAGGACTGTCGTCGGTACCCGCAAGGGAAACATCTCCAAGATGCCTGCCGATGTGACCATTTGGACCAAAGAAGATCTCGTTTGATTACCATGGCAAAGCAGAAGCATGTAGAAACATGGGATGACGTAGCATCCTTGAAATCGACCGCGGACATTCTCCTGCCCTCGGACCCTCTGGACAGGGTCCTGGGCCAGGAGGAGGCCATCGAGCTCGCCAAGATAGCCGCCAAACAGCGCAGGCATCTGCTGCTCGTGGGTCCCCCCGGAACCGGTAAATCGATGATCGCACGCGCTTTGTCGATGAACCTTCCCCAGCCGAAGCAGGAGATCCGCGTCGCCAAGAATCCGGAGAATCCCGAAAGGCCGATCCTTGTCGTGATGGATGCCGAAGAGGTGCTGAAGGAGGAGGACATCAAGGCCTCTTCCATCGGCGTCCTGCTGAGGCCCGAGGAAGCCCCCGCCAATGTGTCCGAGCATCTCGGTTACAAGTGCAAGAACTGCGGAGGCTACTCCCTCCCGACGGACACCACGTGTCCCCACTGCAACCAGAGCAAGATGGACCATACCACGAACAAGAGCAATCCGTTCCAGGACATACTCAGCAATCTCGGTGGTATGTTGGATCTCCCTACCCAGGAGATGACTGCAGGAAAGGAGAAGGTCACCACACGTGACAGGAATGACGAGCAGGTCATATTCGAGCGTGCCGGAGACATGATACGCAAGCTCGACCAGGCCGCTCTCGACAAGAGGGCAGAGCTCCAGAGCACCAGCAAGGAGAAGGTCCTTGTCAAGCTCAGGAGGAACCCGTTCGTCCTTGCAACAGGCGCATCCGAGACGGAGCTCTTGGGAGACGTCCGTCACGATCCTTACGGAGGACACGAGAAGCTCGGTTCCCCGGCATACGAGAGGATAGTTGCCGGAGCCATCCACGAGGCCCACGAGGGAGTGCTCTTCATCGATGAGATCTCCCATCTCCAGGATCTTCAGAGATACATTCTGACTGCCATGCAGGACAAGTCCTTCCCCATTACCGGAAGGAATCCCCAGTCCGCCGGAGCCAGCGTCAAGGTCGACAGCGTGCCCTGCGATTTCATACTCGTGGCGGCCTGCAACATCCAGGATCTCGAGAACATCCTTTCGCCCCTCAGGTCGAGGATCATCGGTAACGGATACGAGGTGCTGGTCGACATCGCCATGCCCGACACCCCCCACAACCGCGCCAGATACGCTCAGTTCGTGGCCCAGGAGGTGCAGCTCGACGGGCACATCCCCCATGCCACCATCGATGCGGTCGAGAAGATCATCACCGAAGGGAAGAGGCGTGCAAAGCTGGACAACCAGAACAACGCTCTCACACTCAGGCTTAGGGAGCTTGGCGGACTGATCAGGTCTGCCGGGGACATCGCCGTGCTCGAAGGTGCGAAATTCATCACCGGAGACCACATCGACCGCGCCCTGAGGAGATCCCGCAGCGTGGAGGAGCAGATCAAGGAACGTTACGGATCCTACAACAAGGGTCTGTCCAAGGACGTTTCCTCCGCACAGAAGGAGCGTTCAAGCTACTACTTCGAGACCGAGCACATGGATGACTCCATGTTCTCTTGAAACCATTCCCGGGGCGCAAGCCCCGTTATACTTGTGCTGAAAAATCCTTACAAACCGTCATATATCGTGCTTTTGATTTTACCACGATGAGAGGTTCCTGCGTCTTGTTCCTGGCATTCGCAGCCGTTTTCATAGCTGTGGCAGTCTCTTCCGACAGCTACGATGCGGCGGATCAGCCATCGGAGGCCCCTGAGGACCTCTATCCGGATGCAGATGTCATCCTGACCTTGGATTCCAGAGGGAACATCCTGATGACATTCAAGGCATACGGCGACTACAAGGTCACCGAGCAGCACCCTTCCATATGGTTCACCCAGGTTTTCATGTCCAATTCCGATGTGACCCTTCGCGATTTCGATGACGTCGGGAAGAGATTCAAGGTCGTCATGGACGGACCGACGATAAGGGCGCTATCCTTGTTCTCTGTGAAGGAAACGGACCATCTTGGTTCTGCCATTGATCTGGAGTTCATACTCGTTAGCGGAACCATTCAGAGTTTCTCGTTCTTCAGCATAGATTCGAAGGTCGAGGACCAGATCGGGAGATCATACGATCTGGCCTATACCTTGATATCCAACGCGAACATAGACTTCAGAACCGGAAAGATCGGTGAATTCAATCCCACTTCGCACATATTGGCCATTACGAATCTCAATCTGCAGTGCGGCTTGGGAATGAATATCGACAGGCTGTATCCTACAGGCGAGAACGGCAAATATTCCGATGTAAAGGTAGCCATCAACGGTTCTACCGTGGGTTACATCTCCAATTTGTCCTCTAAGATAGGTTCCTTGGAGTATCATATCAATTCAGGTTCCATCGATTATTTCTGCATCGGTGCGAACACTGAGCATGAAAGGAGCAGGAACCTCAGATCCATGCCCACAGCCTATACCACAGGAGACGTCAACGTCGTGATATCAGACGTGGCCAAAGTGGGTAATTGTATAATCGGAGCCGGGATACTTAACATGCCCAGGATCCTCTCCAACGGTGTGCATCTCAACGAACAGATCGTCCACATGGTATCGATCGACGCCCCCTCCACCACTATCTACAACGACATAAGTTTCCTGAACGAGAGGAGGAATCTGGCTTACCATTTCGGTTCGTATACCGTCGGCCAATCACCAGGGTACAGCGCCATGATGGATACGATCATCATAAATGGGAACACGACAAGGATCTATGACGAGAACGGGATATGGGCATCGGTCTCATCATGCATCATACCTATAGGGGGGATGCTCTATGTCAATGCCGACTACCTGATTCCAGAGGATTCTATCTTCAAACTATCCAAAGGGGCCACCATGTACAATTCCGGCAACATCATTCTTTACGGTGATCTAGAGATTGAGGGCAAAATGGTCAACAATTCGATCATACAGTGCAGGACAGGGTATACGGTTTCCGGGGAGTTCGTGGGAATCGGCTATCTGGCCGATTTCATCCATTACACCACCTCTACATCGAGCATGAATGTCATATCCAACAAGTTGGCCGTCGTCATCAATCAGGATGAAACCTATCCCGTGGATGAGATAACCGCTCTGCTGTCGACGGATTTCAGATCCGTTTGCATCAAATCGGACCATTCCCACAGCATTACAGGGAACCAGTTCACCATCGCTCTGACAGAAGCGGATTACCCGGAGATCTTCAAAGGGGCCTATAAGCTCGACATCAGAGGCATCAGCGGCGCTGACCTTGCGGTATGTTCGGTTTACGTAACGATCCCTACCGACAGTGAGCAGTGCACGGCAGTGTACGTCTATAACGAGGATTCAGACAAGTATGAGTTATTGGCAACCAGCGAACATCAGCCTCATTTTGAGTTCAAAGCAGGTTCCAACAACATGTTCTACATCTTCAATTATTCTTCTGGATCGCCGGAACTCCCTGTCGACCCTTCCGTTCCGGAGAATAGGATGAACGTAATCGATTACCTGCTCATTGCAGCTATCATCGGTGTGCTGGCGGTTACCCTGTACTCCCTGGTCACGATGAAACGTGACTGATGCCCTCGAGTTTCACAAGCATCCTGTAGCCGTGCTCATCGGGACCGTATAGGTCGAACACCTTTTCGGTAATGACGAATCCTCTTTTGGTGTAGAATTTGTAAGCGGCAGAGTTGTCGGTGCGGAGCTCAAGCTGGATTTCGGTACGGCCCTGTATAAGACATTTTGTCTTGAAGGAATCGAACAGCCTGCCGCCGACACCCTGTCTCCTGATGGATGAGTCCACAGCGAACAGCGCGATCGATGCCCTACCGTTCTCCAACAGGGTTCCGCATATGGCCCCGACTATGTTCCCGAACAGGTCAACAGCGACGAACTGCCCCTCCGGCCAGAATGTGAGGAAATACTCGATGACATCAAGCGAGAACGTACCGTTCAGATTGGAGTTCATCAGGGCGAAGACGGGGATCGTGTCTTCGGCTTCCATATTTCTGATTATGATCATCTTCCCCTTCCTCTTCCGTTTCCGGACTTTGTCTTGATTACCACGACTGCCAAAGCCAGTATAATTAGGAGTATGATGGGGATATACGGGTTCTGAAGGTCGAATCCGGAGTTGCTGCTGGAGACTGTGAATGTAGCCGTCACAGTACCTGTCTTGCTGTCATCGGAGCTGTCTGTCACCGTAACCCTGATCGTATGCGTGCCGACTGTAACTCCCAGCACGGTACGCGGATCGGAAGTGGTCTTACCCTTGCCATCCAACTCCCAGGTGTAGAGATAAGACCCCTCCTGTTTGACATGCACGGAGACGGTTATCTCGCCGGTATCCGTGTAGTTATCGAGCAGCTCCGTGAATACGACCCCTAGTCCGCTATGGTCATAGTTACGCTCGAAATCGTCGTTGAAGGCTTGTAGGAAGAATCCCGTGGCCCCTTTCGATTCGATCGCAACCATGACCTCTCTGTTATTATTGAAGGAATTCGACGTCCAGTTCACTGAACCGAGCAGTGTGACGTCATCGCATATGATCCCTTTGTTGTGCAGATAGGGTTTGGCCATGGAAGCCGATTTTATCAAAGTGGAATTGTTCAGTTTCTTAACATCACCTTCGTGATCCGCATTCATGATGAGCTTGCAATCCACGTTCGAGTTCGCCCTATCATTCATGAATCCCAACGGGGATCCCTCTCCAAGATCCATGTACTGTGCGGAGAAGTCCATCTGTTCCGCATATACTCTGGTGGTTGATGAGGTGATATAGTACTTCAAGGCGTCAAAGGAACTGTCAGGAGACAGGACGGGAGTTACCTTGCCGTTGAACGATTCCAAGGCCAACGATCCGGTAGGAGGCACATATGTCAGGGTCTTGGAACCAGAATACGGCGCTGCATCGATGAAATCCTGGACATCCCCATAGGTCTTATCGCAGTCTGAAAGGAACACATTCTTCATGAACTCGGCGTAACCATCGCTCTCGACGATTGCACCCCAGCCGCGGTTACCAGCGCCTTTGGCAGGGTCGGTGACGGTGATCCCATTCATGTTGCTCGGAGTCCAGTTCTCGGATGTGACTATAGTGATCTCATCGTCTATTATGCAGTATTTAGCATGGACGTAGGTGTATCTTTCATTGCTGACGCCGCCGATAAGGAGGATCTTGGCCCCGGCGTCGACTATGGGTCTGTATCTCTCCGATTCCAGAACCGGGGTGGCAGTGTTAAGGGGGGCGGCCTCAAGGAGTATTGTGACTTCAACCCCCTTATCGGCCAGATCCCTAAGGAGAGCGCATACGTTGTCAGAAAAGAGCAGATACATAGTAAGGCATACGGATTTCTTCGCTGACTCCAAGGCCTTGTAGATCGGGATCCCACCGCTCTCCGGGAAGAGGAAAGGCGTGACGATAGCATCATACTTCAGATCCTCGTCGAAGGGGAAGTATGTCTGGCCTGGTTTGTAGTTGAACCAGTTTGACGGACCCAATCCTGAAGAGAGTCTAACTGCGAAGCTGTTCTTCTTCACATCGAATGTATCGCCGGGCCAAAGCGAGGCATCGGTAACCTCGGCATTTCCGTAGAAGAAAGCATCCACGACCCTATCGCCCTTGAAGAGATAGACATCATCCTTGGTGTTGTTCAGGGCGAAGGATCCGCTGAAGGATACCGTACCTTCGCCGTCTACAAAGGTGGTGTAGCGGCCTCCGAAGGGCGAACCCTCATCCAAGGACTTGACGAGCGTCACCGTCTCTCCAGGGGACAATATGACGTCCTTATCGAAGGATATCCTCCCTTCCCTCGAGTTCTTGTCCGGGTGGTCGGTGATGACATAGTCCTTGAGATTGACATCGGCAGAGCCGTAGTTATGCAGCGATACGCCCTCATCGCTACCGTATACGTTGATCTCGTAGAGAAGGACGTCCCTGTCGCCGGAAGCATCCGCCGACGCTATCCCTAGGCAAACGAAGGATAGCGCGAAAACCGCAACCAACAGCAACAGGCGTGCTCTCATATAACACCGAAACTGGTCTTAGTAGAAGATACTGATGTTCAGATGTATCTGATGAGATCCCTTATTACAGCATCGGGATCGTTGGATTTGACAACGCCTGAAGCCAGGAGAACGCCCTCGGCACCGAGGTCGATGGCGGTCTTCACATCGCCGCCGTTCTTCACGCCAGCGCCGCAGAGCACTTTGATTCCCGAATCCACGGATTTCACGGCATCGACGGTGTTGGACACTATGTCCGGATTGGCGGAAGTGACCGAAACATCGCCGCCGATGAGCTCAGGAGGCTCCACGGCGATATAGTCCGAGGAGAATCTGGCCAGATCCTTGGCGATATCCACGGTGTCCGCACATACGCATGTGGTGAGGCCCAGGTCCTTGCACAATTGAACACAAGCGCCCACGTCATCGGCGGGCTGCTTGTGTTCGGAATGGTTTATCAAGGTGCCCGAGGCACCTGCTGATTTCACGAGTGAAGGGGTGGTGAATCCCGTTCCCGAACCGGGTTTGCGAGGGTCGACATTCTGGGAGAAAACCGGTATCTCCACCTGATCGGCCACATAGGACAGCTCGACCATAGGGGGACATACGATTATGTTCGCTCCGCTCTCGTCGGCCACCCTATTGCAGACCTCGGCCAAGGCAAGTGCCTTCTGGCCCTCGATCTCCGAGTAGACCTTGAAATTCACTATTACTGCGGGATCCTTTCCACTCATGTGATTCACTCGACTTCGACTCTCTTCTTCTTAGCGGGAGCCTTCTTGGCAGGGGCTTTCTTGGCCGCTGCCTTCTTGGCAGGCTTCTCATCGAGGGACACGAACCTGTTGGTGAGCTCCTTGAGGACGTCGGGCCTGGAGGTGTACTCCATCTCCTCCGCTCCGAGGATGGAGGGCACGAAGGGCCCCTGGGATCTCATGAACTTGCTTGCCCTGATGGCGTTCCTGCGTGCCTCGTCGAACGTGGATGTTCCGAAGAAGTCCACGGGGATATGCTCCCCGTTCTTGGCTCCGTAGGGCTCGAGTCCCTGGAGCTTTCCGTTGTTGAGCTGGAATCCGAGACAGCAGATTCTTGGGGGTCCGTCGTAGTAGGTGGGGTCGGAGTCTTCAGGGGAGCAGGGGTAGAACGCACCGATGTGCGATCCCCTCATCCATCCGGCCACGAGCATCGTGTTGTTGATGAAGGGCTGGGTGTACTCTCCGACGGAAGGCAGACCGCTCTGGCATCTGCAGATGCAGACGGGGTCGTCCTTTCCGACATACCTGCCTGCGGTCATGTTGAGCTTGTCGGTGGATACGACGGCCGCGGGTCCGATACCGGACCTTGAGATGACCCTCTTGATAGCGTACCTGGATGTGTCTCCGAGAAGGGAGAGGATGCTCCAGGATTCCTCGGGTGCGGACATGACGACCTTCTTGTTGGCCATGACGTCCTGGATCTCGAAGTCGAATCCCTGCTTTGCCCTCTTGTCGATGACAAGTCCGGTGGTGGTGAAGGGGTCCATGAAGATCCTTGTGAGGGGGAGGCTGTATGCGGAAGGCTCCGTCTTGTCGGCCATGAAGAAGAGCAGGGGCTCCGATCCCCTCTCCTCGAATGTCATCTCGGCGGAACCGGGTCCCGCTCCCTTGACGTTTCCGGAGAAGGCATCTGTGAGGATGTCCTGTCCTGCTGCGTACAGCTTCATCTTCTTGGCGATCTTCGTGGCCTGCTGGAAGCATTCCCATGCGGTCCCGTGTACGTCCTTGCTGTTCTCTCCCTTGTAGTGTGTCATGTAGAGGTTGATGTCATCGCCGACGCGGGTGACATAGAAATCCTCTATCGTTCCTGCTTTCTGAGCGTCCTTCAGGACGTTCCTTGCAGCGTCAAGCATCGAGGGGTGGGGCCTTGCGTGTCCTACGACAGAACCTACATCCGCCTTGATGATAGAAACTGTGACTTTTTCTGCAGACATGATAACAACCTGTATTGTTTCCAGAATGGTAAGCCCTCTATAAAACAAGTGCTTTCTTTACTTTTCATATCTCTTGAATCGGGCATGGACACCATGACCAAATGATATAAACAACCCTCTCGATAGACGTCCAATGACAGGCAATATGACTTTGGTGCTGCTCCGTCACGGAGAGAGCGAATGGAACAAGCAGAATCTTTTCACGGGATGGACCGACGTGGACTTATCCGAAACGGGAAGGGAGGAGGCCAGATTGGCTGGAAAGCTGATGAGGGCCGAAGGGTTCGATTTCGATGTTTGCTATACTTCGTACCTGAAACGTGCGATCCACACGCTCAATCTCGCTCTGGATGAGATGGACCGCGAGTGGCTGCCGGTCATCAAGTCATGGAAGCTCAACGAGAGGCACTATGGAGCTCTACAGGGTCTCAACAAGGCCGAGACAGCCGAGAAGTACGGCGAGGATCAGGTCAAGAAATGGCGCAGATCCTACGACATCCCTCCGCCATCGCTCACTGAGGATGACGAGAGGAACCCGGCCAGGCAGGAGCAGTACAGAGGGGTGCCTAAGGAGCATCTCCCTCTCACGGAGAGCCTCAAGGACACAGTAGCCAGGGCCGTCCCCTTCTTCGACGACGTCATAAGGCCCAGGATGCTTGCCGGCGACAGGATTATCATCGCCGCGCACGGCAATTCCCTCCGTGCCCTCGTCAAATATTTTGACAGCATCTCGGATGAGGATATAGTCGGAGTGAACATTCCCACAGGAGTCCCTTTGGTCTATGAGTTCGACAGAGATTTCAACGTCGTATCCAAGAGGTATCTGGGGGATCAGGACGCGGTAAACGCCAAGATGAATGCCGTCGCCAATCAGGCGAAGAGGAAATGAATAGATAAACAAGGAATCAATCGGGTTGAACATCATGACAGCATTCAAGGATTCCAGCAACATCGCCGTCGGTGACGGGTCGGTCACCGTCAGCGGCTGGGTACAGGACATCAGGAACATGGGGGGCATAGCATTCCTCCAGCTCCGCGACAGGCACGGTGTGATCCAGATCACCATGCCCAAGAAGAAGATAGACCCCGAGCTCTTCGACAAGCTGACATCGCTGTCCAGGGAATCGGTCGTATCCATTACGGGAGAGGTCAAGGAGAGCAACCAGACCGCACTCGGTCTCGAGATCATCCCTTCGGCGTACGAGCTCCACAGCGAAGCCGGAGTCCCTCTTCCAATGGGAGTCATCGACAAAGTCAACGTGGAGATGGACACCCGTCTGAACAACAGGTTCATGGACCTGAGGAAGCCCGAGATCAAGGCTATCTTCGAGCTGAAATCCATGATGGTGGCGCTCATCGAGGAAGCTGTGCGCGAGAACGGGTTCACACAGGTATACACCCCCAAGATCTCCGCCGCAGGGGCCGAAGGCGGTGCCGAGCTGTTCAAGATCAAGTACTTCGACAAGGACGCTTTCCTCTCCCAATCCCCCCAGCTGTACAAGCAGGTGCTGATGTCCACGGGATTGGATAGGGTTTTCGAGATCGCTCCCGCCTTCCGTGCCGAGCAGTCCAACACCAACCGTCACGTCACCGAGTTCATCTCATTCGACGGAGAGATGTCATGGATCAAGAGCATGGACGACGTCCTGGACACGATAGAGGTCATCATAGACCACGTCATAACCGGGCTGAAGGAGAAAGGCAAGAAGCAGCTGGAGCTCATCGGAAAGGATATCGTGGTGCCCTCGCGCCCGTACCCAAAGCTCACTTACGCAGAATGCCTCAAGATCGTAAACGAAGGCGGACTCCAGCTCAAGAACGGCGACGACCTCGGGACCGAGGGAGAGAAGATCGTCGGCGACTACATGGCCAAGCAGGGCAAAGAGATGTACTTCATCGTCGAATACCCCGAAGAGACCAAACCGTTCTACATCATGGAGAAGGACGGCACCGAATACTCCTACGCTTTCGATCTGGACTATAAGGGCCAGGAGATCTCGTCCGGAGGTCAGAGGGAGCACAGGTACGACAGGCTAGTCGCCAGGATGGAGAAGAAGGGTCTCGATCCGAACGACTTCGGATTCTACCTTGATGCTTTCAGATACGGCATGCCTCCCCACGGAGGATGGGGTATCGGTATCGAGAGGCTTCTGGTCAAGATGCTGGACCTTCCCAACATCAGGGAGGCCATCCTTTTCCCCAGGGACCCCAGCAGACTGTCCCCGTGAAACCTTAATCGGGGGCGCGTCCCCCGTTTTCCACTTTCGGCCACTTTCGGCCACCCCCTTCTCATCTTTATATACCAACTTCGCGGTCGAAGTATCGGGATGTACAATGGCACCGCCGGGAGATACTTACGAAAGAGAGCTCAAGGGATTATTGTCCGGGGACGGGAAGGTCGTAGCCAAGATGGTGAAGACATGCAGTCCTCTCGAGACCAATGCATACAACAGCATGCTCGAGAACCCGTTCCTGGTCACACGCGCCGCAGGCTCGTTGGGTATCGATCTGGTGGCCATGAGATGGGACTTTTCGTTCCCTATTGAGGTGAAGAGCTCGGCGGACGACGTCCTCCATTTCAGCAAAAACGCACGTCTGCTGGAGCAGGCCGACGACATGCTGAGGATCTGCACCCAATCCCATCTCATCCCATTATATGCCTACAGACTCAAATCCTTCCGGGGGGACCCATGGAGGATATTCACGATTCCAACCGATCACATCTTCAAGGGGAGGAGCGCCTTGCTTTACAGGAGGATTCCTAAGTTCGAGACCTCTGCCAGCGGCAATTACATCATGAGATGGGAGAACGGAATGAAACTGTCGGACCTCATCGACTATGTCGGGATATCAGACTATTCTGCAGACGAATGAGCGGAACACCGTCAGAACTCATAGGGCTCATCATCGATCAGCCACAGTCTATCATCATCCGGTCTGTTCCGTTGGGCCCTAAGGATTCCTGAAATAAAACAGCAATCAGTTCGATTTACAGTAGTAGTTTTATATATTGGCTTCATGGGAGCAGATATGTCCGAGACCGATAACAGCACTACAAAGGATGTCGACATTCTTCTGGGCAATCCGAAGAAGGCCCTCATAGCTATGGCTGTTCCGGTCATGATAGCCAATCTGATCCAGAGCATCAACAACATCGTCGATACCGTTTGGCTCACGTCGATCGGGGTCGAGGCCCAGGCGGCATTGAATGTGGCATTCCCGCTGTTCTTCATGATGATCGGTTTTGGTAACGGTATCGGCGTCGGTGCTTCGCAGGCTCTGGCCAGAAGGATAGGTGCCATGGATCGCAAAGGCGCCAATGCAGTCGCCGCTCAAGCAGTCATTATGACTGTGGTTCTCAGCGTATCTTTGGCCATAATATTCACGGTGTTCGCCAGCCAGCTCATAGTCATAGGAGGAGGCGCATCCAACATGGAGGCGTGCTTGGCATACTGCCTACCGATATTCATGGGCATTCCGGTCATCCTCCTGGGTGCTTTGTTCAGCGGTCTTCTCAGGTCAGAGGGTGCCGCTAAGCGTTCCATGGTCATCCACGTCTTGGGTGTCATCATCAATATGATCCTCGACCCCATCTTCATCTTCGTCCTTGACATGGGCATAACTGGAGCGGCAATAGCGACCATCATCGCCATGACGTTCCCCATCATCATAGCTCTGTATTGGTACTATGGCAACCAGAGCACATTTGTCAAGATCCCGCTCAGGAAATTCAGATTCGACCTCCATCTGGACTGGGATATCCTTCGCGTAGGTATACCTGCCTCGATGGAAATCATCCTCATGTCGGTTGTCGCCATGTACATGAACAACATCATCGAAGGTGTGATCCCGATCGATGGTGTCGCTATATACGGTAACGGATGGAAGCTCATCGACCTCTTCTTCCTGCCCACGATAGCTATCGGTTTCTCTATCGTTCCTATCGCAGCTGCCGCTCTGGGCGCGAAGAAGCCCAACAAGATCAAGGAGGTGTACTTCATCGCCTTGAGGTACGGCATCATAATCTGCATAGGGATAAGCATAATCCTTGCACTCTTTGCCCAGTACCTGGTGATCCCCTTCTCCTATTCGGAAGCTACCATAGGTCTGAGAGATCAGATGGCGTATTTCATCACAATCTGTGCATTGTTCATGCCGTTCACCCCACTCGGATACACTTCTGTGGGTTACTTCCAATCTTTGGGATGGGGTTTGAAATCGCTGTCTATTACCGCGTATGTCAACATAGTCCGTATCCCGATATGTATAATGCTGGCCGCTCAGTTCAATTCTCTGGACATGATTTGGTGGGGAATCGTAATCGCTGAGATCACTGGTTCGATATACGGTGCAGTCTATGCTATAGCGACCCTCCGCAAGCTTCTCAACGGCGGATATCCGAAGCTCATCAAGAAAGATGAATTCGTACAGGATTGATTCTCACACTTGCGCAAAATCTTAATTAATAAGTCCTATTGCCCAACCGAGGATCGAATTGGAAGAGGCCTTATTGAAGAAGATTCCCGCTTTGGCGTTGCTTTCATTCTCTACCATGGTAGTGTGCATACCGGCGGCCTTCACTCAGATAATATCGTTCGATCTGATGCTGGATCTCAATTCGTTCGGATCAAACGGATACACATGGGCATTCCCGATATTCGTTGCTGGTGAATGTGCATCTATGGCCCTTTCAGCTGGATTCATAGACAGATATGGAAGGCGCGGACCTTTCCTGATAGGTTCGGCCCTCTTCGTGGCCGCGACCTGCGGCGCCGCATACTCCACTGAGATGAATTGGTTCATCCTCTTCCGTCTGATTCAGGGGCTGGGGACCGGAATCGTTATCGTCACATGTCTGGCCCAGGTTTATTTCGAGATCAAGGATAAGAAGGACCGCTATCTTTCCAATGGTATCCTGTCATTCGGCTTCGGAGTCGGGATGATCCTTGGTTTGTTCATAAGCAAGGCCGTCGCTGGAACCTGGGGGTGGACCAACGCCTTCTGGTTCCTTGCCGCTCTCCAGGCCACACTAACATTCCCGGTCATGGACGTTATGAAGAACGGAAAGAAGAGCGAGATGAAAGCGGATAAACTGGGTTCGGTCATACTTGCTGTACTCGTCGCATCATTCATCCTTTTCCTGCAGAAATTCTATCTGGATTGGGACATCCACAGTGTCGAATGCCATGTCGCGATACTATTCATGGTGGCGCTTCTAATCGCTTTCATTTTCGTAGAGACCTATAGCCCCCATTCCATGTACCATAGGCGTGTCGACAGTGGTAAGTTCGTCACAGCCACAATGTTATTCATAGTACTCTTGGGAATCTTCCTGATGGGTGCTGTGGGATATATGGTCAAGACCGCTTTCTTCACCTATCAGATGTCCGTTCACGAGGCGGCACCATTCTTCACGATCATGATCCTCGGTTCAGCGACGACCGCGATAGCACTATCGCATACGATCGACCGCACCGGACATCTTCCATGGATAATCTTATGCATCGTATTGACGCCCATAGCTTTACTGTCAATGCTCCTGGTCACACCCGATGATCCTTCGTTCCTATTTGCCGTTCACCTGTTCCTGCTGGGGCTTGCCATAGGGTGTCTCGTATCGATGCTCAATGCCACGATCCAGAACAGATCCAATAAGGATAACAACGGTGTATTGATTTCCTTCGCCATTATGGCCCGTACCACAGCTCTGTGGATAGGTTTCAACTTCTATCTCCTATGGACGGACCTCCACATGACGGAAAGGATCGGAGACTCCATCGAGCACTGGAATGATGTGCTCAATATAACACTGCCTGACAGTACATCCCTGGCCAGCATGCTGCTTACCCCTGTAGGGGACCTTATCAGGCTTCTGCCAGGATTGACGGAAGACATCTCAATAATCTACGGCGAAGGTATCGGCATTGGATTCACATACGGGGCCATCATATTCGTTATAATCGCAATTCCCACGGCCCTGCTGCTCATAGGAAGGAGGAAACTGCTATGAGATTCGGATTATGCCTTCTGGCCACTGCAATCGTCGCTGCTGTTCTCCTGGCCGTTCCGGCCGTATCCGAGGACGGGGATGCGGCAATCTCGATAACACCGCTCACCAAATCAGTCGTCTTCACCGGGGAAACAGTCCTCACAGAGAACACGACATTCGAGGACGGTAGCAACATCGTCATCATGGCCCTTTCGGACATCGACATCTCCAGATATACGCTCGATTTCGGAAAGAATTCCACCGTAGCTATTGCCGGAAGCGCGGATATCCGCTGTTCCACGGGAAAGATGGTCTTCGGAGAAGGATCCACTCTCGTCATGATCGGTGCCGCGGTCCCGAAATTCACCCATGATACGACCATCAATTTCAACGGAACACTGTCGTTGACGAGCCCCATCTCCTCTAAGAACGGAGTCGTCTGTACATTCATCCCCAGCGGTTCAAACCACTGGTTCAATATCTCTTGGGAAGGACACAGAATCGCCATAGAGGATCCAACGATTTCCTATTCGGCTGTTAGTGGAGGATTCTCACTGAATCTCGGTTTCAACAGGTTGAGCAGCACCACATGGAACACCAGGGACGGAATACCAGAATCCACAAAGGTCACAACTCTTTATTCCAACAGCTCCACCGATGCGATCGTCCTTACGATCTCCGAGAGCGGAATGAGCCTCGATTCGCTGGGGGTCACCAAGATCTCCAGCAACACGGAATATGAGGAAAGCGACATCAGAGATTACATGGAGATCACGGAGATCGGTCCCACAACCATCTCAAAGGATTCGGAAGGGAATCTTGTTATCGATAGTGCTGCAGAACAATTCCTGACTCAATGCTTCGACGGCGAGAAGCTTCTCAGGAGCACCAAATTCGTAAACATAACATATAGGTCGATCACCGATCCCGCCGCACCAATCCTTATGATGTTGGATACAGGGACCACCCAGGAGGTCGATGATTGGCTCAAGAGCCTCCGTATCACATCCACGGACGGTTACATCATCGACACCAAGATGGAAGAGGAACGCCACATCTACAACATTTCACTCAATGTCTACGGTTCGAATACGAAGAACGGCAACACATCCGATCCGTATCTCGTTCTTACATACCATGAAGAGGACGAGACCAAGACACTCACGATCAGCGGAGTGGAGATGGAGAGCTTCGGACTCTCCTCCGGATTCAAGCTGGACATACAGGCTTACGTCAAATCGATAACGTTCGTCACAAAATCTCCGGACGGCGAGGATGCCAGCCTCAGGATTGATAATTCCACCATATCTGCGGACAACCTCGACATCAGCCAGCTCTACACCATCTATTCGAAGACTGGCCAGATCAAGCTCCAGGACCTTTTGGACAATTCTGATGGCTTCGGATTCGACTCAGAGCACGTCACGATCAACAAGATCGATTCTAACGGGGAGCACCACATGTCAGCCGAGGGCGTCAGCATCCATGCGGAGAAGGACCTCAGAGGATACAACACCCTCTCCATCAGGTTCGCGCTCATGGAAGGCTGCGGCCCATACGAGGAGCATATGTGGAATTACACCGTCCAACAGTCCGAGATATATATCGAGTCCAGCGGATCACTGTCTGAATGCATAGACGCATTCTTCGAGAAGATAGACTTCTCCTCAGATGCTTATGCACAGATCAGGCTGTCCTCGTCCGGATTCACGGTCGGATACAAAGAGGAGGCCGATGTCGTGAACATAACCCTGTCCAAGATGTCCGATAAATCCCCATCCTACGCCACGGCCTTCATATCCATCAATCATTCCACCTACGAGGATAAGACGGACTTCTCAGGAACCCTGTCGGCCACCGGATACAACGTAGCCATCAGCAGGCATAAGACCTACGAGGATCCCGCTGGGGAGCTCAATTTCCTCCTCGATATCAAGAATGTACTCGGGTCGTTCAACCTATCATACGGGGAGCAGATAGGATTCGGCCTGGACCTGAAGGCTCTGTGGTCGCTTGATTATTCCTACTACGGTATCGAATTCCAGGTCGACGGAGGGGAGACAGAGCTGAGTGCTAGCCACGGAATAATCTCGGTCGCTGGATACGACCCGAAGAAGGAAGGCGTCATCAACATGTTCGAGGACATGATGGACGAGGACTATATCGTCGACACCCGTCTCGCCTTCAATTCCGATGACATCACCGTCTACAGGGATAACCGCTCCGAAGTCTACCTTCAATACGACAATTTGGAGGCCGACGCAAAGGAAATCATCATCCAGATGGTGCAGGACGTCAATATGCACATCCGTCTCATCGAAGCGAACATCTATTATCTGGAGACAGACGGAACGGAGTTCAAGAAGAACTTCGATGTATTGGATATCGACAGAGACCTCAAGGAGAACGACGAGCCTGAACCCAGCGTAGTGGAGAAGTACTACAAGGAATTCATGATAGGATTGGCTTCCATCAGCCTTATACTGCTCATAGCGATCATATACCACAGGGTCAAGAACCCCGTCCACTTCAAGTATATCGAAGGGGAGCACGAGGACGAGGAAGAAGAGGAATGAGCGTCATCGATAGTATCTGTCAGTGCCGCCGTAGCCGCCAATGATCTTGTTCTCCCGGGTCTTTTGGATGAAGTTCTCCAGGCGTTTCTCAAACTCTTCTGGGCGATCCCTCGCAGCGTCAATGTAGGCCACCCTGATACGCTTGTAGGGCTCAGAGAATGATTGATAGTTGCCCCATACGGTCTTATCGCTCCTAAGGATATCGATGATATCCTCTGGGAAGATGAATTCGGCCGTCAGGAGCGGTTCCACGCCGGGACGTACATCGGGATGTATCTTACCTTTGGAATCCATCCTGATAAGCCGTTCTATGTTCAGCCTAGAGTAGGGGCTGCCCTTCCTCCTGGGAGTGAATCTCCTGATATGGCATCTATCGTCCAAAGTCCCTGAAACACTGTCGATCCAGCCGAAACAGAGCGCTTCTTCGACGGCATCGTTGTACGTTATACCTTCCTATCCGGAATCTTTCAAAGGGAAGGCGACCCAGATCTCCTCTTCTGTTCTGAAGTTACCGCTAAGCCACTTGCGCCAGTCAGAATGTTTGGAGGAATAGAAAACCAGTCTGCCTCCGGATTCGAATGTTCTCCCTTGACGTTTGGCCATTTTTTTCACGGACTTTAGGTGTTCTGGGGATGTATGGGGCCAAAACGGCCCCATTTGATATCATGCCTTGTTGAAGTTGGTCTTCTCACGCTTGCATCTTGGACAATGCCAATCTTCCGGCAATTCTTCGAAGGGCGTGCCCGGCGGGATTCCCTGAGTGGGATCTCCTATCGCTGGATCGTAAACATATCCGCAAATGCCACAGATGTATTTTCCGGTGGCGGTACGATAGACCAGCTCACCAGGCGGAATCGATTTCGGAGGATTGTCCAAATCGACGACCTTCAGATCATCCAGATTCTCGTATCCCAGCGGGGTATGGGTGGAAAGATATACAGTGGGGTTCGCATTGATGAATGAGCGCACCCTGTCAAGAGTATCCCTGGCAGCTTCCTTGTCTTCATAGACCACAGAGAGCTTGTTGGCGTAGAGTGCCTCATCGGTATAGGTTATGTCGCCGTGGAACATGAAGAACAGATCCCTGTCTTCTGCGATGATGATGCTGTTCCCTTTGGTATGTCCTTTGGCCTCTATTATTCTGATTCCCTCTGCTATCTTCTGGGACCTGGGGAAACCGTGGTAAGGTCCGTCTCCGTATGTCAAGCGGATGATATTCTCCCTGCGTAAGTCCAGAGCGTCAGCGTCCTCCGGCGATATGTAGATTTTTGCGTTTGGGAAAGCGGCGATCATTCCCGTATGATCGTCGTGCTTGTGCGTTATCAGTATCTTCGATACGCTGTCCGGAGTGTATCCCGCGGTTCTCAAAGCATCGAGATAATCCTCGATTCTAGTGCCCATGAATATAGGTGTCTTGTCATCCGGAACCGCATCAGGTACGCCATCAGGCATTCCAGTATCCACAAGGATGACCTCATCTGCTGTCTCGATAACATAATTCTGGAGGCTAGAACGGTATTTGACAGAGGAGTCAAAGCCCTCTGGACCCTCCTCTCCCCCGAATGCGAACGGCTGTGTCATAAAGCCGCCCTCATACAATTTCACAGCGCTTATTTTCATGATCCATACCTCTTAGCAATTCGATGGTTGCATGTTATTCATGACAAATAATTTGTGTTTTCAACACAAGTTCTTGATAGAACCCTTCATCGCAGATACTTTTGGAGCGACGCTTCTCAAAGGGCCAAAAAACCATTCGAAAGACCGTCGGTGGCGCGGTGCTCAAGAAAGCGCCACAGATTAGTCTGAGTAAGATGCAATGGCGCGGAGGAAGGGATGTACAGCTAGCGCTGTCCAGATCTCTAAACCGGGCCTCTCAATTTTACCCCGAAAATCAGGGTTCTGCATCATAGCCACCGCGCCAGACACATACATAGATATCGAATTTATAGATATTATAATAGTCAATTAGCACTAGATTACTGCAAAAATTTGCACTAAAATATTGCAGAATTTTAATCAAAAAGGCAGCAATAAATAGTTGTTAGGCATATGTGGAAGCATGGAAGGATACATGCCGCGTATCATCGACAATGAGCTCGAATTCTATTTGGATTCATTTGGAGCAGTACTTCTCAGAGGGCCAAAATGGTGTGGAAAAACTACAACAGCATCCAATATTGCAGCCAGTACCATAAAGATGCAGGATCCAAAGAAATCCAAAGACTATATAGCAGCAGCAGAAGCGGATGTATCCTTGATTCTGGAAGGGGAACAGCCCAGGCTCATCGACGAGTGGCAGGTTTCTCCTGTTATTTGGGATGCAGTGCGTAGCAATGTGGATGAAGGCGGAAAAAACGGACAATTTATACTAACCGGTTCCAGAATACCATCAGAAGATAGTATCCAACATAGCGGAGCAGGCAGAATCGGAGTTCTAGATATGTATCCTATGAGCCTGTACGAATCCAAAGACTCGAATGGAAAAGTATCTTTAAAGGCATTGTTTGATGGAGATTTTCAGAACGGAGTCAAATCAGACCTTTCTGTCAAAAAGATCGCTGAATGTCTATGTCGTGGGGGTTGGCCTGCGAATATGGGCTTGAGTTACCGTAAATGCGCAATCAGAATCAAAAGTTATCTCGATCTGATATATGAGAGTGATGACGTCTCTTTAAGAAAATATGCTAAGGATCCCGCTACAGCCAAAGAGATTATAAGATCTTACGCAAGAAATGTCTCCTCTATGGCAACAATGAAAACGATGGTCGCTGATGTGGTCAAGAATGATGTTTCTATCTCTTCGGACAGATTCGCCGACTATCTGGCTGCATTGAGAGGAGTCTTCCTCATAGAGGATGTTCCTGCGTGGAATCCGCAGATCAGATCGAAGGATGCAATAAGGGCGGGTCCTAAAAGGGAATTGATTGATCCATCCATCGCTGCATATTACCTGGGGATAACTCCTGATAACTTTGTAGATGATTTCAATACATTCGGTTTACTATTCGAATCGTTATGCATAAGAGACCTCAGAGTCTACTCTTCCAGTTTATCGGGTGAGGTGCTCTATTTTCATGATAAATATGGGTTGGAGGCAGACGCCGTCGTCAGGTTAGATGATGGAAGATACGGAGTCATCGAAGTGAAGCTTGGAAGTAAGGATATCGATGAAGGTGCAGAGAATCTGTGTAAGTTGGAATCATTGTTGGAGGAACATGAGATGAAACTGCCAAGTTTCAAAATGGTCCTGACAGGAACTGAATTGGCTTATCAAAGGGACGATGGTGTTTACGTAGTCCCTATCGGATGTCTTGGACCATAATTGGGCGAAAAGGCGCGGAGGAAGGGATTTGAACCCTCGAGGAGATGCTCCACCGGTTTTCAAGACCGGCGCCGTAGGCCGCTTGGCTACCTCCGCTTGGTTTGCCAATAGAAGAGGTAATATAAAAATCAAATTTCAATGATTTTTGTGGCCAAAGGTACTGGTTTTCTATTATTGTAGCTCAGTCAGCAGCGGTCGCCTTAGGTTCGGGCCATATCCTATCGAATGAGAATTGCATCACCACGAACCATAAGTTCTCAACCATTAGCGAGAGTACAGCAGGGAGTAGGGCATTGGGGAAGGTGGCAGAGAACATCACTATGCACAAAGTGGCTGCCAGACCTGAATTCCTCCATGTACCGATGGCATTGTAGACAACACCTCTGTCGCGAGGACAACCGAGTCTCTTCAGTGCAACGATGAGTATGATGCTGGGCACGAAGATCCTAAAGAGATTGGCCAGCAGCAGCCATAGGGCGATGTCCGGATTTTCGATGATATAATCGCGTCTGAATCCCACACTGATGAACACCATGCACATTATGATGACGTTCATGGCAATCATCTTGACCAGAGGAGGGATGGTCACCTTGTTGAGCGGTATGTCGGCCAACAAAGGGATGACAACGAACAGCAGGACATATTCGAATATGCTCAACCAGCTAACTGCCTCGCCCATGATGAGGTGTGTGAACAACGGGGTGAAGACCAAAGCAACGATGTAGATCAGGGAGAACGACAGCATTGACAGCTTCATATCTCCTCTGAGGTAGAACGATGTTGTCATGATGGAGATAGCGCAAGGGACTGCAGCCAGCATGACCCATCCATACCATAGGGCGGGGTCGTCTATGAATAACAGTCCGACGGCCAGTGTGATGCCGGTATTGAACACGAAGCAAAGTATGAGGCTGAACAGAACTCCTTTCCTGTTGTCCCCGAGGTCCGAGAAATCGAATTTCAGACCCTGCAGCGCCAAGGTCATCTGCATCATCAGGGTTATGATGAGCATCGTGGGGGCATCAGGATGGTCGAAGCCCAGAACCAGGCCGAGAATGATGGCCAATATGATCCAAATCTTCACATCCAGGATCCTGTTCATCTGAAGAACCTCGTAGCCTCGCCAGCAGGATCGTCGCTGAGCCTGGCATCAAGCTGTTTCACGTATCTCGAGGCCCTGCTGTCAAGAATGACTGCCATGCCTCTGTCCGTTTCCGTCCTGATGAGACGACCGATGGCCTGCTTCATTTTCCTGATAGCAGGAACCTCGCTCGTATATATCCAACCTTTGCCAGCACCATACCTTTGGTCGAACATAGCTGACATGGCCTTCTGTTCAGAGGACGGTGGCGGATACGGGATACCGACTATTATGGCGAAACAGAGCTCGTCGCCGGGGAAATCCATCCCCTCGGCGACTGAACCGCCCATGACTGAGAAGAAAACACCATCCCTCCCGTTGCGGAAGGAAGCGAGATTATCCATGGTCTTCCTCTGGTTGCGGGACTCCTCCCAATACAGCCTCTTGTTGATGTTCTTCTCCAGATACGGGCGCATCATGCGCATGTTGTTATATGAAGTAAAGAAGACCAGCGTGTTCTTGTCGACGGAGTTGCAAAGCATCGAGATGTACCTCTCTATGCGGTTCTGCATCGAAGGATCCTTCTGCATCTCCTTCTGCTGTGTGGTGACATCGTTTACATACAGCACAGCCCTGTTCTCGGGAGGGAACGGTGAGGGATACATCCTGAACCTGGGATTGCCCTTGATGCCGAGGACACGAGCGTACTGGTCCAGTGGCTGGAGGGTACCGGACATATGTATGGCGCCGGGAATGCTGTTCAGGAAGTAGGAAATCTCGACCGGATCGATGCACTTTGCGCTGAGGTATTCACCGTCCTGCTCTATCTTCAATGAACGTACGAACCTATCCGAAGCGGACGAGCACCAGTCGCGCATGGCAACGCCCAGTGTCTGTATTTCGGACACACGGTTCTCTCCCTTCTCCATAAGGAGTTCGGTCCTGGCCTCGCCCAGATCTATGACGTTTTCAATTGCAGAGTCCAAATCCTGTGATTTCATACCGAATTTGGCCATCATGCGCTGCTCGATGTAATCATCTTTGATGATTACTTCTCTATCGTTCAGACCGAGCATCTCGGTGGCCACGTTGCGCATGGAATTTCCGAAGAAGGAGATGAATTCCTTTAAGGTCACTTCCATCCAGACCGTGGGTTCACCCCTCATCGTAGAGCATTCGTCCACGGCATTCTGAATCATGGAGCGGTCTATCGTAAAGCTTTCCTGATCCCTTGCAGCATCTATGAGGTTGTGGGCCTCGTCCACGATCAGCAATATGCTCTCCGGCTTGTCCTCCAGGCCGAGATTGGCCATGAGACTACCACGAATGTCAGTGGATAGGATGTGCACATAAGGTACTGCAACTACATCGACATCCTTCATGATGATCTTCTTCATCTCATAAGGACAGACACCCAATTTCTCACAGTATCTGTCAAGATCGTCCGAAGTGGGGAAATTGTTGAACAGATATCTTCTGACCTCTTCCTCTTCAGTCTTGATCCTGTCATAATAACGGCAACCGCCTGCCGCTCCCTTCATGCTCCTGGCGCGCCTCTCCTCGCACATCATGGAAAGTATCCTAGGCGAAAGGTTCTCGTAATCTTTGGTGCCTCTGAAAAGGGGACAGGACTTGTTGCGGCCGGTTATGGTCAGCCCAGAGACGGGTTTGATGCGGGAGATGGCCTTCAGTTCCCTCATGACCTGATCACTTTGGGAGATCGTCCTGGTGAGATACACGACCTTCTTTCCCGTCTTCCTCGCGTGCTCTAGGCCCGCTGCAAGCGATACAATGGTCTTTCCGGTACCTGTGCCCGACTCGATGATGATGTGGCGCTCTTCGTCCAATGCGTTGCGGATATCGGTGATAATCTCCAATTGGCATCCGCGGGGCTTGTAAGGGAGAAAAGGGGCCTCGGGGTTCTCTGATTGGACTATCTCTACGGCCTTCTTCTTAGGGGCAATGCAGTCCAGAGAGGATTGGTTGCTGATATCATCAGCACCCAAGGTAGCTCCGCAGGCGAGACATCTCCTGCTGTTTGGCGGCATGAGGCTTTGACATCTCCTGCAGAACATCCCATTCATAACAGGCCGATTATGACCCCTCATTTAATCTTGAGTATCGCTGGTATATTGCTAATTTTAACTAAATACTATTTAACTGATAATAATTTATCTAATTAAGCTACTAACTTAATTAATAATATTTTAAGATTTAAAAATTGCAAACTTAGAATTGACCGTTGCCTTGGTTCATCATGTAGTCCTTAGCACCATGGACCCCCATGGAAACAGCACGCAGAAGATGCTTCTCAGCCTCCTGGACCTTTCCCATGGCCATCAATGCTGAAGCGGCATCCTGGTGCATATGAACCAATACTTCGGTGTCTTCGAGTTTGTTTATCTTGGCCATCTCCTCAATCAGATTTATGGCCAATTCCAGATCCTTCAGATACAGGTCGTCCAATCCAAGGTCGGATTCGCACTGCGACCTGGAAATGATCGGGACGACGAGCTCTTCCATATCCTCTATCATATTGTCATCAACAAGGAGAGTTCCGGCCTCTATAGCATCGGAGTAGGAATCCATGGCGCCGCGGAGATCACCTTCCGCCAGAAGGCATTCTCCCATTAGGGTGTTGAGCTCCATGATACGGTTCCGGGACCACTTGTCATTGGACACATCGAGAATGGATAGCCCCTTCTCAACGAACTTCTTTGCATCCTCGGGATACTCGCTGTCAAGAAGATTCTCGGCCGATTCTATGCACATCCTTATGATCCCTGAGCGATCGAAGTGATTGGACTCCTCCTTCACTTCATCCAGACGTGTAAGGGCATAGGAGTATTCCTCCGAGATCTCGGAATGCTGCTCGAACAGGATGGCCCCCATTGTCGCATGGGCCTTGACATAAGTTCCCGCATCCGTCGTGAAACCTTCGGAATCCAATTCATCCATCATCTCGGCAGCGGAAGACAGATCCTCCATGGCAGAGGTGTAGTAGCCCATCATATAGAGGATGCATCCCCTGTTGACATACGCCTCCACCAGTTCCGAGGAAGTTCCTTTGGACTCGAGACTGTTAACAGATGCGTTGCATTCGTTCAATGCCCTCTCCAAATGGATGTCGGAAGCGTCCATGGCATTCAGTATCAGGGCGTCATAAAAACAGTTTTCCATCATCGAAGGAGGCACCATCGATCACTTTTTGTCCAATATCGTTCAATTACATTGACAAAACTATTTTTTATCCGATGGCAGGTGAAGATACCATGACCCATGGCAGGATCCTTGCGGTGCATGACATCTCGTGTGTAGGAAGATGCTCTCTGACAGTCGCTTTACCCATCATTTCCGCGGCAGGACTGGAGTGTTCAGTGCTGCCCACGGCCGTCCTATCCACGCATACAGGCGGTTTCACCGGATTCACCTACCGCGACCTCACCGAGGATATCGTTCCGGTTCAGGAGCACTGGAGGTCACTGGACCTAGGTTTCAATGCATTCTACACGGGTTTTCTTGGGTCCTTCGAGCAGATCGACCTGGTCAAATCCCTGATAAAGGACCGCTCGAATCAGAACACCACCGTCTATGTCGACCCTGTGATGGGAGATAACGGAAAGCTCTACACGGTATTCGACAAAGAATTCCCCAAGGAAATGCGCAAGCTCTGCGAGGATGCTGATGTCCTCATGCCAAATCTCACGGAGCTTTGTATGATGCTGGGCATAGAATACAAGGTAGGCCCATACACCCAGGAATACATCGACGGGATCTTCGAGGAGGCCGAGGTCTTCGGCCTGAAGAAGATAATCGTAACCGGAGTCAGCTTGGAGGAGGGTAAGGTAGGTGCCGTCTTCAAGGATTACGAGACCGGTGACAGCGGGAGCATCATGAGGGATGTTGTCGAAGGATACTATCACGGAACAGGAGACGTCTTCGGTTCAGCTTTGGTTGGTTCTCTGGAGAACGGACTGACACTCAAAGATTCCGTCCGTCTTGCCGTGGATTTCACGGTGGATGCAATCAAAAGGACGCATGCATCCGGGGCCGATGTCAGATACGGGGTGGATTTCGAGGTAGGTTTGGGGGAGTACAATCGCCGCATCCGCGCCATCAAAGACGGGATCACTTTGGAGACGACCAAGAACGACATGCAGGTTTCCCGCATAGCTGGCGTTGCGGCCGCGGTATTCCCTGACGCATTCAAGGACAAGATATCGCAGGAACAGATCGCCTACATGATCGATCGTTTCCACAGCCCTCAGGCGATCAAGGATTTCATATCGCAAGGCTACGTTTACAACATCATCCGTTCCGGGAACGAGGACATCGGTTACCTGGCTTACCATGAGGAGGAGGACAGGATGTTCCTCTCCAAGATCTATCTCTACGGCAGATTCCGTGGCCTCGGGCTTTCATCCAGGTGCATCGGGGTCCTTAAGGCCAAGTGCCTGAAGGACGGCCTACACAGGATCTATCTGACCGTCAAGAGGGATAACTACGATTCAATCAATGTCTACAAGGCCCAGGGATTCGTCGTCACTGGCGAGGTTGACAACCCCATCGGCCAGGGCTTCGAGATGAATGATTACATAATGGAACTGACATTCTGACGCGTCATGTTCATACCTACGACGCCGGATGAGGTAAGGGCCCGCGGATGGGATTCGCTAGATGTCATAATCGTCTCCGGCGACACTTATGCGGACAATTCATACAACGGTTCGGCGCTCATAGGCCATTGGCTCATGAGGAACGGGTTCAAGGTGGGGATGATAGCGCAGCCCCGTATCGATTCCGACGATGACATAGCGCGTCTCGGACAGCCTAATCTATATTGGTCCGTATCCGCGGGTTGTGTCGACTCCATGGTCGCCAATTACACTGCCGTCAACAAGTTCCGCAAGGAGGACGACTTCACTCCCGGTGGTGTTAACAACAGGCGTCCCGACAGGGCCTGCATCGCTTACACGAATCTCATCAAGAAGCACATTAAAGGCAAGCCGATAATCTTGGGTGGCATAGAGGCCAGCCTCAGGAGGGTGGCCCATTACGACTACTGGTCCGATTCCATAAGAAGATCGATCCTCTTCGATTCCAAGGCCGATGCCATCACATACGGGATGTCTGAGCTCAGCAACCTCCGTATAGCCCAGTGCATGAAGGATGGAATGGAATGGAAGGATGCGCCCGGGATCTGCTATGCATCCAATTCGGTCCCGGATGGATTCCTGGAATTGCCGTCATACGAGGATTGCCAGAAGGACAAGGCATCCTTTGCAAAAGCATTCGGCATTTTCAGAGATAACTGCGACCCCATCACCGCCAAGGGGCTGGTTCAGAAGCATGGGGACAGGTTCCTTATCCAGAACCCGCCTTCCAGGCTGCTGACCTCGGATGAACTCGACGTGATCTACGAGATGGATTTCGAGAACGAGGTGCATCCGTACTACCTAAAGGACGGTCCCGTTAGGGCCATGGATACCATCAGGAATTCCCTTACGACACACAGAGGATGCTATGGGGAGTGCTCTTTCTGCGCCATCGCCATGCACCAGGGTCGCACCGTGGTATCCAGATCCGAGGAATCCATCGTCCGTGAGGCCAATAGGATGGCTTCCAGACCGGATTTTAACGGTGTAATCCGCGATGTCGGCGGGCCGACGGCGAACATGTACGGCATCGAATGCCCACAGAAGCTGAAGATAGGCGCCTGCAGGGACAAGAGGTGTCTCGGTGATAAGCCGTGTCCCAAGCTGAGGATCGACCATAGCCGCCAGATAGGGCTGCTCAACAGGGTAAGGGCCATCCCGGGCGTGAAGAAAGTCTTCGTAGGTTCAGGCATAAGATACGATATGATCCTCGCCGACAATATCAAGGGAGAGGCCTATCTGGAGACTCTAGTTAAGCACCACGTTTCCGGTCAGATGAAGATAGCTCCGGAGCATGTCAGCAGAAGGGTTCTCAGGACCATGGGCAAGCCCGGGCCAGATAAGCTCCTTGAATTCAAGAGGATGTTCGACAGGTGTTCTGAAAGGTGCGGCAAGGAACTTTTCCTGACATACTATTTCATTGCCGCCCACCCGGGTAGCAGGGACGAGGATATGAAGGAGCTGTCCAGATTCTGCCATGCCAAACTTGCTACCAATCCGGAGCAGGTCCAGATATTCACGCCCACTCCCTCCACAGTTTCCACAATGATGTATTGCACCGGACAGGATCTGGACGGGAACCGGGTGTTCAGCGAACATTCTATAGATGGCAAACGCAGGCAGAAGAAGCTCATCGTCGGAGGGAACGATGCGCAGCATTGACATCACGGACAGGATACGTCCGCTCTCCATGTATCCGTATGACGATTACAAGGTCACGCTGAAGCAGAAGATGCATCTCCACTATGCGTATCGCATCACTGACAAGGGGATAGAGATCGAGCTTTCCGACTATCTCAGGGATGCGCCCATATCCCTGCTGAACGAGGAATGCGAGGCCATAGTCGCATGGTCCAGAGGGAAGAAGTTCGTGCAGCCCAAATCCCTGGGGGAGTATCTGCGTACCGATGAGTTCATCGTTGCCAACAGGCCCGAATACCTCAGAAGGGCCAGGTCGTACACCATGTCGCAGCAGGGCAATTGCCGGAACCTTTTGGATTCGGTAGAGAGGCTGAGGGAATCGGAACTGATATACGACACCGATATCGTCAATTCATACTTCACATGGGCACTGCACATGGCCAAGTACCGCTTCGGCCAGTGCAACCAGACATTCAGGGTCGTGTCGGTGAACCCGGATCTGGATTCCCCTAATGTCCCCGAAAATGTCCTTGACTATGTGATCTACCATGAGATACTTCACCTCAGACAGGACACCAGCAAGAATCATCGCCCCCACAACGCACAGTTCAGGAACTGGGAGCACATGTTCCCGGATTACGAGGGGATCGAGGACTATCTGAAGAGATTCTACACCTCATCACGGAGATGAATGTCCCCTCGAAAGGGTACATTTTTACACATTTTCAGCATCTTTGTTCCGATGGCTGAAAAGGAACAGAGAGGATTCGTCTTCCACACTCCAGACGGAGAGCAGGAACTGTCTATCGATCAGGTCAGGGCGCTGGCCGACCAGGGGGACATGGACGGGCTCTACGCCTATGGGATGGCGTTGGTATTCGGATGGGATACGGAACAGGACGAATCGCTCGGATACAGGTATCTGGAGGAAGCATCTGACAAAGGCCAGACAGAGGCGATGAATCTTCTTGTCAGCCTTTACATGAAGGGCGAATACGACGAAATGGGTCCGGAGAAAGCCTCCCAGATGGCAATCACTGCGGCTAAAGACGGTATCCCCGAAGCCCAGATGTACGCCGGTCTCGCCTATATGGACGGGGTCGGGGTCGAGCAGGACTACAAGGAGGCCGCCAGGCTTTTCCGTCTGGCCGCCAACCAGGGTAACGACGAGGCAAGGACCGATCTGGCTTTCCTCTTCCAGCAGGGACTGGGTGTGGAGAAGGACGAGGCCAAGGGATTCAAGATGTATCGCATAGCCGCCAAGAACGGCAACCTCAACGCGATGTTCCACCTGGCCATCTGCTATGAATACGGAACAGGAACCAATCTGGACCTGAATAAGGCCGTTGAATGGTATACAAAAGGCTCCGAGGCAGGGGACCCCTTCGCATCGGAAAGGCTAGCATATCTGGTGATGGATGGGTACAACAACGTCCCCGGAGACCAGAAGAGAGGTTTCGAACTCTTCCTCAAAGCGGCCAATTCAGGCATCCCGGGTGCCATGTTCATGACGGGATACTGCTACGTTCACGGTTTCGGAGTCGAGCCCGACAAGGAAGAGGCCAAGAAATGGCTTAAGATGGCATCCGACAGCGACATCCAGGAAGCCAAAGAGCTGTTGGAGAAACTGTAATTTATACATCAGAACAATACGGGATTCGATACAATGGGCGAAGAGAACCTCATCGAGCTGGCAGAGAACGGCGACGCGGAATCCCAGTACAAATTGGGACTGAACTTCATCTACGGGACCAATGGACCCAAGGACTCATCGAGGGCTGCCAAATGGTTCAAGAAGGCCTCGGACCAGGGATTCATCCCAGCACGCAGGGAACTCGGTATACTGCTGGCGGCAGGTGACGGAGTGGAGCCCGACATGGAAACGGCAATCAAGTATCTGTCGGATGCTGCCGATGAGCTGGACCCCAGCGCCCTCTACCATCTCGGACTGATGTACGAGATCGGTATTGGTGTTCCCAAGGATATGCAGAAGGCAGTCCGTATGCTGGCCTATGCTGCGGAGATGAGATATCCCGGTGCGGACCTTGATGCCGAGAGGGTGGACAAGATCCTCTATGAGGAAAGGAAGAAGAAGCTCCGTGCGAGACCTTTGCTGAACCTCCAGATATCCGATGTGGATGTCGAGGCCGCTTGTTGCAAGCCCATGCTTGACAAGCTTCTGAACGAGGAGATAGTCTTCATCGATTCATACAAGGGTCCAGCGCTCCTCGGGGAGGACAAGGACGGGATGGACGCTGTCCTGGACTGCTGCCCCTTCTGCGGTGCCAAGATACAGATAATCCCAAGGGACACCAAGTTCTGATACCATGGACGATATCGACGCCCAGATCGATTTCCTGAAGGAGAAGCTCGAGATCCTGAGGGAGCAGATGCCCGAGACCCCCCTCGATGCCGAGAAGAAGGCGATGGAGGTAGGTCTCATCGAAGAGCAGCTGGCCGAACTCTATTCCGTGAAAGGACAATCTGAAGCACCGTCCTCCAAGCAGGTATCATCCGATAGTCTCACAGATGAGATCGCGGCCATAACCGACGAGCTCATGTCCATAGAGATCAAGATGCTGAAATCGGAGATGGAGGGCAACGATGATGAGAAGGTCAAGCTCCAGCTCTCCGCGAACGCGTTGAAATCAAGACGTCAAGCCTTGATTGACGAGGTAAGGGCCTCTAACATCTCCAAGAAGAAGCCGGCAGATCCGCTGGAGGCCAGAGTCGAGGCCTTGGAGAAAGAGGTCTCTGATCTAAAGGCACTCCTTTACAGCCTTATGACCAGGTGATATGATGGCATTGGACCTCATCAAGAAGACCTATTTGGAATCCGAAATAGTGATGAAAGGCGATTATCCGTATTTCGTCAACGCCATCTCCGATGGCAATCCTGAGATCACCAAGGAACTGATGACCGAACTGGTCCATGCGGTCAGATCCAATTCGGATCTTGATTGCGACCTTATACTGGCTCCGGAGGCCATGGGCATCCCTCTTGGAACGGCGATCACCATGCTTACGGGCATTCCTTTCAGGATCATCCGCAAGCGCGACAGCCAACTTCCGGGTACCTTCGAGGTCGAATACAAGACCGGATACAGCACCGCTAAGATGTATGTCGCCGCCATGAAACCCGGGACCAGGGTGATAGTCGTCGATGATGTGTTCAGCACCGGCGGCACCATAAAGGCTCTGGTTAATGCGCTCAGAGAGCATGATATCATAGTCAAAGAGATCATCGTCATCCTCAACAAGTGCCCTGATATCGATGCGGCATCCAAAGAGCTGGATGTGCCCATCACCCATATTCTGGACGTCACCGTTGTTGACGGTAAACCTGCACTGAGGATACCATGAACGACCAGCTGCTCACGAGAATCTCTCTGTTCGTCTCCGTGATTTGGCTGTTATTCCTCTTCATGAGGATGTTCATGGTCTCCCAGATCGAGATGGATCCTGCCCAGCAGGAGCTCTTCATCAACGTTCTGAATGTACTTCTAATCGGATTCATCGCGATCTTCGGTACCATTCTTGGTCTCAGAGCATACAGGTATTCCGCCGCCAAGGCCAAGAAGGACACCCATTGTCAGCAGTGCTACGCCAAGATGTCCTTGGATCAGGAGTTCTGTCCCAAATGCGGATGGCCCAGGAACCCCAACTACAACAAGGAGAAGCTCTGATCCTGACAGTTTTTTAAAAACCGTTATGTACAGATACCAGATTACATGGTCTATGTTCGCCGATGCCTGTCAGAAGGCCATAAGGTACACACGTCCAGTCGCCATTTCCACCCGTCGCTACGACGGCACTCTTCGCACTGATGTGGGGACCATGATTGTGGTGAACGAGGACGGCTGGATCCTGACCGCCGCTCACCTTTTCGATTCGTTCTTCAGATTCCAGTCGGATACCAAAAAAATCGCTGAGATCAACGGAATCAACGCATCCAAGGTCCAGAAGTCCAACGCACCTCCCAACGAGATCAAGATAGACAAGACGTTCATCGTCAACCACTCCTTCTGGTGGGGCTGGGATAACGTCAGGGTCACCAACGTAATGTTGAACCGTCAGGTGGACGTCGCCCTCGCGAAGTTGGAGCCTTTCAACCCCGAATGGGTAGGTGAGTATCCTGTCTTCGCTGATCCGGACCATATGCCCATCGGAAGGAGCGTATGTCGCGCCGGATATCCGTTCATAAACATCACGCCGGAATTCATCGAGGGGCCCAGCGCATTTAAGATCCCCAAGATCCCTGCAGAGAGGTTCTTCTACCCGCTTCCGGGCATACTCTCCCATATGGAAAGCAAGGGCAAGACCATGGATGAATCATGTACCATGAAGTTCATCGAAACATCCTCTCCCGGCCTCAAAGGCCAGTCAGGTGGGCCGATATTCGATGTCGACGGCCATGTCTACGGCATGCAAATCATCACCGAACACAGGCCAACCGGATTCCACCCAACGGCCGAATTCGACGGTCAGAAGTACATCGAGAACCAGTTCCTCAACATCGGCGTAGGTGTCCACGTTTCAACCCTGTATGAGCTGATGGACAAGAAGGGGATCAGATACTCCAAGGAAGGCGACGAATCGGGTTACAGGATCGTGAACTGATCAGAACATATCCGACAGTTCCTTCGCGCTCCAGATGCCTTTGATCCCTGTATTATCGCAGTATTCATCCTTGATTTCGTAACCGTATTTCGCGGCGATGAAACCTACACGAGAGATCTTGGCTGCGCGATGGTCGTCTATCCCGTCGCCGATAAGAACGGCTTCCTCGGGGGACAACCCCAATTCCATGAGGCAGAAATCGATCAGATCCTCCTTTGCGTAAGGGGTTGTGAAATTGGTACCGTGGACGGTATCGAACAAGCCCAGAATGCCGGAGTTCCTGAGGGTGTCCTTAGCATATTCCTCGACCATCATCGTGGCAAGACCTATAAGGTAGCCCTTGGATTTCAAATCCGTTAATGCCTCTTTGACACCAGGGAACAATCTGGACATCTTGGCGCCTTTGTCCAAATAGAATTTGACATACTTTTGTATGGCCTCATCGACCTGATCAGGCTTCAGATTAAGCACCTTTGCGATGTTGACCTCGAAGGGGCCGCAGAGTGCTGCACTCATCTTTTCCGGAGGTATGTCGTGCACGCCGTAAAGCTCTCCGGTCTTCTGGAAGCAATAGATTATCCCGGGAGAGGAATCATTGACCGTGCCATCCAGGTCGAAGATGATCAGCTTCACATCGTGCATGACAAACGTCAATCGCCACAATTATTTACCTATATGGATGTGAATGAATGTGAAATACAATCCAGATTGATTAAGCTTAATTAATTATGTTAGTTAAGTTACTAGCTAAATTAATAATGATAAAATGAATAACAAGCCAATTTCAAAAGAAAAACTGGTCGAAATGTTCAAGGCCGGTGCCACACGCAAACTCGAAGAGCACGAGCTGTTCGCCATGCGTGCTATCGAGAATCCTTCTCGCGAGAAGATCTATAACGAGCTCCGTACCTACACGGATATCGAATGGCGCTACTACGATCTTGCACAACACTATTACGCCGAGGATTTGGAATACTTTGAGAATGGATTGAACGAGGATCTCATGCTTTTGACCAAAGAGAGCGAGCTACCTCCGAAGCTGTATGCAGAATACCTTCGCGAAGTTGACCCCTCGGAGCGTCTGAATGAGAAGATAACCCACTCTTACATCGTAAATCTGAAGAAGAACATCACAAAGGTCAGGGATGAACTCAGATGATCTACGATGTAAGGGAGATGGAGTTGTTCGACAGGATGATCGAACGTAAATCTATGGAGAAGAGCATCTACGAATCCTTCTCATACATCCATAAATCGGATAGGTACGTGGTAGTAAGGAGTATCGATGCGGATATACAGAGATCTCATGCTATGTTACGCATCGCATGCAACGATTTCTCCGAAATAGACAAGGATCTAGGATATCTGGCCCCCGCCCCGTCATTGGTTTCTTCAGAATTCTATGAGCATTACCTCCAAGGCCTTAATGAATCGGAACGGGAGGACGAATCCGCATTCTTCTTCTGCAAGAATCTAGGAGTCATGTTCTTCGTGCATATGATGCGCGGAAAGGAATCGGCTGCCAAGATCCATAGGGGTGAGGCCATCATCTCCGAGGGGGAAAAGGAACATCTTCGTTGCATATATGATAATTATATGGTGTGCAAGCGCCGCTGCGAATCCTTGATGGGCGATACAGACTTCCCTTACGCCGAAGCCAACAGGCACATCGATTTTGTTCTGGAGGAGTGTAGCCTCCTTATGAAGATGCACTCCGGGAAAAAGATCGAAACAGAGGATGTCTGCCGTCATATCGATAATGCTGAGTCAGATTCGGCAGACGCGTTCAACAAGTTGTTCCTGACGGACTTCGATCCTAGAACTAGAGGGCAAATAGTTTTCTTCCAAGACCATTCAGAAGATAGGTTGGATCTATTCTACGCTTTACTCATCCTCAATGAAAACCTTTCCTTTGACTCTTTTAATTAATTTAGCTATCACATTTATTAGATTAATTAATTAAGTATTCATGCCCTAGGTGGCATTCTTAATTTTTTTATCTTGATTAATTAAGCTAATAACTTAATTTACTATAATAATTAATTAAATATTTAATTTGAAGCGGTATTGTAACATAATTCATTATTAATTAAGTTAATAGCTTAACTAACTTAATTTGTAATATCTTTCTTCTCAGCGTAAGCATAATTTTTCTCAATCGCAATTAATTAAGCTAATTGCTTTATCAACTAAATTATTTAATACATGAATTTAGTACAATAATATTTTAGTAATATTATAAATTAATTAAGCTAGTAACTTAATTACATAATTAATTTAGTTAGTAGCTAAATTAGATAAAATTTTAAAGCGCCATTCACCAAATCTTGAGATTTTGATTCAAATGCACACAAACATACAATATAATAAAAATTCCTCAAAAAGTGCTCTATAACGCGTGCAAAGCAGGTAAAAATGGCCTCTTCTTGTCAATGACGGTCTCCCGAATATCAACTTAATTTGGGTATTTTTTGGCCGAAAAGTATGGGGGAAATGATGCTATTCAAAGGTTTTTGCTTCTATTGAGCAATCTACTCGAAAAATGTACTATTTATTGCATTTTTGCAACAGTTCATCACACAAATTGCAATAATGCAAGTTAGATCGGATTTTCAAAAATTAGTCAATAGAATATTGTCTAATAAAAATAGTCTATACTACCTATCTATTTTTTCACAACTCAAAATAGCTTCGTATTTTAGTTACAATATCTGTACAATTTTTGAGAATTAATGGAGATTGATATTAATTAAATAAGTTAAGTAATTAGCTTAATTAATAATAATCTAATACAAAATGGATAATTTTGATATCCGATGCAACACATTTAGATTCGATGCCCCAGGAGAAGACGACCGGTCATGTTCGCTGCAAAGTCTGCGGCTCTACGCGCTTACGTGAGAAATACGGAAAGATGGAATGTGAGCAATGTGGAGCAAGGTATACCTTTGAGCAGATGAAGAGAACGGTTGCCCCCGTAAGCACGAGTAAACCTAGACCGACAATGATCGAGCAAACCACACACAAGAAAGGCTCGAGCAAGAAATTGATTGCAATAGGCCTAGTGGCTGCAATCATCGTTTGCGGTGTGGTCGTTTACCTATTATCGCGCTAAATCTTAAATCCTGATTCAATGCTTAATTAATTTACTTAATAACAATATTAGATAAATTAATTAAGCTAAGAGTTAAATTACAATGTTACAACATCCTCAAGAACAGCTCGTTCAGGAATCACGTTGAGTTTTCATGAACTTGGACATCATTCGAAATTGTCCGTCAGCTTATCTATCAGGTGATCGACCTCGGAATAATCCATCCCAGATATTCGGTGCAGAATGTGTATGCTGCCCCGAAGGTATCCACTCCGGACACGTCGATATTATCCCAATCTATGTTGAAGATGTCATCGATCTTGTCAGGGTTGGCGATGAGATACAAGTTCCTGTCGTAAGTGCAAGAGACAACTGTGTTGTATTCTTTGGAACCGTACTCTATGTTGTACAGGTTGCAGAGCGCTCTGGCCTCGCATTCCTGCATCTCTTCAGCGGTACATCCGCACAGAGCCTGAAGCAACAGGACCACGAAACCGGACCTGTCCCTCCCGACGTTGCAGTGGATAAGGTACGGGCCGTCGTTGTCAATCATTGCCCTGAGGACCTGGGTATCCTTCTCCTTCTGCTGGAAATAGAGGTATCCCATGGACGGGGCTATGTAGTTGCCTCCTTTGCAGAGGTCGATGCAGTATCCTTCCGCCTTGGTGATAGCGTCCTTGACGCTCTTATCGGAATAAGAGAGGGCTATCAGGTATTCGATACCTACCTCCTCGGCAAGAGCGTTGACATAAGAGGACCTGCTGTCCTTTTCAGTCGAGTTCAACGAACTGAATGATCTGTAGATGATGCCGGGAGCAATCTCTCCTCCGGTGACCTCGTAGAAGTTCGCAAAGACAGCTTCAGAAGGATAGTCTTTGACATCATTGCTATAATTCTCGTTGTAGAGCGGGGTGCTCATATATCTCTCGGATACGCCGGAATACACTAGTTGTACCGTACTTCCCACTTCGGCCGAAATCAGTTTTCCTACACAGCCGATCGAGACCGTACCGTCCTTCTCAACGTTGACGAAGATGTCGAACATGAACATCCCCAGATACGACTTCAAGAGAATGGCGCTTTCGAATACCTCGGTCTCCGTTATGACCGTGAATGTAGATCCAAGGCTGAGTCCAGCATCGAATATCTCCTTGGCCTCGAGATCGAGTTTCGGTTGATTGTACGAGCTTAGGCCCGTGACCTCGCCGGAGAATACAAGGTCTTCCTCCGCAGGCGGCTGAAAGACCACATAGGTGTAGGCAGTCGACAAGAATATTGCGGCGATTGCAATTGCAAGGATTTCCCTGTTTCCCAGCTTCATACGGACTCTGTTAAAATACAGCAATATAATGTTACTTTGATGATTTCTGGCAGAAACAATCGAAGATACTGATTCCGAAGAAGTGATAAGATCTAGCCCCTCCTTAGATGACGATTAAGTCATGCGATCAAGCACACGGCAGGAATCGTCATACCAAGGGAGACTTTGGTTATGGTGCCAGAGACATCACTTGGCGAAAACCGATGCCGCTGCGGCAACTGCAACAAGGACCATGATTCCGACCATGAGTACGGCGCGGAACTTGGCCTTCTGATCTTTGTTCATATTTTGGCGAATTTCATTCACATATATAACAATTAGAATACGAGATGGTTCAGATGACGAAATATCGGACGGATCTGATTGAAAGTCTATCAGCCATCCGGTTTGGAAGGCTTGATGTCCTCGACCTCATCGTACACGGGGACATATTCGACACCTTTCTTGTTGGGGTCCCTCACTTTCCTCGCCATCTTTTCCTGGATGGCATTAAATTCCTCAGGGGAAACGACCGGTGTCGCGTCATGTTTAATAAGAATGTCGTCCCACCTCATGTATCCCGCATATACGGGGTTGTGTAGGATATTCCTCAGATTGAACTTGTTCCACGGATTGCCTTTCCTGGTCAAGAGGTCCTGTTGGTTCAGAGAATAGCAAATCGAATCCATGGTCTCGTCGCTGGCATAGAGTTTGAAGATCAGGTCGACGACGTATTGTTCATTAAAATCATCGACCAGTTTTCCGTCGTCGATCCTGTAGCCGAACGGGGGTGTGAAGCCCATCGTGCGCTTCTTATCGTCGCTGTAGGCGAGACCTTCAGCCTTTTCACGCATGCCGTCACGGGTACGCTCCCCAATCTGTTCGCTTTCCAGCTGTGCGATGCCTTGGATTAGCTGCATTACGAAATTCCCCATTGCGGTCTTCGTATCCAGCTTCTCTTGTTTAGAAATAAAATCCTTGCCTTTCTTCTTGAGATCGTCCATCATCTCGATGAAGTTTCTCGTATTCCTGTGGATACGGTCCATCTTGAGGACCAGGATGGCATCCCAGGCATCGATATCCTCCATCATCCTCCTGTAGGCAGGACGGTTGGTGTTACGGCCGGTATAACCGTCGTCGATGTATACATCGACTATCTCGAAATCATGGATCTCGCAATAGGTCTCGAGTGTCTCCCGCTGGGCGCCCAGCGAATAACCTTCTCTGGCCTGTTCTTCCGTTGAGACCCTGAGATAGACGGCCACCTTGGTTACGTTCATATCGAACCGTATTCGGGGTTCACCGCTTTGAACTTATCCCAAGAAACGATGGGTGTGACAGGCGTAATCTCTATGTGGTCCCATTCCCTCTTGCCGATATACAGGGGGTTGTGGATGATGTTGGAGACTGTCTGCTTGCTCCATCCCACTCCCTTTTTGGACTCGATGCCTGCATTGTTGAGGTAATCGCAGATATCCTGGAGGGTAGAGCCACGGATATACATGTTGAAGATCGCACGGACGATGTGTGCCTCGTCCTCGATTACCCTGAGCTTCCCGTTCACATATTCATACCCATAGGGCTGGGGTCCACCCAGGCTACCGGATTTCGATCTGGCCTTGAATTGCATGGCCATCCTTACCCTGTCCCCTATCTGTTCGCTCTCGAGCTGAGCTATGCGCTGCATAATGTCCATAACAAATTTGCCCATGGTACTCACCGTGTCAAACTGGTCGTAGACGGATATGAAATCCTTATTCTTCTTGCGAAGCAGATCCATCATCTGGGTAAAATTCACGCTGTTCCTGTGTATACGATCCATCTTCAGAACAACTATCGCATCCCAGCTATCGATCTCGCTCAGCATACGCTGATACTCCGGTCTGTTGGTCTTGGTTCCAGAATAACCGTCGTCAATGTAACGGCCGACCGGCTCCATGTCTTCTGACCTGCAATAGGCCTCGAGTTTTTTCATCTGGGCTTCCAGAGAGAATCCTTCTTGTGCCTGATCCTCAGTGGATACCCTAGCGTAAAGTGCTGCACGCAAGTGCTATCCATCCCGGATGCTCTATCGCATTAATTTGTATTTAAGGTTTCAGCTTAATTTCAAAGGCGGTTAGCTAAACTATTAAAACAGAAAATAAGAGGCAAAGTGGGGGAGTTCTAATGTAGTAGATGAGGGTTCTGGATAACTCACCCCTCATCTTTTGTTTGCATCTCTAATGGCCTGATTCGCCATTATATCTGTCAGAGACATGATGATCTTGCCCGCCTTCTCGATATCCTGTTCGGAATACTGGTGGGAAAGATGCTTGACGGCATTCTCTATTAGCCTGATTTCATCATTCAAACTGTTAATACGGTTTGGAGATATGCGAAGGATCTGTCTTCTATTATCGTTCGGGTCCTTCTCACGAACAATATAACCCTTCCTTTCCATGGCCAGTATGGTCTGAGAGACCAGCGCTTTCGAGCTGTCGAACAGCTCGACAAGATCTGTGGCTGTGCATCCGTCGATTGTCCAGATGCTATACAGATACAGGATCTCCTTGTGTGAAGGACGTATATCGTCTGTCGAATTGTTATACAATTTCATCTCCATGATGGCGATGTTTGCATAACATGCTAAGAGGGACTGCTTGAAATCAATTTCCTCTGCAACGGTCGATGATTCCATATTAACACTCCTAATATCTCTATTGGAGTAACAGATTTAATAATATGCGATAGTTAGTTATAATTATTGTACTATTTGTGCTGGATATATGAAGATGCCGAATTGAAAAGGTTAAAAAAAGGGGCGAGGCCCCTAGTAAATTTTTTGAAATCACATTTCGCCGGCCATTCCGTGAGGACCGTTCATGAGGGCGTCGCTCGGGGCTGCTCCTGAGGGTGCCTTGCGGGAAGCGATGACGTCGTCAATCCTGAGGATCATGTTAGAGACCTCCTCGGCAGAGTTGATTGCCTGGGATTTGACTCTGAGGGGTTCGATGACGTTGAGGGCGAGCATGTCGACAGCCTCGCCAGAATCAAGGTCGAGTCCGTAGTACTTGGCCTTGGCATTCTTCTTCTCGTGGGCGTTTTTCAGCTTGATGATGCTGTCAATGGGGTCGATACCAGCATTCTCTGCGAGGGTCCAGGGGATGATCTCCATTGCCTTTGCGAACTTCTCGATGGCGAGCTGCTCCCTTCCGCCGACGGATGATGCGTAGTCCATGAGCGCGAGTTCGACCTCGATCTCAGGTGCACCTGCGCCGGCAACGACCTTTCCGTCCTCGATAGCGACACCGACGGAGCGGATAGCATCTGTGAGTGCCCTCTCGACTTCCTCGAGCACATGCTCGGTTCCGCCGCGGATGAAGATGGTGACCGCTTTAGCGTTCTTGCAGCCGGTGATGAAGGACATTCCGTCCTCTCCGACCTTCCTCTCCTCTACAGCACCTGCTGTTCCGAGGTCTTTGCTGGTGATCTCCATGACATTTCCGCAGATCGTCGCACCGGTTGCGAGAGCGATAGCGTCGAGATCGGATGCCTTGCATCTCCTGTAGGCAAGGATTCCGGCTTTTGCGAGGTAGTGCTGAACGAGCTCATCGACTCCTTTGGAGCAGTAAACGACGGTCGCTCCAGCCTTCTTGATGGCCTCGACCATGGACTTCATTGTGTTCTCTTCCTCGGAGAGGAAAGAGGCCATCATGGTGGGGTCTGTGATCTGGATGGAAGCATCGAATTCGGTCTTCTTGATCTCGAGTGAGCATGAGAACAGTGCGATCTTCGCATTCTTCACGGTCTCGGGCATCCTGCTGTGGACCTTCTCCTTGTCAACGACGATTCCCTGAACGATCTCGGTGTCGGCGATGGTTCCGCCGACCTTCTTCTGAAGGCGGATGTTCTTGGGGTCAACGACTCCCTTCTCGGCAACTGTCTTGGCTGCCTTTACGACGAGGTCGGCGAGGAGATCCTCTTCGTCTCCGACGGATTTTCCGGTGAGGGCTGTGGCAGCGACCTGCTTGAGGATCTTGTCGTTCTTTGCATCGACTGCGATCTTGTCCAAGACTTCCATGGCCTTTGTTGCTGCCATCTTGTAACCGTTGGTGATGACGGTGGGGTGGACGTTTGCATCAATGAGTTCCTCGGACTGCTTCAGAAGCTCTCCTGCGAGGACGACGGATGTTGTTGTTCCGTCTCCACACTCGGAATCCTGTGTCTTTGCGACCTCGACGACCATCTTGGCTGCAGGGTGCTGGACATCGATCTCCTTGAGGATGGTGACTCCATCGTTGGTGATGACGACGTCCCCAATGGTGTTGACGAGCATCTTGTCCATTCCCTTGGGTCCGAGTGTAGACCTTACCGCATCGGCGACAGCCTTTGCGGCCGCGATGTTGTTGAACTGGGCTTCTTTGTCCTTGCTTCTCTGTGTACCTTCTTTCAGTACGATGACGGGTTGATTTCCAGAACCATACATGGTTTCCACCTTTCTATGGTTTCACGATATTTTAGTTCTTCTATATAAAACATACTAACTGAGCTACATCAAGCCCAAGGTAAGCCAGCGTCAATAGAAGTCCTCAATACGACGTTGGGTCAAATAGTCCTTCAGCACCATCGAGTTGACCAACCAGCGCTCCTTCTTGAGGTCCATGAAGGCGTTGATCTGTGGCCAGAGCCCCTCCAGATTCTCTGCTGTATACGGCTTTGTCCTGAGGGCGGCACGGACGTTCTCACGGATGTTCCATACACCCAGAGGGATATCGTATCCGGGATGTATCTCCCTGAATACCAGAACGCCTGCGGAGCGACCTATTCCCATCAGATATTCGGTTGCTGCCAGCCTTGCAGCATAATAGGCGCCGGTGATGTTGTCCGCATAAGCGGTCCTGCCCTCGAAGAACTCGTGGTCATGGGATACGATCATCTCGTTCGGACTGGGATTCCAAGACGTCTTGGGGTACCACGCCTCGATCATCTCGTACCTCCACGTGACCGGCATGAGTATGATGGACCACCAGTTATCCAGCTCCTTCCATTGGAATAGACGGAACTCGTCGATGGTCTCGTTGAATCTGACGTCCTTCATCATGTTCTTCCCAAGGATATCGTCCACGGCCGTGATGCTCCAGCGTGTGGGTACGAAGCGCCTTCTCTTCCCTACACCCATGGTACCGACGGAGAACGCCTTCTCTATCTCTGACACCAGGGTGCCGTTCTTGTAGGCGGAGACCACCGCGTCGGTGGAATTCATATCGATGTCGTAGAATGATTTCTCCAGATTCCTCTCGAACCTACCGTTCTCGACCCTTATAGTTGACATCTTCCCGGAGGGACCGAAGGGCATGATCTCGTCATCCAGGACGACGCGGCCGGAAGGTTTCTTCTCGAAAAGCGTCTCAACGCTTACGGGCTTCTCCGTAAGAGCGAGCTCCTGCACGTTGTCGACTATCCTACCGGACTTCTGGAAATCCGTTGCATCGATACGGAACTTCCCCCTGACCAGCTGGTATCTCATAGCTGCGATGTCATACATCGATTTGCCCGCCCAAAGCTCGGGTTTGTCCAGTTCCGTGGTATCGCCCATGAATGTAGGCAGAAGGGGCCCTATCTCGACCTTAGGGTACCCGTAGCGTCCAACGAAGACTGCAGGAGGAGAACTGCCAGCGATATCATTGCTCTTGATGACGGGAGTATTGATCTTCTTGGTGTAGAACTTCATCATAAGGGGGCATCTGTCCTTGCCACAAAGGCGCCTCGTCCCCTTGCAAACATTGCAGAGGCCGTTCTTGATCGCCGTATCGGGAATCTCCTCGAAAAACGAACTCTGCTCCATGGAAGACGGCAAGCAATGGAGGTAGAAAAACAGTAGCAGGGGAACGATACATAAGAGGATAGGGAAGACAGTTGGATTTTATCCGTGCAAGGGGCTGTCTCCCACTATGGATTCCACATTATTCTCAAAGCATATAAAACAAATTGATAACGGGGTTAAAAACAGTCGATTTCGCTCAAAAAACAGATGTTTGGATCTTCACGTATAAAATATATACTCGTGGATAAAGAGGTTGGATGATACATCTAACTGTCTGATTGGGAAGACGGGTCCCCGTCCTAAGACGGGGCCGTGTCTCACTCCTCGGCGTCCCTGGCCTTGACAGAGGCACCGTGTGCGTAGAGGCCCTCTGCGTTGGCAAGGGTCTCGACTGTGGGTGCCAGGGCCTCCAGCCCTTCCTTTGTGAGGTATTGGACGGTGGATGTCTTCATGAAAGCCATCACGTTGAGTCCTGAACAGGTCTTTGCGTGCCCGGCCGTAGGCAGGACGTGGTTGGTACCGGAGGCGTAATCACCGCAGGCGACTGGGGTGTATGGGCCTACGAAGATGGAACCTGCATTGGTGATCTTGCTGAGGGTATCGAGAGGATCCCTGGTCTGGATAGAGAGGTGCTCCGGCGCGATCTCGTTCATGATCTCTATGGCAAGGTCTAGTGAATCTGCAACGATGTAGCCCGAGTTGTTCATAGCCTTTTCGATGATCTCCTTCCTGGGAGTCTCGTTTATGAACTTCTCCATGAGGGGCCACACCTTATCAGGGAGATCGGGATCAGAAGTTACAAGCAGACATGCGGAAGACGGATCGTGCTCCGCCTGTGCAACGAGATCGACAGCCACAAAGTCGGGGTCTGCGAACTCATCGGCAAGTACTGCCACCTCGCTCGGTCCTGCGGGGAAATCGATATCCACCTTATCACGGAGCATCATCTTGGCGGCTGTGACGAACACATTTCCTGGTCCGACGATCTTCTGTACAGGTTCGACGCTCTCGGTTCCCAACGCCATGGCGGCAATGGCCTGCGCACCACCGCTGTAGTAGATCTCATCGACACCGGCAATATCTGCTGCCACCAATGTGATCGGGTTGGTGGGCGCAGGGGTGAAAAGAACGATCTCATCCACACCTGCCACTCTTGCAGGTATGGCCGTCATGAGGACGGTGCTGGGGTAGGATGCCCTTCCGCCAGGAATGTAGCAACCGACCCTCTCTAGGGGAGTGGTCTTAACTCCGAGAGTGATTCCCGGCTCCACCTCTGTCAGCCAGAGTCCTGCGGGCTTCTGCATCTTATGGAAGCGCTCGATGTTGTACGCCGCATTCTCCAGTTCTTCTACGATGTCCTGTGACACCTGCTCGTAGGCCTTCTCGATATCCTCGCGAGTGGCCGCCACGGATTTCAGCTCGACCTTGTCGAATTTCTCGGCCAGCTCTATCAAAGCCTTGTCGCCGTCCTTCTGAACCATGTCTATGATGCCCTTGACAGTATCGTTGACCTGATCTACCTTCGACGCGCGGTTCTGTGCCCAGAAATCTTCGCTGACTTGCTTCCACATGAGACTTGCAAAGATGCTGTGATATAAATTAGATATCATATCGACCAGAGAAAGGCCAAAGGGCGACCGAGGGACAAAACAATCAACTTTTAAGCGAATGGTTTTATCAATGGGACGTACTTTTACTGACGCCCATGAAGGTAATAATAATCGGTGCGGGGGCAGTTGGTTACGTTGCCGCCGAGACCATTTCAGATATGCACGACGTGCTTGTCATCGAGAACGAAACCGAGATTGCCGAACAGGTGAAGAACCGTCTAAATGTATCGGTACTGAATGAGGATGGGACGAATCCGAAGCACCTTATGTACGCAATCGAGAAGCACGACCCGGATGTCATCATCTCCACGCTGAGGCGTGACGATTCCAATCTGTTCATATGCCTATTGGCAAAGAGGATCAAACCCGATATCGTCACGGTAGCGTCCATTACCAATCCAGATTACATCATAGAGACGTCCGAAAGCGGACATATGGGAGTGGACATAATCATCTCTCCCGAGCTCATCACGGCTGAAAAAATGTACAAGCTGTGCATCCTGGAGAATGCCGTCGACTACGAGAACATGCCCCTCTTCAACACGAAGATGGCGATGTTCACGGTACCCTTGGAAAGCGACCTCATCGGAAAGGTCGTAATGAACACATTCTCGCTCCAGGAGGCCACTGTATTTGCGGTATACCGCAACGACGAGGCCTATTTCCAGGTGGATACGATGGAGATCCATGCCGGAGACAAGATATGCGTCATGGGATCGGACGAGGCCATCTCCAAATACAACGACAGATTGGGAGTCGAGATCGTCACCAGGGACATCATAATCCTCGGAGGAACCATCGTCGGTAGTCATCTGGCCACACTCCTGGCCAGCGATGAGAAGAAGAGATACGTCAGAATCATCGAGAAGAACCAGCAGCGCTGTAAGGACCTGTCCAAACAGCTCAACGGTGTCCTCATCATCAACGGTGATTTCACGGAGCCCGAGCTGCAGCTTTCCGAGGATCTGTTCAAGACTGATTGCCTGATATCCGTAACGAACCAGGACGATACCAATCTGCTCATGTGCATGTCAGCACAGAAGAACAACACTAACAAGATCGTTTCCAGATACCTGAAGAAGGAATACATGGACATCTTCATGTTCACCGGATTGGAGACCATCGTAGGATTCGACAGGATTGTATCCAACGAGATAGCCAAGTGCGTCATGTCATCGGACAAGGTGATACTTAAGATGAGGAACAGCGACGAGCAGTTCTTCATCCATGACGTCACCGGACAGTCGAAGCTCATCGACAGATACTACGGCGACCTGATCCTCCCCAACGGGCTGAGGGTCCTAGCCATCAAACGTGGCGATTCAGTCATATACCCCCACATGGACACCAAATTCGAAGAGGGGGACCATGTGATGGTATTCACCAATTTCACAAAGGACAAGGATCTTGCCAAGGTCTTCGGTAGAACAGTCCTCTCAGAGAGTTGAGCGCATGGAAAAGACCGTGACAGACCCGTTGGACTTGTTCGTTCGCTGGAAAAGCAGCGAGATTAGGCTCATCGGAGGACTCTTGGTCATAATCGCCATGCTGTTCATTTTGCCGGCGATCTATGCGCTATTCAAAAACGAGGACGCGAGCATATTCCTGTTGCCCATCATACCTCTTATCGCTATCGGATCCGCACTGTTCCTGCTTTTCGGTTGGAACACCCACCTCAGAACGGTAAACGGTATGGTCATGGTCATGCTGGTATGGGGGGTCATGTTCGTGGAAGGATCAATCCCGTACCTGCTTGCAGGGATGTCTCCTATGAACGCCATATTCGAATCCGTCAACGGATTCACGACCACAGGTGCCTCCACCGTTACGGACGTGACTTTCTGGCCTGATAGCCTTCTCATATGGAGGTCCCTCACCCAGTGGATCGGAGGTATCGCATTCGTCATCATCTTCATCTACATTTTGCCAATGTTCGGAATGGGCCGTTCATTCTTCAAGAACGAGCTCGAAGGATCCGGTTCGACCAGTTTCACCATGAAATTGAAAAATGCCGCAAAGAGCTTCATCCTCGTTTATTTCGCTCTCACAGTCCTGAACTTCATCCTTCTCATCCTGGTCGCAGATTCCTTCGACGATGCGCTGTGCCTGTCGCTGACCACCATATCTACCGGAGGATTGCTCATCTCCAACGACAGCCTGATGTCAACCAACACCGCTGTCCAGATTATCACCATGGTTTTCATGCTCATCGGAGGTACCAACTTCTACCTCCATTACAAGGGGATATTCGGAAAATCCCCGCTGTCCTATCTGAAGAACAGGGAATTCCTGATAATGCTACTCTACTTCTTCGTCTTCTCGATCATCATCTACCTGCTTCTGATCATATCGGCAGGAGGTACGACCCAATACCTTGGTCGCGAAGACCCCTTGGAGATGTACAAGAACACCCTCTTCATGGTCATATCGTTCGGAACGACCACGGGTTCTACCGTTTACGACTTCTCCAACCCGCCCACTCTGGTGATGATGTCGTTCATCATCCTGATGATGATCGGTGCCGCCGCTGGATCCACATCCGGAGGTATCAAGTTCTCAAGGGTCAGGATAGTGCTGAGATTCTTCAGCAACACATTGAAGAACGTGCTGCATCCGAATGCCGTATACTCCATCAAGGTCGACGGCGATAACATCGATGATTCCCGTGTGATGGGTGCGGTCTCCATAACCCTGCTGTACATCCTGACGGTTTTCATCGGAATGATAGTCCTGATGCTGACCGACCTCGATTGGGTGGATTCCCTCAGCCTCGCTGTCGGAGCCGTCACCAACACGGGAGTGGGATTCGGTAACTTCGGACCGTTTTCGCCTTACGATACACTGTCCGATGGAGTCAAGGTGTTCCTGATGATCCTCATGTGGATGGGCCGTCTGGAGATCACTCTCGCCCTGGTGTTCTTCACCCCTACCTTCTGGAAGGATGTGAAGATGACCTACAGGACCAGGTTCACATACAGAGAGAAGCGCTTCAGAAGATGATCAGTGCCCTTCGCAATAGGAAAGAATGTTTATCGCCGCCTTATCGCCCGGCGATATCTCGTTAATGGCGCCTGCCACGATCTTGGCCTTATCGTACTCGCTCTTAATGGCCAGGCATATCCCCAGAGTCTCCATGGCGCCGATATGGTTGTTGTTCAGGGTCACAGCACGGGATGCATATCCGCCTGCGGCCTTGATGTTGCCTTGAATCCTAAGGACATAGGCTGCAACGGCATACGAGTCGGCCGTCTTATCCTTGACTCCGTTGCGGATGTATTTTGCCACATCTTTGGTATTCCCTGCCATCATCATCGAGTTGACATAAGCTATTCTGACGTCATAGTCATCAGGGTATTCGCTGAGAAGCTGGGTTGCGATATCGACAGCCATCTTATGCTCACCCAGATTACTGTCGATGGAAGACAGGAGGATACGGTCTTTGACGCAAGGGTCTGCTATCTTCGAATACGTTTCCAGGGCGGATTCGTATTCATCCAAGGCATATTGGCAACTGCATATTAGTCTGTAAGAATGGTCGGATTTCGGGGCCCTTTTGAGGGCTTCAAGAGCAAAATAGGGGCAATCGAGGCTATATAGGGCCTTAGCGACCTCCAAAGCTGTGCCTTCATCCGTCATATTGAGAATCAGGTTGGCGATCTTGGATTCCGTACCGTCCTGTGGCAGGAGCTTTAGGATCGAGATGCACTTGAGCATTTCGAATGGCTCTGAACAGGATTCCGCAGCCGCAAGGAGCTTCGCTGAGAGTCCTTCAGTGCGTCCTGCGGCCAAATCGGCCGAGATGCTCTCTAGGACGGGGTCTATGGGCATAGGTGCCAATCTTCCATCGTCTATTAAAGAATTATATAGCGCAAGCACGATTTTTTGACATGAAGATTCTCTCGGTCAGCATCAATGGACTGTTCAACGAATTCAATTATGAACTTTCCCTGAATCCGGACCTCACATTCATCCATTCTCCGAACGGATACGGCAAATCCACCCTGATGCACATGGTCTACAGCATCTTCAAAGGCGATACCGATTATCTATCCGACATCCCGTTCTCCAGATTGGATATAAAGTTCGATGACGAGAGCGCACTGATCATCGAGAAAGATTCAGAGAAACTGCTCATACAGATGCAGAAGAATGAGCTGGAATCGGTGGTCGCACAGGATGAATTGCAGGAGATAATCGATGTGATCTATCTGCCGCCTGACCGCCTGACTATCCGTAAGAAGGACGGCCACCTGGTCAATGCTCTCGAATTCTGTGCCCAGGAGCTCTATGAGACCCTCCGCTTCGCCAAGGACCACAACAAACTCAAACCGCATACCGGGGAGAGGAAGGATATGCCCAACAGCGACCTGGAGTTCTGGTGCAAGGATCTGAAGGCCAAGTTGGACTTCATAAGGGATGCCGGTTTCGAGCCAGAGATGCCCGAGGGACTCAGATTCCCCCCGGCCAGAATAGACATAATGGAGAACAGGCAGGCATTCGAGGACCTGGCCTATTCGATCTCAGACTATCTGGACAATAACTATCAGCTGGCGGAATCCGTCATAGTCTTCAAGGATATAGTCAACAACATCTACCTGAACAAGACAATAGACATCACCGAATCCGGTAAGCTGATAATATCCATGAACAACGGCACATCCCTGCCCCTGAACAAACTGTCATCCGGAGAAACTCAGATCTTGCTCATATTCTACACGATACTGTTCCATGCCTCGGCTGGCAGCGTCCTCATTATCGATGAACCCGAGATATCGCTTCATGTATCCTGGCAGCAGATGCTGGGCGATTACTTCAACGACATATGCAGGGTGAGGAAGGTCCAGATCATAGTTACCACTCATTCACCACAGGTCGTTCACGACAAATGGGATCTGTCAAAGGAATTGGTGCGGAAAAATGCGTGAATACCTAACAGCTGATGACATCTGCAACCAGATATCGATGACCAGGTCCCTCTTCAAGGGAACAATTGTGCTCACAGAGGGCGACACCGATCTGAGGCTGTATTCCAAGTTCGTTGACAATGACAATGTCAAGGTCTTTCCCGCCCACTCCAAGAGCAATGTGGTCAGCGTCGTCAACAAGATGACCTCCCGCAGAGATGGCAAGGTGCTTGGAATTGTGGACAGGGATATAGACGAGCTCAAAGGGCGCGTCTATTCTCCGCCTATCTTCTACACGGACTACCGTGATCTGGAGATGATGCTGATCAACAGCAGGGCCCTAGACGATGTATTGACCGAGTATGCCGAAAAGGATAGGGTGGAGAGATTCCAGAAACAGTTCGGATCCATCAGGGATGTGGTAATATCGTCATCATACCCTCTCGGGTTGCTGATGTACGTCTCCTATCTACGCGGATACAACCTGAACTTCAAGAATTTGGACTTTAGGGATTTCATCGATAAAAGGACGCTTAAGACGGATGAGATGAGGATGGTCCAGGCGGTCATCGAGAATACGATGGGCTGTGAGTTGTCGCGCAGGAACGTCTATAGGGATCTGGTCGGACAGGTCCAGCACCATACCGATCATAAACGCATCGCCAGGGGCCACGACAGCGTGGACATACTACTCATCGGACTGAAGGAATCCTTCGGGAACTACAATTCCATGAAAATGACCGAGGGCGGTCTTGGAGGCGCCCTCAGATTGGCATTCTCCCAGGATGATTTCAGGGAAAGCGACCTGTACCGGGAATCCAAGAAATGGGCCGAATCCAGAGGCATCAAGCTCTGGGCGGTCATTCCAAATCGAATTCCTCGACCTTGACCCCGTTCGCAGTCTCCATAATCTTTTGGATCCTGCGCTCGCTGTCGTCGAGAATCTTCCTGCAGTGGTTGCGTAACAGCACGGCCTTCTCGTAGATCTCGATGCTCTTGTCCAGGTCTATGCCCCCGTCCTCGAGTTCCTTGACCAGGGCCTCCAGCTCCTTGATGCTCTCCTCAAAGGTCATCTTCTCAACTGTCTCTTCATATCCTGTCATTTCTTCAACTCCTTCTTGGTGATGTCGGCTTCGGCACTCCCGTCCCTCAGATGTATGGTCACAGAATCCCCGACTTCTAGGCCGGATACTGATGTCAGAACCCTTCCGTCCGAAGCGGAAATCATGCTGTAACCTCTCGTCAGCACATTGCTGGGATTGAGCCCCTCTAGTTGCTTGGAATTTGATTCATATTCGGCCTCCAGCGCTTTCACCGTGGCCTTGATGTAAATCTCGGGACGATCGCATATGTATTCGAATCTGGATCTGTCCTTGTCTAGAATGTTCTTTGTATCCGCCATGATCCTCCCCATGGACACCTCCACCTTATCCCTGAGGTTTGATGTGTCCTCGAGGGCTCTTGAGGGCTGCAACCTTGAATCCAGGGCCGAGAACTGCATTCTCATCCCTTTTATCCTGTCATTCAACGAACGCTCCGCTTGTTTAGACAGATCGTCCAGCTGCATGGCGCACATGCTCAGGTCGTCCATGGCCTTCTCGGGGCTGAGCCTGGTATCCAGTATCTCGAACGAGTGCTTCATGCCTTCTACCGCGGAGGACATAGCCCTGTTAAGACGAGTCATGTATGATTGGATCTCGTTGCGTATCTCGTTCTTGTCGCGCAGTATTATGGCTGCTGCACCCGTGGGCGTAGGGGCGCGGACATCTGCCACGAAATCAGCTATTGTAAAATCGGTCTCGTGACCAACGGCTGATACTACCGGGGCCTTGGAATCGTATATCGCCCTTGCCACGATCTCCTCGTTGAATGGCCAAAGATCCTCGATAGAGCCTCCTCCCCTTCCGACTATTATGACATCGACGCCTACCTTGTTCAGCAGCTCGATTCCGGCCACTATGGTCTTCTCGGCCCCCTCCCCTTGGACGGCGGCAGGGGCCAGCAGTATGTCGGCGGTATAACGCAAGGCCGATGTGGTGATGATGTCATGGATCACAGCCCCGCTGGACGATGTGACGACCCCTATTGTCCTAGGATATAACGGAAGAGGGCGCTTGTGGGCCTGATCGAACAGCCCCTCCTCTCTCAGCTTCTTCTTCAGTGCCTCGAACTTCAGATACCTGTCGCCGACACCGGATTTCTCCATTGTCTCTACTATGAACTGATATGTCCCTCTGGGGACGTAGATCTGTACCTTTCCGAAGACGCGGACCTTCATGTTCTCCATGGGTTCGAACTCGATTCTTGCCCTGGAATTCTTGAATAGTGTGGCATGGATCTCGCTAGTGGAATCCTTCAAGACGAAATAGTAGTGCCCGGAAGGGTACTTTTTGAGCCCGGAGATCTCACCGCTGACCCAAATATCATTTAATTCGGGGTTCTTCGAGAGCGTCTCGCTCACGCGGGTGTTCAGCTCGGCTACCGTTATTACCTCGGGCATCGAAGGGAGATAGCCTGCCTACGATAAAGCATATCGGATACAGCATCCGAACGTACCTTGCCAATCTTTATCAGAAAGGAGGAGAATCGGCCGGTATGGACAGGGAAGCGCTCCTTGGTAAGATGTCAGATGATACGAAGCAGTACGTGGACCGTGTGATCGAGGTTTTCGACGCCCCCTTCGCCCAGCATATGGGGCTGGAGATCGAAAGCATCTCCTCTGAAGAGGTTGTCTGTTCCATGAGGATCCAACCATTCATGATCAACAGCATGGGTCGCGTCCACGGGGGAGTCATATACGCTCTCCTCGACCATACCTTCGCGATAATCTCCAACATGGTGCACGACGGCACTGGCCAGAGTACCGAGGTCAAGTTCTACAGGCCTGCGACCACGGACCTCAGATGCGTTGCAAAGCCCATCAACCTGTCCCGTTCACTAGGCATATATGACGTTCGCGTTTACTCCGCTGAGGGTAAGCTGATAGCTTCTTCTATCTGTACGGGGTTCATAATAAAGAAGGTAGAATGACCCGCCGTTGCCCTAAATGCGGGGAACCCGTCCACTCCAACTGCATCACATGCCCCAAATGCTACACCAAGTTACCAGCGGAGCCTGTCGAGAGGCCGAAGGAGAATGCCAAACAGCCCCAAAAGGACAATAAGCACACCATAGCCCTCATCCTGACCATTGTACCCGCTCTGTTCGGCTTCTTGGGATTGGGGATGCTGTACAACAACAGTAGAACAAGGCTTCCGCTCATAATCCTGATAATTGGTGTGATTCTGTTCTATGCAGGGAACTTCCTGATTCTGACCCCTGTTCCCGAGCCAATCCTTACGGTTTTCAAGAGCATCTTAGGCGTAGGTATGCTGTTCCTGTACCTGCTGTTGTTCCTGCTGACGCTCCTCGGATCCTACATGAATATTCGCATGTTCAGGATGCGATCGGAAGAATCCTGTCTGGCGGAGCTTCATCATTATCGACGTGGACATCAAACAGCGGTCCATGGAGGTCTTCTCATCGACTCCCATCGGATTGCCTGGTGTGACGTAATCATAGGCGTCCTTCAGGGTCTTCGAGTACTCCGGAGGCAATCTGCTAGATATGGACGGCAGAAGGATGACCGCCCCATTCAGATCCCAGGGCTCCACGCACAGGAACTGTCCGAACGTGCGGTTGACATTGAATGACGTGCACTCGGCATCGTCACCGAGTTTTTCACGCAACTCTTTGACGACGACCTCCTCCTCGGGAGAAGCGTATAGCGTCTCGGCGGTGATACCGTAGTTCCCCTGAATGAAATCCAGAGAGTCCTTGCCAAGGTCCATGGGGTCGGCGAAGACGAACGAGTCGTAAACGGTATCGTAATCGTTTCCGTCTTTGTGCATTCTACAGACAGAGACCTCTATCACCCTGTCCATGGGAAAGCCCCTAGGTCCCGAGAACGCTGCTTCCACCACGTAAACGTCGTCCATGCAGGACATATCGTCAGCCTGATAGAAAAATGGTCCATATCCTTGGCGATACGCCAAAGCCGTTGACCGAGGGGCATATATTGTCCATTGACGATCGACATCTGCTATGAAGAGTGCCAAAAGCGTCGACGATTTATATGAGGAGGTCAAGGAGTTCAGCCTGGTAATCACCAACGACGTGGCTTTGGCTACTGCCCTTAATGCACGCATAGATGTGCCTGTCGTCGGACATTTCGCCATGACGCCAATGCAGATCGCGGCCCATGTGGCATCGAGGGTAGAGAAAAAACCCCTATACACAGAGCTCCAAGTCATCTCCGCTGTATCCAAGGAGACGGGGCTAAGTCTGAAATATGTTCACAGCGAGATTGAAAACATCAAGGAGATCAGAAAATACACCAAGGAAGTGAGGAAACACCTCCATTCCGAGGCTTCTAAAGCGATTTACGATTCATATGAGCCCATACCTACTTTGGAACGCATCATGGGAGAGTTCATCCCGGATAACGACGAGTTCTACACCGGGGAGGACGTGGCTGTCATCCAAGAGGAGTTCTTCAACGACTTGGACAAGCATTTCATCCCGATATATCATGAGTCGATCTCGATCTTCAAGAAGGACCAATATGAGATCGACACCATCTACGACATTGGCAACGACAGGCAGCTGGCAGAGAACGCGGTGGATCTGGTATGTGCCGGAAGACCAGAGGATTTTGCTTTGGTCCTGAACACAACTGGACCTATCGCCGATGCTGTCAGAGCGGCCTTATACAGAAGAAACGTCTCATTCATCAACACGCTCAGTGTGAGGGACCTCTCCCAGATTAGGGATTACCTGCAATTCATCTCCCTTGCATTGGATTTCGATACCATTCGCGTAAAGCACGTCAAGGAGCTGTTCTCCAACTACAACGCGTTCTTTACCAAAGGCAGGGAGGAATTCCTGCTGTCGAAGCAGACCGAGCGGGATATGAAGAAGAGAGGGGTCGAACTCTGGAAGTTGATGAGGGATGTGGAAAGCCTCACATACGGCGAGATCTGCGACATGCTGTGCGACAGAAGGGCCAGGATACAGGTCAATCTCCTTATCGATGAGCTTGATATGACCCATGTCAAGGTCACCAGGATCAATCTAAACGAGATGAAGTATGCTGTAGACAATGTAAAGGAGCTCCACCATAACGAGGAGATCCCCGACAATGAGAAGAAGGGCGTCCTTCTGGTAGATTGCAACAATTCCGTGTACATAGACAGGCCTGTGGTGGTCTATCTGGGCATGGAGCAGGATTGGAACAAGAACATCGTAGGCAAGCAGTACATAGACATCGAAGATGAGACGGAGAAAAATGTTGAGAGGTTAAAGGCCCTCATTCAACAAGGTACAGTAAGATACTATCTGGTCAATTCCACGAAGAACGGCAAGGCCGCTAGGCCGAGCATGTTGTTCGACCTGCTGTACAAGAAACCTATGGACACCTTCTCACTAATGTGCAATAATTATGTCAAAGGACGCTGGCATCAGGAGCTCAAGGCAGAGAATCCAGTCTTGGATCCTACCAACGGGCCCAAAGAGGGTTTCACGTCCAAATTCTCCAAATCCACGTTCGACAACTACTACATGTGTCCAAGGAGATTCATGTACGGGCTGTTCCTCCGTACTCCGGAAGAAAAGAGTACCGCATTCGGTATCCTCATACATTCTTTCGCAGAATTCTACATCTGTTATCCCAAAGATGTCAAAGACTTGGGAGTCGACCATTTCGTCGATATGGTTGCGGATCGCTATTCGGGACTGTCCTCCCCGTTGATGGAAGAACTGGACACAGACAAGATAAGACGTGCTATGGAGAGTATCATCCGCTACGTAGACCACCTCGAAGTGAAGGATGTGCCTCTGGACACCCAACTTTCTACGAAGAAGCATCCCAATCAATTCATGGTCGCTCTCGGCAAGGACCTGACCAGTTCGATATGCGAGAAGCACATGGAATCCAAGACATATCCGCTAAAAGGGGAAATCGACCTGTTCTGGGACGGTGTGGTCATAGATTACAAGACAGGAAATCCAAAAAAGATGTCTGACTACGCTAAGGAATTAATCCTTGGGTCGAAAGAAGATCATCCCGAGTTCCAGGCACCGATATATCTCCAGCTGTCATCGGAGAACGGCGGTTACCGGAATAGGTTCGAGCTATTCTACGCGATGGATAATGATGTAGCCCACGACGATGTCGAAAAACCCATCACATCCAATACAAGGGCTGTCACCCTGTCCGATTCATCCCTGAAAGATATCATGATGTCCGATAAAGGGTTCCGCACATACCTCTCACAGATTCTAAGCAAGGATCTCAGGGGACATGTCGATGAAATCCTCGATACGATAGCGGAACTGGGTTCCTCCGGGCCCGATGATTGGGATAAGGACGTTGGCCTGGTGAACGCCGTCATCGGTGCGATCGGGAAGAAAGTCAATAAGACCAATGTGGAAACGGTCACCAGGGGTCTGAGGAAGATTTCAGGCTGCACCCAGTCTGGATTGCTCGTATACGGTCTCTCGATGACCCTCACACCTGAATATATGGATGGCATAATGGATGAGATCTCCAAGATGCACGAACTGATGAAGGAACAGAGCTATACCGACTTCCCTGCTGATCCCAGGGGCAAATGCAAGGATTGTCCGTTTTTCCAAGTGTGCACCAAGGAACCGATCGATATCGGAGGTGAAGGCGTTGAGTGATAAGACCACCCAGGACGTCATAGCAGAGACGATAGACGGAATGGTTGTCGTCGATGCCGGACCGGGTACTGGAAAGACCTACACCGTGGTCAAACGCTATCTGAACATCATCTCCAGACCAGACGTTTCACCCAAAGATGTTCTCCTGCTCACATTCACAAATAACGCTGCGGCGGAGATGGAAGAACGTATCAAACGCAAGATGACCGAAGACCACATGGAGAGGGAATCTAAACTTGTCATGGCCAAGACATTCGACTCATTCTGTCTGTCCATTGTTCTGGACTCCCCGGATCTCGTCAGCGGGTTCTTCGGGATGAAGGAGAGGCTCACCAGGGATGCGACAATGCAGCAGAACGAGACTCTGAACAAGGATTACTTCAACCGCTTCATGGATGGGTATCTGAAAAACCATGGTGCAGAATTCGGAGATATGGCTATCATAGCTAGCGAGGATCCCCTCTCAATAATGGAACTGATAAGCAACCTGATGTCCCGCGGACTCATTCCTCTGAAGACAGGTTGGTTCGGTAACAACTGGCGTGGCATCCTCGAGGGGGATGTACCTCTTGTCCTTCAGAGATTGAAAGAGAACAATGAAGTCGGCTCGAAGGGCGGATGCGAGAATTGGTCTGCCGTGAATGATATCGACGACAACCTTTGTTACGGTCGCCCGTCCAGGGTGGACAGGGAACCGATGCCTGTGGAATGCCTGGAGCAGGCGGCACGCCAGGACAGGGGAGAGTTGTTCGACTTCATCCATAGCGTCTATTACGAATACATCAGGCAATCGATATCCGACAACCGCCTTACCTTCAATCTGGTGGCTGTGATGGCATTCACCGTGCTGTACGCCAAACAATCCGTCCGCGACAGGAACTCGTTCCGCTATCTGATGGTGGACGAGTTCCAGGATACCAACGCCAATCAGATGATGATCTCGATGATGATCCTGTCAGAACCGAACATGTGTGTAGTAGGTGACTGGAAGCAGGGAATCTACGGATTCAGATACGTGTCCATAGAGAATATCACCAATTTCGAGCGCAAGGCCGTCGAGTACAGGAGATTCCTCAACGATGACGGTAACAAGAGGGTCAGGTTCAGCATCCCTGAGGTGGTCCAGTTGCCGCTTGACAGGAACTTCCGCTCATCCCAGCCCATCATCGATCTGGCCTATTCATGCATATGCGCCAAAGGTACCAACGAGGAGATTGTTGACTAGGATGGACTGAAGAAGGACGTCACGCTGATCACAGCCGCTCGTGAGGACATCGGAGAAGATACCGCGATAAGATTCGTACAGTCGGCCAACAAGGAGGATGAGGCTCTTGATACCGTCCGTGCGATCCAGGACTATGTGTTCTCGTCCGAATATGTTGTAAAGGAGGGTGACGCCTCACGCCCAGTAGGGTATGGTGACATCGCCGTCATCTGCCGCAAGACGGAACAATGCAGGCTCATAATGGAGGCTTGCGAGGATGCCGGAATCCCGGCATATCTCCAAGGCGATGTGAAGATAATGTCCACTCGCGAGGGGAAGCTGGCACTGGCCTGGTTACGCTATGTCAACAACGACAGGGACCCATGGGCTTTCGTCCCGATAATGTCCGACATGGATTATACCCCGGTCGATATACGCAATGCCTGCGATAAACCGGAATTGTACATTCCGGCCAACATAAAGAGTCAAAGGGAGGAGCTCTACAAGAAGAGAAGGAGGATCACTGACCTGCTGACCACATTGTTCAGCTTCTACAATCTGGACAATGACATCACGCAGGCCATCATCACTACGGTATCCAGCATCCATAGGGGCTCCCTGCTTACAGTGTCCGATGTGATCAGGATAATCGAGGACGATATCAAGAACGGATCCACGTATCCTGTAGAGAACTTCATCGACTCCAAAGCCGTTACCATAATGACCATGCACAAATCCAAAGGCTTGGAGTTCCCCATAGTCATAACCCCGTTCATTGATGTAGGCTCCGTACCGCTTCCAGATAGGGATACGGGGACATTCACTTTCAGCGAAACCTACGGGATGAGGTGCTCAAAAGAGATCGGCCATTTCACAGGCTACTCAAAGATATGCGATGATTGGAGGACCAAACTAGCAAAATCCACCCGCATCCCAGATTACAGCGAGGAGAGGAGGCTTATGTTCGTCGCCCTATCCAGGGCCAAGCAGTACGAGACCATAATCTACGGTCCGAAGCCATCCAAATTCATCGAGGGCATCAGGGCCATCGAACCTGTGTCCATCCCAGAGGTGGCCAGCGATCCTGGTAGATTCTCCGAGGCGCTTATGGAAGTCCCGAAGATCCCGGATTATCCGGCAAGAAGAGCGAAACTCAGCGTTCACGACCTCCTCCATTTCGAGGATGAGGACGGGAAATACAGCTCGGAGAATACCGACGAAGTCGGCGGAAAGGGAATGGAATACGGCACCAAGGTCCACAAGATGGCCGAGGTCTTGTGCAACGGAGGGTTGGTGGATGATTCGTATCCAGAGATGGCCGAGGTCAGGAAGGTCCTAGAAAAGACCGATGATGCGGACTTCAGATACGCGGAGATCGAATGCGGACTCCCGCTGAACGACATTGATGCCACAATCAGAGGCGTCATCGATCTGCTGGTGCTCTATCCGGACCATGTCGAGGTCCATGATTACAAGACGGACGTATCGGGCAGATTCGAAAGGGAATACGAGGTCCAGCTGTCCGTTTACGCATATGCTGTCGAGGGCTTCTACCACAAACCCGTGGATTGCTACATCGATTACGTCTCAAGAGGCCTGGTGAAAAAGGTAGAAATAGTGCCCATTTCTGAGATAAAGGATAGGGCCAAAGCAGCTATCAATGTAATTATAAACAATACTGGCAATCAAGGCGTATGAGCGGCCTCACATCTGACGAAGTTTCTAAGCGCATTCGTTCAGGCCTAGTGAACAATTCTGAAGTGAAAACTGGCAGGACTTATGCTGATATCGTTATCAAGAACGTCGTCACCCCGATCAACATCATATTGTTCATCCTCGGAGCCGCCCTATTCTTACTGGACAGCCATATGAGTGCCATTTCGGCCACGGGTATAATCACGGTGAACATCCTTATATCCACCATACAGGAGATCCGTGCAAAGCGCCGCCTGGACAAGATCGCTCTGCTCACTCGCCCCAAGGTCACGGTCCTCCGTGACGATAAGGAGGTCGTGATTGATCAGAACGAGATAGTGAAGGACGACCTGATAATAATCCGCACTGGAGAACAGGCACTTGTCGATGGTACGCTCGAATACTGCAAATCGCTTGAGATGGATGAGGCCCTGCTCACCGGAGAGTCGTCCACTGTGAACAAGAAAGTGGGAGACCGCATCTATTCCGGTTCGTTCTGCATTACCGGAGAGGGCAGATTCGTCGTCACGGCATTCGGAAACGATTCCTATGCTTCGCAGATGCTCAGCAGTGCGAAGAAGTTCACGACCAAGAAGACCCCGCTGCAGATGGAGACTCAGACCATAACATATGTACTGGCCGGTATAGCATTCGTACTCATGTTTCTGTCCCTCATCACCGAACTCATAAGAGGGTTCTCTATCTGGGAGATCACATACCTTGTCGATGTACTGGAGCTGTTCGTTGTATGTCTGGACATCATTCCGGTCGCGCTGTTCCTGCTGATCACCCTCACATACATGATAGCCGCCATCAGGATGTCCAAGACAGGCGTCCTGCTCCAGAGGTTCAATTCAGTTGAATCCATGAGCCATGTCGAGGTCGTCTGCATGGACAAGACAGGGACCATCACGACGAATAATCTGATTTTCGAGACGTCCAAGGATCTGATCGATCCAGAAGAGGCATCCTTGGAGATCAGTCTGTTCGTATCATCCACCGGAAGCAGGAACAAGACCATAATCGCCTTGGAGAACCATTACAGGAAAACAGACTGCGAACTACTGGAGGAGATCCAGTTCTCATCCGCTAGGAAATACAGCGCGGTCAAAGTGAGGTTCGAGGGCAAGGTTCATACATTGTACTCGGGGGCATGGAACGTCATACGCGAACATGTCGAGAACCCGTCTGAAGTTGATTCGATAATAGAGGAACAGTCCTCCAAGGGATTCAGGACATTGGTCCTGTGCAGATCGGAAGATCTCCCTCTCATAAAGGGAGAGGAATTCATCATCAACCCCCTCACGCCCGTATCGGTCGTCTCCATCAGGGACGAGGTACGTGCGGATTGCAGAGAGACTATGGACGTGTTCATGGAGAACAACATGGACATTAAGGTTATATCCGGCGACGACCCAGTCACCGTTGATGCTCTGTTCAAGATCGCGGACATCCCGGGAGAGAGAAGGATCATTTCCGGACCAGAGCTCGAGCAGCTCAACGAATCGGAATTGGACAAGGTCGTTCTCGAGACCAACATATTCGGAAGGATGAAGCCTGAGAATAAGGAGAAGGTCATCGAGGTCCTAAAGCGCAATGGGAAATATGTCGCCATGATCGGTGATGGTGTCAACGATGTCAAACCAATCAAATCGGCACAGGTCGGAATCGCCCTTCAATCGGGCTCAGGGGCCGCCAGAGGCGTTGCTGACATGGTTCTGGTGGATGACGACTTCAACGCGCTCCCCCTGGCGCTTGTGGAAGGCCGCAGGACCATTTCCGGAATAAGGGACATCCTCAAGATCTATATCTCGAGGAACTTCGCCCTTGCGATCATGTACATCTTCATGTTCTTCATCTTCAGCAGAGCACCAATGCTCCCTGTTCAGAATATGTTCTATGCATTCATCGCAGTCACCGTCATAGCGTTCTTCATGACGATCTTCGCTGTACCTGACAAGAATGACGAGCTTATCCTACCTAATGTCATCAGATTCTCGATACCATCCGCATTGGTCATAGGTATCATAGGGGTCATAGTCTACCATTTAGCGTTCTACATGTCCATGCACGGTATCCTGAATATAGACTTCAGCTATCTGGATTGGGTCGCTACCGCTATGGGTTTGACCAAAGAGGAGCTCATCAACACATATCTGGTCTCCGGTGTCGATTATGTATATCCATCGATCTACGCCAATTCCGATATGGCCGCCAGGAGCGCAATGGTGCTGTTCGCTGCGGTGACCGGTGCTCTTCAGCTTCTAATGGTGTGCCCTTACTTCAAGTTCCTTTCCATGGACGGTAAGGTCAACAAGAGGAAGCTCCCGATATTGCTGGTGATATTCGTACTCAGTCTTGTCGCCATCATGTACATCGCAGTCCCCTGGTTCGGCATGTTCATAGGCATGGTGCTCTTCAGCTGGCAAGGTTTCGCCCTCAGCATCGGTGCATCCGTGATAGCATTCTTCCTCATCCTGTTCATCATCAAGAGGAAAAAGGGACATCGCCTGGTGGATGCCTTCGAGAAGCAGTACATGAAGAAACTAGACGAGATGTACACCAAAGGGGATGTCATCGAGGAAGGGGATGGCAATCGCTTCCGCTTCAAGGGCGATAAGAGCCGTCCCTGAACATCGTTATCATGAGATATGAGGCCATACGGGCATCCGACAGTGCCCTGTGGTCCTGCTTACCGTTTATGCCGGCAGGATCGCCCTCTACGATGTTGGAGTAAGCGTAATCAAGCTTGGGATACCTGTATTCCCTTCCGTAGTATTGGCTGGGGAGCTTGCAGACATCCTTGGCCGCGAGCATGATGTCGAAGCAGGGCTTGAACGTGCCCCTGAGGTCCCACGGCTCCTGATAGAGGAACTTATCCATATCGTAGCGGATGTTGTAGGATGTTACATCCTTATCTTTGAGAATACGGCGGACGTCGCCTATGACGTTCATGGCAGGCGGTGCATCGGCCACCATATCCAGTGTCATATCGGTATTCTCGAAGATCCAGGCTTTGCGACGATAGTCATCCCATTCATCTACATTGTAGCCCAAGACAGAGGAATACGCGTCCTCCACAGTCCCCTTGCGCAAAGAGACCTTGGTTATACCTATATCGACGACGACATCCTTTGGAGCCCCGTAGAGGCCAGTGGTCTCGGTATCGAGAACATAGATCTCGTCCGGCGGGATATCGTCCAATGAGAAGTTCATGCCGGATGATTGGACTGGCGATATATTGGATTAACGGGATAGGGAAAATGGCCCTTTGGGCCGTTTGGTTCTCAATAGTCCTCGGCCATACCCATTATCGCGGAACCCAGCACAACATATGGCTTATTGGATTCCTCGTCGGTGAAGACCCTGCAGTTGATACCGTATACCTCGCGGATGTTGTCCACGGTGAGGACCTCCTCAGGGGTCCCAACGGCATGTATCTTACCGGGTCTCGCGAGCATTATGACCTGATGAGCATACTTCGAGGTGATGTTCAGATCGTGACAGATGGTCATGATGATCATGCCTCTCTCGATGGCGATTGCCCTGAGCATCTCCATGACATACACCTGGTATTTGACATCCAGATTTGCGGTGGGCTCATCCAGGATGAGGACCTCGGGCTCCTGCACCAGACCTCTGGCGATGGAGACCTTCTGATGCTGTCCGGCGGACAGGGCATTGTAGTTCCTCATTCCGAGGTTCTCGATGTGAAGCAGCTTCATGGTCTTATAGACCATCTCCAGATCCTTCTTCCTCGAACCCCATCTCTGGTGATTGTATCTTCCGACGAGGATGGTGTTGATGACGGTCATAGAGAATGCATCCTGGGAGAACGCGGGAACGAATCCCACCTTCTTGGCCACATCCTTGTGGGGCATCTGGGCCACATCCTCACCATCCAGGATCACCTGGCCCTTGAGGGGCGTGATGATCTTGCTGACGCATTTGACCATGGTCGATTTACCGACTCCGTTCGGTCCTATGATACAGTACAGTCCGGGCTCATGGATCTCGAGATTGATGTCATGGAGGACTATGTGGTCCTCGTTGTATCCGAAGTCGACGTCCTTGATTACTATGTCCGTCATGTTATCACCACGCGCTTCCGCTGCGCCTCAGAACCATCCAAAGGAAGATAGGTCCTCCGAGGAAGGACATCACGACTCCGACTGGGAGGGCCGAAGGGTAGATTATGACCCTTCCGACGACATCTGCGACTATCATCAAAGCTGCACCGAACATCGCACAGGCGGGCACTAGGTACCTGTTATCGGCGCCTATGAACATCCTTACGATGTGCGGTGTAACCAATCCGACGAAACCGATGAGTCCTGTGAAACTGACTACGGCCGCACTCACGATTCCGGTGAGCAGGAGCGTGAGCAGCCTCATCCTGTCTGCATCTATTCCAAGGGCCTTAGCGCTTTCATCGCCTGTGGCGAGAACGTTGAGCTTGCCCGAGATGAGCATGGATATCACCAGACCTATTGCGACCACTATGAACATGACAGGTATGGATGTCCATCCGTCGATCAGTGCCAGAGAACCGGTCTGCCAGTAGAATATGCGGTTCAGTGAGCTTGAATCCGCCCATAGCATGAGGACGGTGGTGAACGCGTTGAAGATGTACATAATACCGATACCGGCCATGATCACGGTGGTAGGCGAGGCGTTGGAGAATCTGGACATCGTTGCGATGACCATTGTGGGTACTAGAGAGAAGACAAAGGCCAGGATGACGGTACCGTTGCTACCGAGGAACCCTACCAGACCCAGGGTCATAGCTATTGTCGCTCCGAAGGATGCACCGGACGAAACACCTGTGGTATACGGGTCGGCAAGAGGGTTCTTGAGAACGCTCTGCATGATGACTCCGCAGATCGCAAGTCCGGCACCGCCTATGATACCAGCGACGACCCTGGGCAATCTCATATCGAACACGATGTAATCATAGCTCGAAGTGACGTTTCCGCAGATATGGTCCCAAATGATCGAATAGACCTCGAGGAACGCGATATCCACAGCACCCACGGTGATGGCGATGCTTGTCACCACGACAATGATCGCCAGGCAGGCGACGATAAAGACCATTTTCCACATAAGGCTCGTATTGAAGTTCTTCACGGTCTCTTCGAAGCCGGAATCATGAGTCTGGTCAGAATTCCATTCTTTGACCGACTTTATCACGTCCTCGCTGAGAATCTTGTCTTGTTCTATCAGACTTTCAGACATTTTATCGAAAATTAAGGGGTTTGGCCCCCTGTGAAGGGGGCCTGAATGCATTCAAGCGCTGTACTTCCAAACTACGAACTTGGAATCCTTCAGATTCTGGAGGGTTCCGTCGAAGTTGGTAAAGTCGTCATAGTACTCGTACATGTACTCCCATGCGGTGTCGTAATCGAAGGCGGCGTTGCCCCAGATGTCGTTCGCTAGGGTCAGGATGAATGCGGATCCTGCCATACAGCAGTTCTCGAACGCGATTCCGTAGATGGGCTTCTGGTATCCCATGGTCCTGAAGATCTTGGCGATTGCCTCGAGGTGTGCATCGTACTGTTCCTTAGTCATCGACTTCGAGGATGCGTATCCGAAGGAGCTGATGATGAGTACATCAGGGTTGTAGCTGATGATGGTCTCAGCCTCGACCTCATCGAATCCGTCAGCAGTGATCACACTGACAGCACTGGTCAGGGGGAGCTTCTCGATTGTGTACACATCTCCCATGAGGACATCTCCGGAACCGTGCGCGTCGACGTACATGGGGTTAAGACCATATCCAGGCGCAGTATAGGGCATGAGATAGGTCTTCTCTCCGACACCAGCAGTCTTTACTGCCTGCTCGACAGCGTAGTTGATCTTGTTGATATAGGTGATGTAGTCGTGGGTCTTGTCCTGCTTGTTGAACATGGCTCCGAGAGTGATCATGCTGTCCTCCCAGGTCATGTCTCCAATCGTCCTGTTCATCGTCAGCTTGATGACGTTCAGGTTGTACTTGCTGTAGTTGTTCTTAGCGGCGTTCAGGAAGGTGTCAAGGTAGAACCTCTTGTCTCCCATGGTGATCTTGATCTTCTCGTTCATGAACGTCTCGTAATGGTCTGCGGAGAGGCTCATGTCGTTGAAGACCCCCATCTGGAAAGCATTGGGGTACATGGTCTCATCGAGATCCTCTGGTCCGATGTCTCCGTTGGACATGTATGTGACTTTGTCATAGAGTCCAAGGATGATCATCCAGTCAAGACCGGTGCTGAACATTGAGTGGATTCCGTATCCGCCGTCAAGGACGCGGGTAAGAGGGTAGTCGACGCTGCTCCTCTTGTTGTCCCAGTCCACATAGTACATGGTTCCTGCTTTACCATCGAGATAGGCCCTGACAAGGCCATAATCTGCGGCTGTAATCTTGCCGTCGCCATTTACATCTGCCAGCGGATTCTTGGATGCATTCCAAGTTGCTTTTCCATCTGCAAAATCCTTGATGAGGTTGTAATCATTCTCATCCAGATAGTCGTTGTTATCTGCATTTCCGAAGACTCTCATCCTGGTGTCTATGTCATAGACTTTCTCAGGATCGGGCTCATCGGGATTGCCGGGGTTGTTGCCCATCAAATAGTACGCGGCGACTGCCGCAACTGCGATGACTGCAATGACGCCGACAATAATGAACATTGTTTTCTTATCCATTATTTCGCCTCTGCGATTAAATTGGATGTATATTCCAATTATAAAACTGAATTAGGGCTAAGAATATAATATCTACTATTTCGGAAAAATCATCCTATAAACAACCTCTTTAATGAATCTGGCCATCTATAATGATTATCCATTATCTTAGTAAATAACACATTAACCAAACAAATATCTAGCTGCTCAAAATAACCATGAGCCTCCATGATTGATTGGTTCCGGTTTTATTATACATGTAACAATTCTGCATATCATTCAATGGAAGGCAGTGAATGAAATACACCAGGGTAATCACAGGGACTTTCATAGCTAGACCCAACAGGTTCATCGCGAAGGTGGAGATAGATGGTAAGGTCGAGACCGTCCATGTGAAGAACACCGGAAGGTGCAGGGAGATCCTCATCCCTGGAACCAAGGTCGTACTGTTCGACTCCCAGAATCCCGAGAGGAAGACCAGATATGACCTGATAGCGGCTTACAAAGGGAACATCCTGATAAACATAGATTCCCAGGCCCCTAACAAGGCATTTCAGGAATTCATCCCCTTATGCGGTGTTTTCGGAAAGGATCCGAAGATATATCCCGAATACACCCACGGTGACTCCCGCTTCGATTTCTATATGGAGGACGGCGAGAGAAGATGCTTCGCTGAGGTCAAAGGGGTCACATTGGAGAATGACGGCATATGCAGCTTCCCCGATGCCCCTACGGAACGCGGGTTGAAGCATCTCAAAGGCCTCGTGAACGCACAAAAGCAGGGATTCGAGGCATATGTCGTATTCATAGTCCAGATGAGGCCTGTGAGGTACTTCACACCCAATTACGCCACACATGCGGAGTTCGGAGAATACTTGGAACATGCCTCGGAGAACGGGGTGAACATACTGGTGTACGACTGCCTCGTCGAACCCGATTCCATGACTGTGAACGAATCTGTGGAATACAGGTTCAGAACGAACCCTTGATGAGTGAACGGATACGTTCCTGAGTCTCTTCAGCGGTGCAGGTGGTGTTCACCATGTATACCTTGCACTGGTCCAAATATTTCCTGAAGAACTCCCTCCTTATGCTCAGACTGCGCTCGTCGCGAACGAGCTGGTGCGGGTTGCAGAAATCATGATCCTCCAGATACTTCAGGGCCTCATCGGTGGAAAGCTCCCTCTCGATGACCGGATCGTCCTTGTCCCTCTTCAGCAGGATGATGGTGGACATCGATGTCTTAGGTATGACCGAGCCCTCTCCCCTGACCCAACGGACATTGCCGATTCCTCTGCCCTTGTTGTCGAACCTTACACCGGTGACCAAAGGCCTGTACTCCTCCCAGACATCGCCTATATCGGCATCGATGTAGCAGTTCTTCTCCGAACCTGTGATCCTGGGGCGGCCTGTACCGAACTGGACAAAATACCAATCGTCGGAGATCAGGTGGGCATTGCGGTCCCTGAGCAGCCCCCATGATTGGGTGGTCTTTCCGGTCTTGGAAGGCGCTATCAGCGTCACGCCTCTCCCGTCTATGTCTATTGCGGCGCCATGGACCGAATATATCCAATGCTGCTGCTCCAACAGGTTTCCGGCGAGACCGAGTGCAACACTCTTGATCCACCCGTAATAATCGTAGTTGAAGAGGAATATAGTATGGGTGGAAGTCTCGTATTCGGCATGGAGTTCCGTCTTCCCATCGTCTACGCAGTAGATCCTGGCATGCGAGCGTATGCTGTCGGACATGTGATAGAAATTATCGGACCACATGTCGATGTATTCCTTGTTGCAGCTGAACAGTTCTATGCAGATGCCGTTCAGATCCGCCTTGTGGCGGTAGAAGTTCATGGGCCTGCAGAGCGCCAGGAGCTCGTCCAAACGTTCCCTGTCAATGATCTTCGTCTCGTATGCCATGAAAGTAGGAACGGTTATTTCGGTTATAATGATGCGCGAAAAGGTTTGAGGGGGTCAGACCCCCTCGTTGGTATTCATATCCTCCAGCAGACACCTTCAGCGTCGAAACTATATGAACCGCTGGCCTTCGCGATGCTCGCGGACGAAGACCCGAGATATACGGCGAATGATGAATTCATGCTGTTCTGCATCTCCACAGCAAGGATCACGTTCCCGTTCACGGAGACGGTGATGATGTCTCCTTTGCTGAGGGAACCCAGACTCGTACTGCTCCCGACGGATGAGAAGTTGGAGGCGTTCTTTGCTTCGCTGCTTCCCATCATGTCATTCAGACAGAGGCCGAAGAAGTATCCTCCTGTGTAGGAGTATCCCGTCTCGGTATCTATGGACGAGTTGGTCGCACCGTTGGAGATCACAACCGAATGTCCGCCTGTTATGGAGACTCCGACGCTCGATCTGGTATTGGAGTCGAGACCGTCGCCTCCGGCACAAATGAACAGTTCACCGCCGGATATGGAGATACCGGTCCTGGTGGTGTTAGCCGCATTCGCCCCGTCATCGGAAGCATATATGCTGGTGTCTCCTCCGGAGATGGATATCGTATCCCCTTCGATACCTTCGTAGGATTCCGATATTGATGTGGTACCGCCGGTAATGGTGAGTTCTCCGTCAGCATGCATCCCGTCATCCTTGGTCACGATTGCAAGGTCGCCGCCGGATATGACGATTCTTCCGGTTCCGACCGCGTTGGTTGACTCCAGCACGTTGGTGTTGTTGGCATGGATGGCATCGTCGTAGGACATGATCAGGACGTCTCCGGACCTTATCTCGATACTGTTGTCGGCCTTGATCCCCTTGCATGAGAAGTCTACCTTGTCGGTGTTACCCTGGCCTTCCGGACCGGATCCGCGGTCCCATCCCCGGTCATCCTGCCCCCAGCTTGGCGGGGAGAAGCTTCCGTCTCCGGGAGCGGTCCTGTCGGAACCGGGCCCTCCTGGACCGATCTGCAGGCCGGCTGTCGTGCCGTTGGCATATGTGTAGGTGTATATGTTCAAGGCCAGGTTGTTTCCGGCCGTCTCCTCGACAATCACGTCACTGGCCGAATCGATGCCGTCGCAGTAGGCTTTGATGGTGACTGAGGTGTTACCCTTGTCGGAGTTTATGGTGACTGTGCCTCTTTGCTCCCCGTACTTGTTCAGATCGGTGCTGGTGGTCTTTATTCCGTCTCCGGATGTTGATGTCAAATGGATGGTTCCGGAGTTGATGGTGACGCTGTCGTTTCCCTTCAGGGCATTATCGACACAGCTCACGGTCAGAGTTAGGTTCTTCACTGACAAATCATCCTTTCCGTGTATTCCGTTGTTGTTTGCCGATATGACCGTGAGGGAACCGTTACCCTGGACATCCAAATCGCACGAGCAGTAGATGGCCGCAGATATACCCTCTGTAGGCACGGCCGCACGGTTATCGTATACATAGTTCTCTGTGCCGGACGATGCCGAGAGCGTGAAATTGTTCCCGCCTACCACATTGATGGGGACATCGTCTGTGCTGATCAGCGAGAATCCGCTCAAAGACAGTTTGAAATCGTAATCTCCCGAATCTATGGTGATGTATCCTGTCAATGTACCCGATATCTTGTACTCGGTGTCCTCTGTGATTCCGTTGAATGCTAATGCTGCTATACCGTTGGATTCGGACAGAGTGTAGCACGATTCAGAGCCGGACACACATACGATCTCCAGATCGCCATAGACTACCGGGTCGATGACCTGTTCTGTTGTCTCCTCTGTGCTCGGGGCCTCGGAGGATCCCCCGGAGCCCTGTTTTGACGAGTCGTTGTTACCCATCTGCATGAAAATGACGGCACATGCCGATACAGCTACCATTAGGGCGACTGCAATGACTGCCAATGTCTTTCCGTTCATCTTGTTTCCTTCTTTCCTTTAAATTGTTTGAATGATGGGTTTGTAGGACCTGCGTCCGATGTGTTCGCAGATCTTTTCGTAATCTTCGATCCCAACCTGGGAGCCGTTATCGGCTTGTTCGGTTATTCTGTCAGGGCTCATTCCGGGCAGACAGCTGATATCTTCCGGTATGCGGCCGAGCACCATCTGCTTGTAGGCGTTCCCATACTTCGAGAACGATGACTTGAACAGACGATTCGAACCCAGCAGCTCGTTCAGCCACTCCGGGTACCCGTACATGGTCTTGATCTCCATCAGCGTGTATCCCTCAGGCAATACATTGTCGCCGCCGGGTTCGGACGTAAGGTCCAGATCATCCAACCTGGCCTGTATGTTGCTGTCGATTGTTATGCGAAGGTCCCTCTCCCCGATAGGGCTGTAGGCCTCGCGTTCGTAGGAAAGCAGCATGGCAGGACCGATCCCGGGGTAGCGCTTGCGGAAGAAGTCTATCTCCTGACCTATCTGGGTGCAGGGGTGGTCCTCTGTATTTGTTGTGAACCAGGACATTGCCTTATCCAAAGGCATGGTCAAACGGCGCTTGTATACAACCGAATCGAACTTCTTCTTCAACTCTACGAACACTTCTCCTTTGGGTTCGGGTGCTCCGTAGCAACGGAACCTGAGCTTTTCCTTGTACACTGGTTTCTCTATCGAGCGGCGTGCAAGCAGGAAATTGTCGGTGTCCAAGTAGATGTTGCGGATGGAGCTGTGCCCGTACTTGTCCAGCTCCATATGCTCACTGATGGCGTCCATGACGGCGCTCTTCTGCTGTTCGTCCATGAGGTATTTGAGCTCGCGCCTCTTGAATATCATGTTTGTTGCCATGATCACACCTCACAGTCCGGTGGGCTTCTCGGTGACTTCGCGCATGACCGCTACCTCGAGGTTCCCGTTCCTCACGCGGATCTTGTCAATCAGCTCTTTCACCTGGTTCTGGTCCTTCATCGTCACGTTGTATGTGAGCTTGAACATGCTCCCCATGTTGACTGATTTGACGGAGACCAGTTCGCAGCTGGTGGTGTACTCTGCAAGTACGGAGTCGATCTCAGAGTTGTAATCTAGATCCTCAGGTACGGTTATCTGAACGACTTTGTTCGCATGCTTGGGATGCATTTTGCCGAAATCCATGGTTGTACAGACCAGGATCACGATGCAGATTATTATCGCAAATATCAGGGAGTATGCGATGAATCCCATTCCCACAAGGAGCCCTGCGGCCATGGCTAGGAATATTATGACTATCTCTTTTGCCGTACCGGGTGCGGAACGGAACCTGATGAGGCTGAATGCACCTGCAACTGCTATTCCTGCCCCTATGTCACCACTGACCACCATAATTATCACGCAAACTATGGCGGGCAGCAGAGCTACCGTGAGAGCAAAGCTGTCGCTGTGATTGTTCTTGTAGATGTATACGGCAGATATGATGAACCCGATCACCAGTGCGAAACCGATGCACAACAGGAACTCCGTTGGGCCCATAGTGTCCACTGATGCGAACAGGCTGTCGAATAAGTTTCCCATGCCATCGCCTCGATCAGACTTCAACTGGTTCTTTCATCGATAGTTTGGCAACGGGTTCCACTTGCTCTTCTTTGCTCTTGAAGAGGAACGGGAAGCATTTCACCATCGCTCTGCTCCTGATTATCTGTCTTGCTCTGTTATTGCTGTTCTCTTTCGTTATCTTCATTTCTTTCCCTTCTTACCTGTTTTTACTGTGATGTTTAGCTTGGTTCCGATGCCCCTGGGGCGGGAACGTTCACAGTAGCAGGTAAAGACGGGCGGGGTGATCCACGAAGGGGATCTCAGCAACCGGCTTCGGTTCGAAAATTGTATTCTGGATCGGGTCGTCCATGTCATCATCGTCTTCTTCCTCGACGACGAACATCCTGTCATCCCCTTCCAGTTCTTCAACACCATTTGCTCTGGTGTCTGCAGCGCTGATTATGTTGGCGGTACGGATTGCGTTGCGGATGTTGTTGGACAGTTGGATCCTCAGCTCCATGGCTAGATCATGCATGGAATTGCGCTCGGCAAAATCGATGACTTCCTCTACGAATTCCGGTTTCACCGAACCGAGGTCTTCCTTATGCACCTCAGGGATCGTCTCCTCGTCCACAGGATGCTCTTTATGATCCATATCTGTGAAGTCAGGTCTTTTCGGCTCGAAGAAGCGTTTTCCGATCTCTTCCATCATATGTTTGACCATCACATTTGCTCTTGGTCCGATATTCGAAGGCCTCTCCATATCGACAATGACCATCACACCATCATTGGTCAGCTGTTCGACCCTGTCTTTGACATGTTCGAATTCCGCTACGATGGATGAGATGTCGTTTCCGTTTCTGGGCATGTCGACATGCAGGATGACCTCATCAGGGTTGTGTGGGTGGCATTCCGCACCAGGAACGTCCGATTCCGCCGCAGGCAGCGCTAACGCTACAACCGCCACAACGGATGCGAAAAGCAAAGCCATCGCTAGGACGTTCTTGTTCATATTTGGTTGAGTGACCAGGTATATTTAAAACATCATCAACAAAGGTCAAAGAAAGTATGAGCTAGATTCATTGATCTTGATTACTATCCATTAAGACAGTTGTTATCAACTCCTCCTAAAATGTTTATAAGTGTAATACATACCTGGGTATATCGCAGTTGATACTTCAACGCAGGATGTGATGGGATGGCAAAAGCAGTAATTTTCGCAACGAGCTTCATGACCAAGAAGAAATACACGCCCATAGCGAAGTATGTATCCAAGAACGCCCAGACGGATATCTTCGATCTGAAGGACCTCATGAGACTCAATCTGGATACCTATGACACCATTATCTTCGGTTCCGCTGACAACGGCGGAAAGGCGGACAAACTCGTCGCCGAGTTCATTCAGACCAACCAAGATATGCTGGCTAAGAAGAAGAAATACCTCTATGTTCTGGCATCTAAACCGGGAGAGAAAGAGGAAGCCAACGCCCAGGCCATTGGTGAGGAGCTTGGAATCTCCGATGTGTTCCTCATCCCCTTGAAGAGCGAGTCTATGAACGAATCCGGTTATCCCGGAGAACTCGACAGCATGATCTTGAGCATCTGATCATATGATCGACTATCGCCTGGTAGTGCTCATAGTCTATGCCATACTCAACATAATCGCCTTCCTGGCCTTTGTTTGGGACAAACACAAGGCCAAAGAGGATATGTGGAGGACCAAGGAGTCGACGCTCATCATATTGGCGCTCTTCGGCCCATTCGGTGCCACGGCAGGCATGTTGGCAGTAAGGCACAAGACCCGCAAACTCAAATTCAAGCTGGTGTACCTGTTCCTGGTGCTCCATTTGATCGCCATCGGATACCTTGCGTATCGCGGTGAGTTCGCATTCCTCACTCAGCTGTTCAGCTGATAGGATTTGCGGACATCCAACTCCTGGTCTGGGTGGCCAAGGAGGACCACACGGCTGTCCTCCCTCTGACGGATTATCTCCATCCCGACCTTGGAGCCTAGTTGGTTGGCAAAATCTGTTATCTCCTGGAAAGATGGCATGCAGGACATGGACAGCCTCTGTCTTGAGCCTCCGACGAAGACATATCCCTTCGGCTCTATGAGTTCCGGCTGAGCGATTTGATCGAGTTTTGAATACTCGTCCACCCAGCCCATGTTATGATCCTTGACGAGAGTGTGCCTGATGACTGTGCTCGTATTCAGCGAGGGCATTAGCTCCAGAGTCTTCATGAGCCTCTGCCATCCATCCTTGATCTTGGGGCGGCAGACCTTCTTGTAGATCTCCTCATTGGGTGCTGCAACGGTAACATATGTCTTGGTAGGAAGCTCGTCGAGGGCCTCCAGACGCTCGGGATAGGTCCCGTTGGTCACCAGGAATGTGGACATGCCGCGACTATGGCATTCCTTGAGGAAATCGGACAGATATGGATAGGTTATAGGCTCTCCAGCCAATGATATCGCGACTTGATTGGGATTCATGGCCTCCTCGAACCTCTTGGGATCGCAGCGAGGATCCCCTTTGAAACCCTGGATAAGCTTCCTCTGCTCGTTAATGAGCGCATCCAGCATCTCCTTTGGTTCGGCCCAGTCCTTTACTTCGAAATCGTTTCCCTGGACCCTCCAGCAGAATGTACAAAGGTGGCTGCATTCGTTTATGGCGGGGGTCATCTGAAGGCATCTGTGGCTCTGGATGCCGTAGAAGTCCTGCTTATAGCAATGCCTTTCGTGAAGCATGCTCTCCTTCATCCAATGGCAGAGTTTCACCGCAGCATGGTCCTTGTAGATCCTGTATTGCTGCTTTATCAGTAGGTCACGGTAATCCTCGTCCATAGCACCACTTAGAAGTCGAACAGGCTTGCCTGATTATTTTTCTTATGCTGGGGCTCCGGTTTTGGGGCCGGCGGTTGAGGTTCCGGTTCCGGAGGCTTCTGCTCGACAGGGATGGAGGGTTTTGTATGAGCGGCCATCCTGCTCTGGGCCTCGGTCTCAAGGAATGTGAAAACGGACTTGACCTCTTTGGAATCAGGCTTCATATCGAGAAGGAATCCCAACTCCTCTGGTTCCAGATCAAGTTCCCTGGTAATCAGAATGCGGAGGTCGGCATCGTTGATGACCATCCTTTTAAGGTAAGGGAGGACGTCGAGATCGACCCTCTTGGTGGATGTGTGGAGGTATACGGCGGCTTTCAGGACCACGGATCTCCTCAGTGCGCGAACGGTCTTGCTCCTTGACATCTTGCTCAGATACGAGGGGAAATGGAGGCGGTCATGCGAGAACCTGTCCGACATGCGGGCCGTATTGACGCCTGCTGTGAGCGTATCTCCCGCATAGGACCAGAAACCAAAATACTGGCGCTTGGAGACCCTCCCTAAGAATATGTCGGCGCGGGAGAGTTTCTCAAAACCGCGAACAAGATCCCCCTTGTCCAGGAATTCGTATGGGATGTTCTCATCGACCCATATCTCGAGTTCCGGTGGGTCGGTATCCGTCTCCATAAGCATCTTCCTGGACTTCATGGCGTCGGAAGACCTGAAGATGGCTGACATGAGTGCATACATGTCGTTACGTTTGTCACGAGACGATATACCGTCCGCCATTGCAACCGTGACCCTCTCCTGTCCGAGTGAAAGGGCCTCCAGATTGCGTACGGCAGCACGCATGTCGCCGTTGGCCTTCTCGGCGATCATCTGCATCGCATCGGCATCAACGGATACGCGCTCTGCCTCGGCGATCTTGTAGAGCGCCTTGACCATGGACATGGGCTTGGGTTTCTGGAAGGTCACCTGAATGGTATCGGTCTTTGCTGCGCTGCACTTGCGGGAAAGCTCGTAATAATCATTTACGATGAGGATCACCGGCTGAAGCGTCTCTTTGATCAATTTGGTGATTATGGGAATAGCCCCTCTATCCACGTTACCGAAGAAATTGTCTGCTTCGTCCAGAACGATCAGCTTCCTCTGACCCTTACCTGTATCGAGATAATCCCCGTCGACCGAGAATGTATTGAACTTTGATCCACGGATGGCGATGTCCTCGATAGCGGCGCCGGTACGTTGATCCGAAGCGTTCATCTCGACAAGGGACCACCCCATGTCATGGGCCAGAGCTGCTGCCGATGTGGTCTTCCCGATACCGGGGGTACCGATGAGTACAAGCGCCCTCTTATCGGGGATTCCGTTGTTCCATGACTCAGCCCATTGTCTGAGCGTACCCACGGCCCCTGGATTACCGATTACGTCATCGAGGCTCTGAGGACGGTACTTCTCTGTCCAATCCATTCAAATACCCCTCTCACCAACTCCGCGGAGCACATCTGATATCGAGAATACGAATACGGCCACTTGTATCAGCACCAGCGTCATATAATGGGTGGAGCTGCCCAGAAAGCTGGGCCCTATATACAGCAGGAGCATTGTGGCGCATATGAACACGAAAGCCCTGGACCATCTGCGCTGCACGATCTGCCCCAACCCGAATATGTTGAAGAATCCGGGGATGATGGCCAAAGCGATTGCGATGAGATCCTTGCGAGTGAACGGTTGGATCTTACGTACTCTGATAGGGACGTTCTTCCTCTCCTCGATCCTCTCGCCGCAGTGCGGACAGTATTCAGAACCCGAAGGGATAGGTTTGCTGCATTTGATGCACATCTCGGCGTACAGGGTGTCCCCCTCTTCGCTTAAGGCCAACGAGTTCTTGGACCATGCACCGCATATGTAACAGAAATCCTGCCCCTCAGGTATCTCGTTCCCGCAGCCCGTACAAACATGCCTCATTGATTCTCCCTCCCTTTCGTATACATCTGATAGGTGCCGTTATCTTCAAAGACCTTAATAGTTTCCCCGTATAGCTCGGAAATGACGCTCTCTTTCAATACTTCCCTCTTATCCCCTTTGACGAATATTCTGCCGTCCTTCATGCCCACTATTGTACTTGTGGATGACGGAATATCGACGAGATCATGGGTTATCATCACGATGCTCACACCCTGTTCCGCCAGTGTATCGAACATTCTTCTGAATTTGGACTTCATCACTATATCCAGGCCTGTCATGGGCTCATCCAGAATGAGTAATTCCGGATCAGTGATCAAGGCTCTGGCGATGAGTGTCCTTCTCATCTCTCCCAGCGACAGAGAGCCGATATCCCTGTCGATGATGTCCTCGATTCCCATGACCAGCGCAGTCGAATAGGCATGCGCCTTCATTGCCTCGGTTATCCTGTTGTCCCTGAATATGTTCAACGTGTTGAAGAAACCGGAGCATATGACCTCCAAGACGGTCATGTCTTCTGCGAACATGTTCTGGAGATCCATAGAGACAACGCCCATGCGGCTGCGTATGTCGAAGACGTTCCATCTGCTCTCTCCGAATATGCGGATGGTGGCAGGATCTCTCTCGTCATAATATGGACTGATATCTCCGCGAAGCAACCTCAAGAGCGTCGTCTTCCCCGAACCGTTGGCGCCTATTATGGCGACATTCTCCCCTTCGAGAATGTCCAGATCCACGGAATCGAGGATGCGCACGCCGTTTCTGACGACAGATACATTCCTCAGCTCCAGGGCCTTGCCGCACATGGCCTGAGATATTGATCTGACTATTTTATCCTGACTTTATCGTGTTGTCGATGGCCAAAAGCTGCTCTGCGACCGTTCTTCCTTTTGCCGTGAGCTCGATTTCAATCGACCTAACTCCGGGAATATCCTTCTGGATTAAAAGGCCCAGTGACTCCAGGCGATCCAGCTTTTCCGGGATGCGCGGGTTGGAGGATACGTTCTCGTATACCTCTATCTTCTTGCAGTTCCCGTGGATGGCCAGGAACATCAAGATGGAGATCAGATGCTTTTCCTCCAGAGCTGCAACTCCTTTAACAAAGGACAGCGTCATATTACCTCAGTAATTCTAACACTCTTCTAGTACTTATATTAGTTACTTTTTTTGAACTAATATCCCGAATACCAACGCGAGTATCGACAACGGCAGTGCGACGACAAGCGGATCGATGAATGCCAGCGATGAACCGGGGAACAGCACCGGGGTTCCTGTGATCACATTGCATATGGGCAGGAATATGGAGGTTCCTGAGTTGATGAACAGCGCGTAGAACATGTACGCAAAGGCACCCACGCCGATACTCAATATGGCAGCGCTCCTGCATGGCTTCTTTGAGTATAGCGAATGGAAATATGCCGGCAGCAATGCAGCAGCCGTTACACCCATGAACACCGATGTTGCCTTGGCGATTATGTCCTTGGGCATCATGTAACAGTAAATGACAACAAGGATCATGAACACGACGATGAACAATCTATTAATGTTCATGGACTGGCCATCCGATTGGGTGTTGGTCTTCCTGCTTTTGAATATGGAGTAGAGATCGTAACCGCCGGCGACTCCGATGGTGTGCATGAGAGCACTGATTGTGGAGATGGATGCGCAGATCAGGGACAGCAGGAACAGCGAGATGAAGACTTCACCGAAGGTGATGTTGCTGAATATCTCCAGGATGAACTGGGGAATGATGAAATCCGTGCCGAGGCCGATCGAGGTCATATACTGATAGGCGAGCATGTCGTGGGTATTGTGGAAGAACACATTGGTCAAAGGACCCACGGTGTATGCCGCACCTACGACCAGGAAGATGAACACAGAACCTATGATGAGCGACTTGTCCAGATCCCTGTCTGACTTGGCGGACATGTACCTGACGACAAGCTGAGGCTGGGTGAGCGCCCCTATTCCCACACCCATGATGAATGTGGTAACCACGGTCATCCACTCCTGGGATCCGAACGTGGCCATACTGGTCCATCCGTTGAATCCGCTGGCCACCCCCATGCCGCTGATGTCGCCCATGCGCTGATCCCACAGAGAGGCCATGGCCTCGTTTCCAGCGGTTATGCCTCCGGTGTAGGCCCAGGTCACCAATAGGATTACGAGCATTCCAATGAACATTATCAGAGCCTGGAGGGCATCGTTGTACATGACTGCGATGATACCGCCGTATACCACGTACACGGCGACTATGACCGATAGTCCGATCAGAATGTAATTATAGTACTCAGTGAGCCCGGTTATGACGGCCAGGGAGTTGACTCCTCCCTTGAGGACTGCGGCCGCGTAGATGGGCATCATCACAAGGATCAGGATCGCGGTGAAGATCCTGATACCCTTGGAACCGTAAACTTTGCCTAGAAAATCCGAGAAAGTGGCGGCACCAAGCCTCTTTCCGATCCTTCTGGTCCTCTTTCCGAACAGAAGGAATGCGACCAGAAGACCGGCGAATAGATTCAGGAAGCAAAGCCACATCAAGGACATACCATGGACTGCGGACTGACCTCCGAACCCTATGACGGCTGAAGCGCTGAGGAAAGTCGCACCGTATGAGAGAGCGATAATCAGAGGGCTCGCCTTATTGCGACCGAGGAGGAATTCCTCGTTGTTCTTGGTGTTCCTGTAACCGTACCAGCCCAAGAGCAGCGTTACCGCGATGAATATTGCGGTCATTATCCCGAACAACGTCAGATCGATACCGTCACTCATCGGAATCGTCCTCCTCGTTGGTCTTTCTCAGACTGATATAGATGCAGATTGCAACGGTAAGTATGCAACCAGCATATGCGGCTATTATCCAAGGGTCCTCAAGTCCTAAGATACTCATTTTGAATCACCAATGTTGCGTGCTAACATATAGCACGGTAATCAGGGTTATGGTTGACGGATATTTAATGATAATGAGGCTGCCCCGGATGCTGGATATGGATTACTAATCCAAGTTAACCGATCGATACACTGGGTTATTCTAACAGATGAGGAGGTTAGGTACCTATTGCGAATATGCTGTGGGAAATTATATCTAATACGACTAAGAATAACCATCCGTTTGGCTTGACCGGGGTGCTTGGCGTGCCCTATACCCGAAATCGTCAATACGCGGGGGTGACAGCAGCGGGCGGTCCCGCTGAAGTACATAAGCCCACTGAGCAACTATGAAATCTTGTCCTGTAGAGTCGGAGTTTGCACAGGAATCGGCCGGAGGGTCGTCCTCCTTGCATTAATCGGGGGAACCGGGTCAGGTCCTGACGGGAGCAGCCTTACTTCGAACCACTGACGTTTACGGGATAGCAGGGTTGAGGAGCGAAGCGGTCTACTTATGTATGGATGAGGGAACAACCGCTGTGGCCAGACACTTATTTATTCCATTGATCTTTGACCAGCGCAAGCCATAATCTAGTGTATTTTGATAAAATCATCGCATAGCTATCGCTGGAATATATGCTGCCGAAGGGCATTTTCTGTAAGGTTGTGTG
>Ga0079305_1000179_pt1 | contig 152194 bp, 140 predicted proteins | sample LMS_cellobiose_e_FD_79183 | JGI IMG/M metagenome (GOLD analysis project Ga0079305, IMG submission 79183) | Rumen-fistulated moose microbial communities from Alaska, USA - LMS_cellobiose_enrichment | ecosystem: Host-associated > Mammals > Digestive system > Stomach > Rumen fluid ... | reverse complement strand
CGGCGCTCATCCCAGCTGAGCTACGGGCCCCTATATTAAATTGCGAATCGGGCGGTAGCCAGTTGGTTCACAAACAATAAGCTAAAACTGTACCGCTTGCGCTCCCAGCTGAGCTACAAGCCCGGGTTTTTTATCAAGCCCTGTTATTATAACACGGTTTTCAAAAATGTAAAGAGAAAAATCAGATGTTTTCTTTGGGGTGCTGTTCGAGCCACGCTTTGGCACGGAGCAGGCCGCCCACGGTCTTGGCGTCGTTGATCTCGCCGTTCAGCGCCTTGGCCACCATCTCATCCAGGGGGATACGCTCGTAGGAGAGGAATTCACCCCGGTCCAGATGCTGCTCGCCGTCCGTGAGGCCGGTGGCCAGGAACAGATGCATCCGTTCGCCGCAGTAACCGGGCGTGGCGTACAGGATACCGAGACTGACGATCTTCTCCGCGGTGCAGCCCGTCTCCTCGGACAGCTCCCGCAGGGCGCAGTCCGCCGGCTCCTCGCCGGCCTCCAGCTTGCCGGCCGGTATCTCCAGCAGCTCGCGCTCCACGGCGTAGCGGTACTGGCGCACGGCGATGACGTTGCCGTTTTTGTCGACGGGCACGACGCAGACGCCGCCGGGGTGGCGCACGACCTCGCGCCGGGCGACGGTGCCGTCCTGCAGCTCCACATGGCTCACCGTGACCGTCAGCAGGCGGCCCTTGAACATCAGGTTTTCATCCAGCTTTTTCTCGTAAAATCCCATGATAGGCTCCTATGTGCGAAAAAGTCCTGCACGCCTGGCGTGCAGGACTTTTCGATTGGCGTTACTTCGCGTATTCGACGGCCTTGGTCTCGCGGAAGAGGTTGACCTTGATCTGGCCGGGATACTCCAGCTCGGCTTCCACCTTGTTGGCGATCTCCCGCGCCAGCAGGACCATTTCGTCCTCGCTGACCTCCTCGGGCTTGACCATGACGCGTATCTCGCGGCCGGCCTGGATGGCGTAGCAGGTGTCCACGCCCTTGAAGGAGGCCGTGAGCGTCTCCAGCTTCTCGATACGCTTGATGTAGTTTTCGATGTTCTCGCGGCGCGCGCCGGGACGCGCGGCGGATATCGTGTCGGCGGCCTGGACGAGGCACGCGACGAGCGTGTGAGGGGGAACGTCGCCGTGATGGGCCTCGATGGCGTGGATGATATCCTCGTTTTCCTTGTAGCGGCGGGCCATCTCGACGCCCAGCTGGACGTGGGAGCCCTCCATCTCATGGTCGACGGATTTGCCCAGGTCGTGGAGCAGACCGGCCCGCTTCGCGGCGGTCACGTCGGCGCCCAGCTCGGAGGCGAGGAGCCCCGCGATGTGGGACACCTCGATGGAGTGGTTGAGCACGTTCTGGCCATAGCTGGTGCGGTATTTCTGCCGGCCGAGGAGCTTGATGAGCTCGGGATGGAGCCCGCGCACGCCCGTCTCGAACACGGCGCGCTCGCCCTCCGCCTTGATGGTGGCGTCCACTTCGCTCCGGGCCTTGGCGACCATTTCCTCGATGCGGGCGGGGTGGATACGGCCGTCCACGATGAGCTTTTCCAGCGCGAGCCGCGCGACTTCGCGCCGCACGGGGTCGAAGCTGGAGATGGTGATCGCCTCCGGCGTGTCGTCGATGATCAGATCGACGCCGGTCATGGTCTCTATGCTGCGGATGTTGCGGCCTTCGCGGCCGATGATACGGCCTTTCATCTCGTCATTGGGCAGGGGGACCACACTGACGGTGGCTTCGGCCACGCGGTCGGCCGCGCAGCGCTGGATCGCAAGGGTGATGATCTCTTTGGCTTTCTCGTCGGCCTCCTCTTTGTACTTGGCCTCGATCTCCTTGATCTTCATGGCGGTCTCGTGAGTGACCTCAGTCTCCACCTGCTGGATCAGGTACTGCTTGGCGTCTTCGATGGAGTAGCCGGAGATCTTTTCCAGCATTTCCATCTGGCTGCGCTTCAGGGCCGCGGCCTCCTCGCGCATGGCGTCCAGATCGGCCAGCTTTCTCGTGACGGCGTCGTTCTTCTTTTCCAGGATCTCGGACTTCTTGTCCAGCGATTCTTCTTTCTGCTGCAGGCGGTGTTCCTGCTTGGAAAGCTCGGAACGGCGTTCCTTGACTTCGCGCTCGTACTCGGCGCGGCTGGCGTGGATCTCTTCTTTCGCTTCCAAAAGCGCTTCGCGTTTCTTGCTTTCGGAATTGCGGATCGCTTCGTTGATGATGCGCTTGGCTTCTTCCTCAGCGCTGGCTATCTCGCGTTCAGACACCCGTTTGCGGTACAGGATGCCGAGAATGAACGCTATGATAAACGTCACGACAACGATGATCGCGACAATAACGATAAGTTTTACGTTCATTAACTAACGTTTTTGCCTCCCTTTCTTTCAGTTTTTCGGTATAAATGAGCTGAAACAGCCCAAAATGTGATATGCAGAATGATAACAAAAAGCATAATTTATTCACGGAATTTCCCCTTAAAATTCCGAAAATATCACAAATGACATTTTACCGCCTTGGGCATACTATGTCAAGCGCTTTTATCAATTAAAGAGTGTCGAACAGGGGAAAACGGGGAAGAATACGGTTGTTTTTTGGCGGCGGATATGATAACATGGCCACAAGAATGCGTAAGTATCGCCCGGAGGTGACCGAGATGAGCGCCGGTAATTTCAGAAAGAGCCTTTTCGGCGGCTTCAACCGCCAGGACGTGGCCGATTATGTGGCGAAGCTGGCGGAGGAGCGCAACGGCTATAAGCAGCGCGCGGAAAAGGCGGAGGAGGAGCTCGCCGCCCTGCGGGAGCAGGCGCTCCCGGCGGAGGAGCCCGCGCCCGAGCTGCCGGAGGAAGCCCCCGCGGAGGAGACCCCCGACATCGAGAGCATGCTGGCGGAGATCCGGGCCAGCGTGGCCGCCGTCAACGCCGGGATACAGGAGAGCGTCGCCTCCATCAAAAGCGAGATGAAGGAGGCGGAGGAGACAGAGGCCGCCGCGGCGGAAACGCCCGCGGACAAGGCCGCCGTTTCCGAGGATATCAGCCGCGTGCTCGGCATGCTGGAGTGCACGGAGGCGCATTTCACCCTGTTGGAGAAAACGCTCCAGACCATCAAAACGGACGCCCGCAAGCTATGAAAGAGATCGACACCGCCGCGCTGCGGCAGGAGATACCGTCGCTCCGGGCGGGGGAGCGGGTGCTGCTTTCAGGCACCGTTTATACCGCCCGCGACGAGGCGCACGCGGCGCTGTTCCGCCTGCTGGACGCAGAGGAGCCGCTGCCTTTCGATCTGAAGGACGCCGCGATCTATTACGCGGGGCCCACGCCAGGGAGAAACGGCATGCCCGTCGGCTCCTGCGGCCCCACGACCTCCAGCCGGATGGACGGCTTCACGCCGCGCCTTTTGGGACTGGGCCTTGCGGCCATGATCGGGAAGGGAGACCGTTCCGACGCGGTCGTCGAGGCGATCCGGGAAAACGGCGCCGTGTATTTCGCCGCCGTGGGCGGCGCCGGCGCGCTGATGGCGAAGCACATTACCGCGGCGGAGGTCATCGCGTTTCCGGAGCTGGGGTGCGAGGCGGTGCGCCGTCTCACGGTGGAGAAGATGCCGCTGACCGTGGCCGTGGACGCGCAGGGGAACGACCTTTTCCGCGCGGCCCGCGCCCGCTGGGCGAGAAAATAAAAACGCCATAACGAAACGAAACGGGAAGGACATCGGTCCTTCCCGTTTTTTTGTGTTGTATATCATGCTTCCGCTATATACAATTCCTCGCACTGCTTCTGCGCGTCCTCCAGCATGCTCTCGGCAAGGCCGTAATTCCGCCGGGCCAGCTCGTTCAGCGAGTCGGTGGCGGCGTTGAACATCAGATGGTACAGCTTTTCGTAGTCGACCATGAGCGCCTCTCGTTATGCGTCAAAATTTCGTCAATCCTGCCAAACATTATATTTTGACGCTACAATTTTGTCAAGACTTCGTCAGAAAGAGGAGTAAAATGAAAGACAACAAGAGCCGTTTTACGCTGCGCGTCGGGCAGGCATTGTTGGATAAGCTCGGCTATATCGCCGAATATGAGGGGCGCACGAAAAACCGCGAGCTGGAGCAGATGATCAAGCGCCGCATAGAGGCCTTTGAGCGGGAGCACGGCGAGATCGAGCTTTGAGCGCCGCGCGCTTGCCACGCGTGTCCATCAAAAGAAAAGCGCCGTGCTGCCGCACGGCGCTTTTTTTGACGGCTGAGAGCATAGAACGGCGCGGCGTCCGGTCAGCGCGGGGTGACGACGGTCTGGGCGTGGCCGGCGTTATCCTCGTAGAGCTCCAGCGTGTAGCGGTATACCGCGCCGCCGTCCTGGATGGTGAAATCCGTCGTGCCGGGGCGCCGCGGGGCGGTCTACGGGCGGAGGACGATGATCTCCAGCCCCTCGCTCCGGGCGTAATTCACGGTCTGCATCGTGCCGCCGGGGGCGCCGTCGTACACCGCGAGCAGGACGGCGGAGCGGTCCACCATATAGCGGTTCCGCTTCGTCATGCAGTCGGGGGAATAGCGCGGCTGGACGACGGTCTCCGCGTCACACTGGTGGGCGATACGGAAGTAGCGCTTCCGGTCCGCCTCCGGCCAGCCGTCGGCCTGCGTGTCGCAGGGGATGGCGGCTTCCAGCGTGACGTCGTCATGCTCCTCCCGCAGGCGGAGCACCTCCTCGGCAAAATAGAGGTCGCACCCGCGGGCCATGCCGCTGATGAAATGGCGGATGCCGGCGGCGTACAGCGCGGCGACGGCGTCGTGGAGCCGTTCCTTCAGCGCGGTGCAGGCGGGATCGTCCTCGTTGTAGCGCCAGGGGAGCTTTTCCGGACGGTGGCCGGAAAAGCAGCAGGTGAGGCTTCGCGGAGCGGCCATCGCGGCGCACCTCCTTTTCCGTAATGCCATGATTGTACTGCGCGCTCTGCTTTTTGTCAAAAAAATGTTGCAAAATGCGCGGCGCGGGATTATACTGCGTTTGTCGGGACGGGAACGCCCGGCAAAAAACTGAAAAACGGTCTTCAGGGCAGGGTGCAATTCCCGATCGGCGGTACAGTCCGCGAGCCGCAAGGCAGAACCGGTGCAACTCCGGTACCGACAGTGACAGTCTGGATGAAAGAAGATGACGGAGGGGCTTTGCCCCTGCCATTTTTGCGTACACCTGAGATCGTTTCAGGTGTATTTTTCTTTTTTCAGGAGGTCCCATGATGGAAAATCTGCGTTTTGTGCTGGCCTGCGCTGCCGTGATTGCCGCGCTCTTCCTGATCGCGGCGCTGTTCGAAAAGTACGCGGTCAAAGAACGAAAAGCCTTTTCGAACACCCACTACATCACTTATACCGCGGTGTTCGCCGCGCTGGCGGGCGCGCTCATGCTGGTGGAGATACCGCTCTTTTTCGCGCCGTCTTTTTACAAGATCGATCTGAGCGAGATCCCCGTGCTCATCTGCACGTTCTATCTCGGCCCGGTGGCGGGCGTGGCGACGGAGCTGCTCAAGGTGCTGGTGAAGCTGCTGCTGAAGGGGACGACCACGGCCTTCGTCGGCGATTTCGCGAACTTCGCCGTGGGCTGCTCGCTCATCCTGCCGGCCAGCATGATCTACCATGCGAAGCCGGGGCGCAAAACGGCGCTCACGGGCATGGCCGCCGGCACGCTGGTCATGACCGTTTTCGGCAGCGCCTTCAACGCCGTCTATCTGCTGCCGAAGTTCGCCGCGCTCTACGGCATGCCCATGGAAGCCATCATCGGCATGGGCACCAAGGTCAACGCCGCCATCACCAGCGTTTCCACGCTGGTCCTCTTTGCGGTGGCGCCCTTCAACCTGCTCAAGGGCGTCGTCGTTTCCGCGCTGACGTTCCTGCTCTACAAGCGCATCTCGCCCATCCTGCACAAAAACGACGACCGCCGCCAGCGGCGCCGCGCGGACAGGGCCGCCGGGTGACGGCCGGTCGACATAAATCGCCTTTATCGGAATAGTTCACAAAAAATAAAAGGTTTTTTGTGAACAATATTCCAACATTTAGATGTTTTTCATTCTTTTTTCTGGTATAATACCTTTATGAGACGGTTTTTCCCGTTTCTGCTTACAAATCCATATTGTGTTTTCAGGAGGAACAAAGGATGATTTCACATGGCAAGGAGATCAAGATCCTCGCGGGCAACGCCAGCCGGGATCTTGCGAATGAGATCTGCCGCTGTATCGGCATCAGGCTCGGGGACTGCTCCGTATCGCACTTTTCCGACGGTGAAGCCTCCGTTTCCATTTACGAGACGGTCCGCGGCGCGGACGTGTTCATCGTGCAATCCACCTGTGCCCCGGTCAATGACAATCTTATGGAGCTCCTTATCATGATCGACGCCTGCAGGCGCGCCAGCGCCGGGCGTATCACCGCTGTCATCCCCTATTTCGGCTATGCCCGCCAGGACCGCAAGGCCAAGGCCCGCGACCCCATCTCCGCCAAGCTGGTGGCCAACATGATCACCGCCGCCGGCGCGGACCGCGTGCTGACCATGGACCTGCACGCCGCCCAGATCCAGGGCTTCTTCGACATCCCGCTGGATCACATGAAGGGCGCGCCGCTCTTCGCGGACTACTATCTGAAGAAATACGGCGAAGCGAACCCCGACCTCATCGTCGTGTCGCCGGACGTGGGCTCCGTGGCCCGCGCCCGTGATTTCGCCCACCGGCTCGGCACCGGTCTCGCCATCGTGGACAAGCGCCGCGAGCGGGCCAACCAGTCCGAGGTCATGAACATCATCGGCGACGTTCGGGACAAGAACGTCATCCTCCTGGACGACATGGTGGACACCGGCGGCTCCCTCTGCCACGCGGCCAAGGCGCTGGTGGAGATCGGCGGCGCGAAGGACGTTTTCGCCTGCGCCACCCACGCGGTGCTCTCCGGCCCCGCCGTGGACCGCATCAAGGAGAGCTACATAGAGGAGCTGGTCTGCCTTGACACCATCCCCGAGCAGGAGTCGAAAAAGTGCGACAAGATCAAGTTCCTCACCATCGCGCCCACCTTTGCGGAGGCCATCGACCGCATTTATGAAGAGGTCTCCATCTCCACGCTCTTCAATTAACGGCAAAGGCGGATCAGCCATGTTTTTCCGCAGGAAACAGCAGGCCGTCGGCTGGCTGGTGGTCTTTCTCGGCAACCCGGGCCCCAGGTACCGCGGCACGCGGCACAATATCGGCTTCATGACGGCGGACGCCTTTGAAAAAAAGAACGGCGTCCGGATCGACCGTCTGCGTTTCCACGCGCTCACCGCGAGCTGTACGATCGGCGGGGAAAAGGCGCTGCTGATGAAGCCGCAGACGTTCATGAACCTTTCCGGCGGCGCCGTGCATGAGGCCGCGGCCTTCTACAAGGTCCCGACGGATCACATCCTCGTGGTGTCGGACGATATCTCGCTGCCGCTGGGCAAGCTGCGTATCCGGCGGGAGGGCTCCGCCGGCGGCCACAACGGGCTGAAGGACATCATCGCCAAATGCGGCGGGGAAGGGTTCCCCCGTATCAAGATCGGCGCCGGTATCCCGCCGGAGGGCTACGACACCGTGGACTGGGTGCTGTCCGTCATGCGCGGGCAGGAGGCGGAGGATATCGCCGCCGCGGTCGACAGGGCCGCCGACGCGGTGACGGAGCTCATCGAGCACGGCGCGGACGCCGCCATGGCGAAATACAACTGACCGTAACGCAAACGGGCTGCAAGCACTGCTTGCAGCCCGTTTTTTTTCGTTTTTTACGGTTCAGAAGCCGAGGCCGAGCCCGCCGGTGATCTTGGACATGTTGTCGCTCATGGCCGTTTCCGCCTTGCGCAGCGCCTCGTTCACGGCGGCCACGATGGCGTCGGAGAGCATTTCCACATCCTCGGGGGAGGAAGCGTCGATCACGGCGTCCTCGTCCACCTCGATCCGCACCACCTCGCGCTTGCCGGTCACGGTGGCCGTGACCATGCCGCCGCCGGCGGACGCGGAGAACTCCTGGGCCTCGATGTCGCTCTGGGCCTTCAGCATATCCTCCTGCATCTTCTGGGCCTGCTTGATCATGTTCATGTTGATACCGCCGCCTCCGCCGAAGCCGCCGCCCCGGCCGTAGCCGCCGGAAAATCCGCCTTTCGCCATGTCAGTTTCCTCCTTCAAAAGTAACGTTGCCGAAGCGTTTCAGATCGGCTAATCTGTTCGTATCGGTCCGCGCGTCCGCCGGGCCGTTTTTCACCATGACGGCGACGCGTCTGCCGAGCAGGGCGGAGGCCGCGTCGGCCAGCGCCTTTTTGTTGGCGGCCTTCTCCGCGATGCTGGCCGTGAAGGGGTCAGCCATGGAGAGCGTGAGCACGTCTCCCGCGAGCGCCGCGCTGACGCCGCTGCCGGAGAGCATGTAGAAATCCGGGCCCAAAAGCTCCCGCGCGCCCTGCAGGATGGCGCTCCAGTCGGCGCCGGCGGAAGCCGGAGCCGGGGAGGGCGCAGGGGCGGGCCACTCCTCCGGGGGAGCTGCCGCGGGCTGCGCCGGGGCCGGCGCTTCCCGGACGGGCGTCGCTTCCCGGACGGGCGTCGCTTCCCGGGCGGGGGCCGCGGGCGCAGGCTGCTCCGCCTCGGGCGGGAGGGCCGACGTGCCGCAGAGCTTGACGAGGCCGATCTCCGCCGCGGTGCGTTTGTCGGAGGAGAGCGCCATGCCGGCAACAGCGGCCTGCAGCGCGTCGATCATGGCCAGCAGCGTCCGGGCGGAGGCCCGGCTGCCGCAGGCGGCCAGCTCATCGGCGGCGAAGCGGCCGCTCATCAGCGGCTCGGCGCCCTTCGGCGCCACTTTTTTCAAAAGGATGTCGCGGCAGAGGGCCGTCAGCTCCGTCAGCACGAGGGAGGCGTCCTTGCCGTCCAGATACAGCTTGTCGAAAAGGCCCAGCGCGCCGGCGATATCCCCGCCGGTGACCGCGTTGAACAGGGAGACGGTCTCCCCCTTGCCGGAAAGGCCCACGGTGGAGAGGACCTTGTCCTCGTCGATGGTCTGGGCCGAGGCGCACTGGTCCAGCAGCGAGAGCGCGTCACGCATGGCGCCGTCGGCAAGACGGGCGAGCAGCGCGGCGGCGCCTGCCGTCAGCGTGAGCCCCTCCTGCTCCGCCACATAGGCGAGCCGCTTCTGGATATCCTCCGCCGTCAGCCGGCGGAACGAGAACCGCTGGCAGCGGGAGAGGATCGTGGCCGGGATCTTCCGGACCTCCGTCGTGGCCAGGATGAAGACGAGGTGCTCCGGCGGCTCCTCCAGGATCTTCAGCAGCGCGTTGAACGCGGAAGCGGAGAGCATGTGCACCTCGTCGATGATGTAGACGCGCATTTTGGCGGAGGCGGGGGAGAAGATGGCCTCGTCCCGCAGGGCGCGGATGCTGTCCACGCCGTTGTTGGAAGCGGCGTCGATCTCCTCCACGTCGAGGATGGTGCCGTTCTCTATGCCGCGGCACGCGGCGCACTCGTTGCAGGGGTTGCCGTTCACCGGGTGCTCGCAGTTCAGCGCGCGGGAGAGGATCTTGGCGCAGGTGGTCTTGCCCGTGCCCCGCGTGCCGACGAACAGATACGCGTGCGACGTTTTGCCGTTGGCGATCTGCCGCTTCAGCGTTTCGGTCACGTGTTCCTGACCGATGACGTCGTCAAAGCTGCGGGGACGGTATTTTCTGTACAGCGCCTGATACATGGCGTGCCTCCTTGATGGGGTCGTTGGGTCGCGAAAGGATAAAGCTTCGGCGCAGGGCGGAACCGCACACCGGCCTTTGACCACCGGCTATGTCCGTTACGTTGTCGTCGGACTCCCGTCCGGTGCGCCCGCGGCACACGGCAGACACTCCTTAATGCTGCTCGGTTCCCCGCCTGACATGATTCAAAGGCTGCTGTTGCGCGGGACCGGACGTTCAACATCGTTCTGGAACGGCAGACGACACACCCGAAAGCCGAGGGCCGGGATCCATCCCCGCTGCAGCGGATTGCGGGTACAGGGCACCGCTATCTCCCCGACTGGTGCGGCTCCGCCCCGCGCCGAAGCGGGGCAGAACTCTGACTCTATTATTTTACCGAAAAAACGCGCTTAAATCAATACTGATGTTGCGCTGTCACGCGTTCTTGTTTTTCAGCGCCTTCATGCGCAGCGCGTGGTCGAGGATGCTCTTGCGGATACGCAGCGACTGGGGCGTGACCTCCAGCAGCTCGTCGTCCGCCAGGAACTCGAGACACCGCTCCAGCGACATCGTCCGCGCGGGCACGAGGCGCAGCGCCTCATCCGAGCCGGCGGCGCGCATGTTGGTCAGCTGCTTCTTCTTGCAGACGTTGACGGTGATATCCTCCGGCTTGGGCGTTTCGCCCACCACCATGCCGGCGTACACCTTGGCGCCCGGGGAGACGAACAGCTGCCCGCGGTCCTGGATGCACCAGATGCCGTAGGACACGGCCTCGCCCGTTTCCGACGCCACCAGGGAGCCGGAGCCGCGGCGGACGACCTCGCCCTTCATGGGCTCGTACTTTTCAAACACGCTGCTCATGATCCCCTCGCCCTTGGTGTCGGTGAGGAACTCGTTCCTGTAGCCGAAAAGGCCGCGGGTGGGCACGAAAAACTCCATTTTCATGCGGCTGCCGACGGGATCCATCTGCAGCAGCTCGCCCTTGCGGGCGGCCAGCTTTTCGATCACGGCGCCGACGCAGCCCTCCGGTACGTCGATGACGACGCGCTCGACAGGCTCGCACTTCACGCCGTCGATCTCCCGGAAGAGCACGCGGGGCGGGGAGACGGCGAGCTCGTAACCCTCCCGCCGCATCGTCTCGATGAGGATGGAGAGGTGCATCTCGCCGCGGCCGGCCACGTTGAAGCCGTCGGTGCTGGCGGGGATCTCCGTCACGCGGAGGGACACGTCCTTCAGCGTTTCCCGCATGAGCCGCTCCCGGATCTGGCGGGAGGTGACGTATTTGCCCTCACGGCCGGCGAAGGGGGAGTCGTTCACGGAGAACGTCATCTCGATCGTGGGCGCGGAGATCTGGATGAAGGGGAGCGGCTCCGGCGCGGAGGGCAGACAGATGGTGTCGCCGATGGTGATGTCCGCGATACCGGAGAGCGCGATGATGTTGCCGGAGGAGGATTCCGTGACCGGCGTGCGGCTCAGCCCGCTGAATTCGTAGAGGGAGACGACCTTGGCCTTTTTGCCCGGCGCGTCCGGCGCGTGGTAGTTGACCACGGTCACTTCCTGGTTCTGCTTGATGACGCCGCGCTCGATACGGCCGATGGCGATACGGCCCACGTAGTCGTTGTAGTCCAGCGAGGAGACCAGCATTTGGAGCGGGGCCTCGTCGTCCGTTTCGGGGGCGGGGATGTAGTCGACGATGGTGTCGAAAAGCGGCTTCAGATCGGTGCCGGCCACGTCCGGGGAATAGCTCGCCGTGCCCTGTCTGCCGGAGCAGAAGAGCATGGGGGAATCGAGCTGCTCGTCCGTGCAGCCGAGGTCGAGCAGGAGCTCCAGCACCTCGTCCACGACCTCCAGCACGCGCTGGTCGGGACGGTCGATCTTGTTCAGCACCACGATGACGCGGTGGCCGAGCTCCAGCGCCTTCGAAAGGACGAAGCGCGTCTGGGGCATGGGGCCCTCCGCCGCGTCGACCAGCAGGATGACGCCGTTCACCATTTTGAGGATGCGCTCCACCTCGCCGCCGAAGTCGGCGTGGCCCGGCGTGTCGACGATGTTGATCTTATAGTCGCCGTACTGCACCGCCGTGTTCTTGGCCAGGATGGTGATCCCGCGCTCGCGCTCCAGATCGTTGGAGTCGAGCACGCGCTCCTGCACGTCCTGGTTCTCCCGGAAGATACCGGATTGTTTGAGCATCTCGTCGACCAGCGTGGTCTTGCCGTGGTCGACGTGGGCGATGATGGCTACGTTACGTATCTTTTTTTCCAACTGTTCACACCGCTTTCTTTGCCATGTTCGATAACCGAGATATTATAGCCTTTCGGGCGGAAAAATGCAATTCTTTTTTGTACCGTCCGGCGGCGCGCGCAAAAACGCCCCGGCCGGAGCGTGTCCGGCCGGGGCGCGGGTCATGCGGTTCTCAGCCCTTGAAGCGGAAGGAGGGGACGCCCTGCTGGGGGATGTCGGCGATGAAGACGCCGCCGGCGTGGGGATACTTTTTCTTCCCCTCGTCGTCCAGCCCCTCGGTGCCGGTGGTGATCCACAGCTTGCCGCCGCCGACCGCCACGGAGGAGCAGCCCGGGCAATCCACCGCCACGGTGTCCAGCAGCTCGCCCTTCCGCGGGTCGACCTTCAGCACCACGGCGTCGCCGTAGATGGCGATCCACAGGTTGTCGTCCTCGTCGATGGCCATGCCGTCGGGCACGCCCTCGCCGCCGTGGACGTAGACGACGCGCTGGTTCTCGATGTGGCCGGGCGTGTAGTCAAAGGCGTAGATCCTGCGGCTCAGCGTGTCGTTGAAATACATGGTGTCGTGCGCCTTGTTCCAGACGATGCCGTTGGGGATATCGAGACCGTCCAGCACCTTCCAGCACTTGTCCTTCGTGACGACGTATTCCTTCGCAAGGCCGGGCGTGCTGTTCAGCTCCATCGCGCCGACCCAGAACCAGCCGTCGGGCGCGACCTTGCCGTCGTTGCCGCGGTATTTGGCGAAGTCGATGTCGTCGGGCATGGGCAGCTTGTCAAACTTCGTGAAGTCCTCGTCCACCAGATAGAAGCCGGTGCAGGTGGCGATGACGAAGCCGTCCTCGCCCTCCCGGGGGACGATGGTGGTGACAGGGTCGGTCACGTTGATGACGCGGGTCTCGGCCGTGGCCAGGTCGTGGATGAAGACCTTGCAGCCCCAGATGTCGAGCCAGTAGACGCGGTTTTTCTCGCCGTCGTACCACATGCCCTCGCCAAGGCGGGAATGGGTATCCTGAAACAGTCTGGACGTTATCATTTTTGTGTCTCCTTATGTCAAAAAATGTGTTGACGAAAGAAATAATGCTGATATAGCATTTTAGCACAGCTTTTCCTGTTTGTCAGCATAGATTATTAAAAAACATAATAAGTCCGTTTAACAATTGATAATTTCACGGGAAAGTTGCATAGGAAAAACGGGAAAAATGTTGCCAAAACATTCAATCTGACGAATTATGAATTGACAAAAGGGCGGCCGGATACTAAAATTCTATTATAGAAGACCGAGGCGGTACGAGGCGACCGCGTCCAAAAAGGAGACGAGAATCATGCTGAAGGGGATCGGTGTATCCAAGGGGATCGGTAAGGCGCCGGCTCTCTGCTACATTTTGGAGGAGATCACGGTGCCGCACGTGGCGATCGGGGACGCGGAGGCGGAGAAAAAACGCTTTGACGCCGCCGTGGCGGAGGTGTGCGCCGACGTCCACGTCATGCATGACGAGGCGCTGGAGAAGGTCGGGCCGGAGGAGGCGGAGATCTTCAACGCCCATCTGATGATCCTGGAGGATGAGGACTCGCTGGCCGAGCCGGTGCACGACATGATCGACGAGGGGATGAACGCGGAAGCGGCGGCTGAGACGGTGTTCGACATGATCATCGACATGATGGGCTCCGTGGAGGACGAATATCTGCGCCAGCGGGCGGCGGACGCGGCCGATCTGAAGGACCAGGTGCTCCGCGTGCTGCTGGGTAAGCGCAAGATCGATATCAGCCGGCTCAAGGAGCCGATCGTCCTGGTCGCGAAGGACCTGGCCCCCTCCGACACCATCAAAATGGATATCAAGAACATCGCGGGCATCATCTGCCAGGAGGGCGGTAAGACCTCCCACACGGCCATCCTGGCCAAGGCCATGGGCCTGCCGGCCATCGTGGGCTGCAAGGGCATTCTGGCCGCGGTGAAAAACGGCGATGCCATCGTCATGGACGGCGGCGCGGGCGAGGTGCTGTGCAACCCGACGGCGGAGGAGGCGCGCGAATACGAGGAGCGCGCCGCGGCGCACCGCGCCGAGGCGGAGGAGCTCAAGAAGTTCCGCGGCAAGCCCTCCGTGTCGGCGGACGGCCATGTGGTCGCCATCTGTGCGAACATCGCCAAGCCCGAGGAATGCGCCGTCGGCGTGGAGAACGACTGCGAGGGCGTGGGCCTTTTCCGCAGCGAGTTTTTGTACATGGATCGGGATACGCTCCCCTCCGAGCAGGAGCAGTTCGAGGCGTACAAAAAGGCGCTGGAGATCGGCGCCGGCCGTCCCATCACCATCCGGACGCTGGACGCCGGCGGCGACAAGGCGCTGCCGGGCGTGACGGTCCCGGCGGAGGAGAACCCGTTTTTGGGCTTCCGCGCCGTGCGTATCTGCCTTGCGAACCGCGACCTCTTCAAGACCCAGCTCCGGGCGCTCTACCGCGCCAGTATGTACGGCAACCTGCTCGTCATGTTCCCCATGATCTCCTCTGTCGAGGAGCTGCGGGCGGCCAAGGCCGTGGCGGCCGAGGCCCGGGCGGAGCTGAAGGCCGAGGGCGTGCCCTTCCGGGAGGATGTGCCGCTCGGCATGATGGTGGAGATCCCCTCCACGGCCATGGCGGCGGATCTCTACGCCAAAGAGGCCGATTTCTTCTCCATCGGCACCAACGATCTGACGCAGTACACCGTGGCGGTGGACCGCGGCAACCAGCTCGTCGCCCATCTGTACACGCACTATAACCCCGGCGTGATCCGGCTCATCGCCAACACGATCAGAGCCGCCCACGATAACGGTATCCGCTGCTGCATGTGCGGCGAGGCCGCCGGCGACGTCGATTTCATCCCGGCGCTGCTGGGCATGGGGCTCGACCAGTTCTCGATCTCCGCGCCCGGTATCCTGCGGGCCCGCCGGATGATCAGCCGGCTTTCCTATGAAAAGTGCAAAGCGATGGTGGAGGAGCTCATGAAGGCCGCCACCGTCGAGGAAGTCAAGAAAACGATCGCGGAAGTCATCAACAAGTAAAAGGAGAAATACAGAATGGTCAGAGAAACAGTCGTCATCAACAACGCCTCCGGTCTCCACGCGCGGCCCGCGTCGAACTTCGTCGCCACCGCCAAGAAGTACGAGAGCAAGTTCACCGTCCGTAAAGGCGACATGGAATTCAACGGCAAGTCCATCGTCAAGGTGCTGACCGCCGGTATCGTGGCCGGCACGGAGGTCGAACTCGAGTTCGACGGACCCGACGAGGAAGCGGCCATGGCCGAAATGCTCGCGGCCATCGAAGCCGGTCTGGGCGAATGATAGAGAAAAAGCGCCGACCCTGCGGGTCGGCGCTTTTTTATGACCGGTTTCAGCGGAGGCCGGCTTTTTTCAGCGCCTCCACGGCCTTGCGGGCGATCATGACCTCCTCGTCCGTCTCGATGATGAAGATACGCACCTTCGAGCCGGGGACGGAGATGTCGTCGCCCACGGCGGGGTGCTCGTTCCGCTTCGGGTCGAGCTCGACGCCCATGAACTCCAGCCCCTCCAGCATGCCGGCGCGGACGGCGGGGCTGTTCTTGCCGATGCCGCCGGCGAACACGACGGCGTCCAGCCCGCCGAGGACGGCGGCGTAAGCGCCGAAGTATTTCTTCAGTTCATAAATGTAGCGGTCGATGGCCAGCCGGGCGTCGGCGTTGCCGGCGTCCGCGGCCTCCTGCAGATCGCGCAGGTCGTTGGAGCAGCCGCGGGACAGGCCGATCAGGCCGGACTCCGTGCTGAGCACGCGCTTGATCTCGGGGTACTCCATGCCCGCCACCTCGTGCAGATAGAAGGGGATGAACGGGTCGATATCGCCGATACGGTTGTTGGCCAGGATACCGCTGTCGTTGCTGAAGGCGGCGGTGGTGTCCAGACTGCGGCCGCTGTCGATGGCGCAGAGCGAGCTGCTCCCGCCCAGATGGCAGGTGATGAGCTTGAGGTCCTTGCGGCCCATCTTCTCGCTGACGGTCTCCCACAGATATTCGTGGGAGGCGCCGTGGAACCCGTAGTGGTAGATCTCATACTTCTCGGTCAGCTCGATGGGGATGGCGAAGATACGGGCGACCTCCGGCGTATCCTTGTGGAAGCCGGTCTCGAACGCGGCGACCAGCGGCGTTTCCGGCAGCAGCTCCTGGAACTGCTTGATGGCCGCGATGTACGGCGGATTATGGGTGGGCGTGATGCAGGAAAACGCCTCCATGTTCTCCATGATATCGTCGTCGATGACGAACGCGCCGATATACTTTTTGCAGTGCACCACCTTGAACGCGGCGCAGTCGATCTCGTGGATATCGCTGAGGACGCCGTGGGTGAGGCGGTCGAGCATGCACTCGATGGCGTCGCGCTGGGTGGGGAAGGGACGCTCGTCCCGGATCGTCTCGCCGGTCAGCATGTTTTTGTGCACGAACAGGCCCATGGGCGCGCCGACGCGCTCGGCGCTGCCGGAGGCGAGGACCTTTTCGTTGTCATCCATATCGAAAAGTTTGTATTTATAGGACGTGCTGCCCACGTTGCAGGAAAGAAGCTTCATGTTTCGACCTCCGTTGTCAGAATGTGGTGATCCCAGTATACACTACCCCGCGGGAGAATGCAAGATTCCTTTAGCCTTTTTCAATGAGATCCGGGGTAAATTATTTATTTTTTTAATACCCATAGTTGCCCATCCTTATGACTGGACAAGGGGCGGTTTTTCGTAGTATAATAACGCTGAAGAAGTATGGCTTTTCGCCGGGAACGGAGAAGACGATGGCGCAGCTTTTCACCAACGACGAGATATACCTGTTCCGCAGAGGGGAGTATTTCCGCAGCTTTGACAAGCTGGGGGCTCACGCTGCCTGCGAAAACGGGGCGGAGGGATACCGTTTCGGCCTCTGGGCGCCGGAGGTGCGGCGCGCTTTCGTCACGGGGGAGTTCTGCGAATGGCAGCCCCGCGCGCATGCGATGCAGCCGGAGGAGGGCGGCATCTGGTCGCTGTTCATCCCCGGCGTCAAGGCGGGCCAGCTCTATAAATTCGTTCTGGAAACAAAGAACGGCGACACGCTTTACAAGGCGGATCCCTACGCCTTCACGGCGGAGCCGGCGCCCGGCACCGCGTCGTGCACGGCGGCGGAGGGCGCCTACCGCTGGGGCGACAGCGCATACATGGCTGCCCGGCGGGCGGAGAGCCCCCTGGAAAAGCCGCTGAACATCTACGAGGTGCACTGCGGCTCCTGGCTCCGGGATGAGGACGGCAAATGCCTTTCCTACCGGGCGCTGGCCAAAAAACTGGTGCCCTACGTCAAGCGGATGGGCTACACCCATGTGGAGCTGCTGCCGGTGATGGAGCACCCCTTCGACGGCTCCTGGGGCTATCAGATCACGGGGTACTACGCGCCCACCTCACGCTACGGCGCGCCGGAGGATCTGTGCTATCTGATCGACGCCTGCCACAAGGCCGGTATCGGCGTCATCCTGGACTGGGTCCCGGGCCATTTCTGCCGGGACGAGCAGGGCCTCGGCCGCTTCAACGGCGGGCCGCTCTATGAAAAGCGGGAGCACCCCCAATGGGGCACGTACATATTCGACTTCGGGCGGGGCGAGGTGCGGAGCTTCCTCATCTCCAACGCCCTTTTCTGGCTGGAGCGCTACCATGCCGACGGATTGCGGGTGGACGGCGTTTCCAGCATGCTTTATCTCAACTTCGGCGTGGACAAAGAAAAGGACAAGATCTTCAACGCCGAGGGGACAGAGGAAAACCTGGAGGCGTCGGCCTTTCTGCGGCGTCTCAACCGGGAGGTGGGCACGCGTTTCCCCGACGTGATGATGATCGCGGAGGAGAGCACGGCGTGGCCGCTGGTCACCTACCCGCCGGAGGACGGCGGCCTGGGGTTCCATCTCAAGTGGGACATGGGCTGGATGAACGACACGCTGCATTACATGCAGACGGATTTCCCGTTCCGTCCGGGCAACCATGGGCTGCTGACGTTCTCCCTGATGTACGCCTTCAACGAGAATTTCATCCTGCCGCTCTCCCATGACGAGGTGGTCCACGGCAAATGCTCGCTGATCGGGCGCATGCCGGGGGACTACTGGCGCCAGTTCGCGGGCATGCGGACGCTGGGCCTGTACCAGATGTGCCACCCGGGAGCGAAGCTCAACTTCATGGGCAACGAGATCGCGCAGTTCATCGAGTGGCGCTACTACGAGGGGATCGAATGGTTCCTGGCGGAGCGGTACGACGCCCACCGGGACCAGCAGGTCTTCGTGCGGGAGCTGAACAGGCTGTTCCGCCGGGAAAAAGCGCTCTGGCAGCGGAATTACCGGGCGGACGGCTTCCGGTGGCTGGAGGCGGACGACGCCGAACAGGCGCTCATCGCGTTCATGCGCCGGGGGGAGGATCCGGCGGACGATCTGGTGGTCGTGATCAACTTCCGGCCCGATACGTATGAGGATTTCCGCGTGGGCGTGCCCCGCGGCGGCCGCTGGCGGGAGGTGTTCAACTCCGACCGGCAGGCGTTCGGCGGCAACGGCTACGTGAACGAGGGCGTGCTCAAAAGCGAGAAAAAGCCCTGGCACGGCATGGCGGATTCGGTGCGGATACGCGTCCCGTCCCTCGGCGGCGTCATTTTGAAAAGATACCGATAAACCTGGTTAAGGAGAAAATACGGCACATGTTTCAGGACAAAAAGGATTTCATCGAGCAGTACAGAGAGCTTTGCGTCTCGGAAAAAGGGCGGGAGTTCGAGCTTTGCACCGACAGGGACCGTTTCACGGTGCTGGCGAAGCTCATCGCGGACGAGGCGCGCAACATAGGCAGCAAGACGAAAAAGACGTTTCGGCAGCAAGAGAAGAAAAAGGTCTATTATTTCTCCCTGGAGTTTCTGATCGGCCGGCTGCTGGACGATTATCTTTCCAACCTGGGCATCCGCGACATGGTGGCGGAGGGCCTGCGGGACATGGGCGCGGAGCTGGAGACGCTGGAGGAGCAGGAGTGCGACCCCGGTCTCGGCAACGGCGGCCTCGGCCGTCTCGCGGCCTGCTTCCTCGATTCCATGGCGGCCCGCGGCATCGCGGGCTACGGCAACGGTATCCGCTACCGCTACGGCCTGTTCCGCCAGAAGATCGTGGACGGCCGGCAGACGGAGCTGGCGGACAGCTGGCTGGAGTTCGGCTACCCGTGGGAGGTGCGCAAAAGCGAGCACGCCGTGCCGGTGCGGTTCGGCGGCGAGGTGGTGCGCCATGAAAAGGACGGCCAGTTCTGGTTCACGTGGGAGGGCGGAGAGCAGGTGCTCGCCGTGCCTTACGATGTGCCCGTGGTGGGCTGCGGCGGCCAGACGGTGAACAACCTCCGCCTTTGGAGCGCGGAGCCGCTGAAGGACGATTTCGATATGGAGGCCTTTGACCGGGGCGATTACGGCGGCGCCGTCAAATACCGCTCCGACGCGGAGGCCATCACCTACATCCTCTATCCCAACGATTCGGATACCCCCGGCAAGGTGCTGCGCCTGAAGCAGGAGTACCTGTTCGTGGCGGCGGGGCTCTCTACCATCGTCCGCGATTTCTGCCGGGAGTACGGTCCCGACTGGGACCGCTTCCCGGAGCTCATCTCCATCCATACCAACGACACCCATCCGGCCCTCTGCGCGCCGGAGCTCATGCGTATCCTGATGGACGATTACGGCGTGGACTGGGACCGGGCGTGGAAGGTCGTGACGAAGTCGCTGTCCTTCACGAACCACACCATCCTGCCGGAGGCGCTGGAGCGCTGGCCCATCGAGATCATGCGCCAGCTCCTGCCCCGGGACTATATGATCCTGGAGGAGATCGACCGCCGCTACAGAGAGTCGCTGCCGCGCGGGATCGGCAACTGGCAGGAGCTGCTGCGGAACACGGCCATCCTCTGGGACGGCGAGGTGCGCATGGCCAACCTGTCGGTCATCGCCTCCCATTCCGTGAACGGCGTGGCGTCGCTGCATACGGAGATCCTGAAGGACACGGTCCTGAAGGACTTCTATCTTTTGACGCCGGAGAAATTCAACAACAAGACGAACGGCGTTTCCCACCGGCGTTTCCTGGCAGAGGCGAACCGGCCCCTGGCCGCGCTCATCACGGAGGCGGTGGGCGGCGGCTGGCTCGCGGACGCGGACCGGCTGCGCTGGCTCGCCGGGCGGGAGCAGGACGCCGCGTTCCTGGCCCGCATGGAAAGCGCGAAGAGGGCCAACAAGGAGCGGCTGGCCCGTTATCTTGCGGCCCGGGGCGAGGCGCTCGTCTCGCCGGAGTCCGTGTTCGATATCCAGGTCAAGCGCTTCCACGCCTACAAGCGCCAGCTGCTGAACGTGTTCAAGATCATGGACTATTATTTCCGTATCCTGGACGGGACGGCGCCGGCGCTGCCGCCCTGCACGTTCGTGTTTGCGGGCAAGGCGGCCCAGGGCTATAAATTCGCCAAGGACGTCATCTATCTCATCAACCGCGTGGCGGACGTCATCAACGGCGACAGCCGCGTGGCGGACCGGATCCGCGTCGTGTTCGCGGAGAACTTCTCCGTTTCCACGGCCCAGCTCATCTATCCCGCGGCGGATATCTCGGAGCAGATCTCCACGGCGGGGATGGAGGCCTCCGGCACGGGCAACATGAAGTTCATGATGAACGGCGCCGTGACGCTCGGCACGCTGGACGGCGCCAACGTGGAGATACGGGACGCCGTGGGCGAGGAGAACATGGTCATCTTCGGCATGACGGCGGAGGAAGTGCAGGAGCGCCGCGAGCGGGGCGATTACTACGCCTGGGACTATTACAACAACGACATGCGTATCCGTCGCGTGGTGGACGCGCTGTCCGACGGGACGCTCGGCGGCAGCGTCGGCGATTTCGCCGGCATACGGGACGCGCTGCTCCAGTCCAACGACCAGTTCTTCGTGCTGAAGGATCTGGGGGACTACATCGCGGCGTGGGAGCGGATGATGACGCTCTACGGCGACAGGGAGCGCTGGAACAGGATCTCCCTGCGGAACGTAGCCGCCTCGGGCTATTTCTCCAGCGACCGCACCATCGGCAAGTACGCCAGGGACATCTGGCACGCGGGATAAAGGCTCCGGCCGCGCGGCGGCCTTACCATAAACTGACGAATGACGGAGGGCTAAGCATGAAAAAGAAGAAATGTATCGCCATGCTCCTGGCCGGCGGGCAGGGGAGCAGACTCGGCGCCCTTACGAAGCATATCGCCAAACCGGCGGTCTCCTTCGGCGGGAAGTACAGGATCATCGATTTTTCTCTCTCCAACTGCGCGAATTCCCATATCGGGACGGTGGGCGTGCTGACCCAGTACCGGCCGCTGCGGCTGAACGCCTATATCGGCACGGGCGCGTCCTGGGATCTGGACGAGCCGGACGGCGGCGTGTCCATCCTGCCGCCCTACGCCACGGAAACGGGCGGCGAATGGTATAAGGGCACGGCGGACGCGGTGTACCAGAACCTGGACTACATCCGCATGAACGACCCGGAATACGTGCTCATCCTGTCCGGCGACCATCTGTACCGGATGGATTACCGCAAAATGCTGGCCTGCCACGTCGAGCACAAGGCGGACCTGACCATCTCGGTCATGCCCGTCCCCTGGGAGGAGGCCTCCCGCTTCGGCATCGTCACGGAGGACGAGACGGGCCGTATCGTCAAGTTCTCGGAGAAGCCCCGCAAGCCGGACTCCAACCTGGCCTCCATGGGCATCTATATCTTCTCCGCGAAGCCGCTCATCAACGCCCTCGTGGCGGACGCGGCCGATCCGGACTCGGAGCATGACTTCGGCAAGAACATCATCCCCAAGCTGCTGGCCGACGGCAAGCGGCTCTTCGGCTATGAGTTCACGGGCTACTGGAAGGACGTGGGCACCATCGACAGCTACCATGAAACGAGCATGGAGCTGCTGGACCCGAAGCCGGGCTTCAACCTCTTCGACGCAGGCGACCGTATCATGAGCAACAACGTCAGCGAGCCGCCCCAGTATATCGGCAAGGGCGCGAAGCTCAGCGAGAGCCTCGTGTCCAACGGGTGCGTGGTGCTGGGCACCGTACGCCATTCCATCCTCAGCACCGGCAGTTACGTGGGCAAAGGCGCCGTGGTGGAGGATTCCGTCCTGCTGCCCGGCGCCAAAGTGATGGACGGCGCGCGCGTCGTCCGGGCGATCATGGGTGAAAACGCCACGGTGAGCGCGGGGGGCGTCCTCGGCAGCGCCGACCCGGCGGAGGCGATAGCGGTCATCGGCGACAACGCCGTGGCCGGCGGGAAGGAGGCAAAATAATGTACAGCGTCGTTGGTCTTATCTCCACGAACTATGCCACGGAGGGGCTCGGCGTCCTGACCAATGAGCGGACGGTGGCCTCGCTGCCTTTCGGCGGCCGCTACCGGCTCATCGACTTCCCGCTTTCCAACATGGTGGGCGCGGGCATCAAGACCGTGGGGCTCATCACGCCGTATAAATACCGTTCCATCATCGACCATATCGGCTCCGGCAAGCCCTGGGCCCTGGACCGGAAGAGCGGCGGGCTCTATATCCTGCCGGGCTCCGTTTTCGGTATCTCCAGCGCGGAGAGCCGCTTCATCCTGCGCGATATCGAGCGCAACAAGGCGTTCCTGGAGCGCAGCGCCGCCGACTACGTGGTGGTGACGGCGGCCAACACGGTCAGCCGTATCGACTTCGCCGACCTGGTGGAAAAGCACAGCGCCTCCGGCGCGGATATGACGCTGGTCTGCCGGCGGGCCGCGGCGGCGGAGCCCTTCATGGACGCGCTGGATATCCGGGACGGTCGCGTCGCCGGCGTCCGCAAGGGCGCGGAGAAGGGCGACGCCATGTTCCTCGACTGCTTTGTGGTGAACCGGGAGCTGATGGAAAAGATCCTGGAATGGTACAAGGCCATCAACCACCTGGACCTCTTCGAGGTGCTGGCGGCCGATTACGACAAGATGGACGTGCGGCCTTACGAGTTCGACGGCTATGTCGGGCCCATCTTCACGACCGATCAGTACTATGACGTCAGCATGGAGCTTCTGAAGCCGACGGTCCGGGAGGAGCTGTTCGCGGCCGACCGGCCGGTGCTGACGAAGAGCCACGACCGGGTGCCCGTCAAGTATGTGGAGGGCGCCAGAGTCAGCAATTCCCTGATCCAGGCGGGCAGCCGGATCAGCGGCACGGTGGAGAACAGCATCGTCTCCAGCGAGGTCGTCATCGAGGCGGGCGCCAGGGTGAAAAACTGCATCATCCTGCAGGATTGCCATATCTGCGCCGGCGCCGCGGTGGAAAACGCCATCATCGACCGGGCGAACGTCATCGCGGCGGGCGCGGTCATCCGGGGCGCCAAGGGCGACCCCTTCATCTTCAGCAAATCGAGCGGCAAGTGATCGTTGATCGGGGAGGCGTCTATGTCGGAAAAACAGGACCTTAAAGTGCTTTTCGCGGTGTTCGAGGCCGTGCCTTTCATCAAGACCGGCGGGCTCGGCGATGTGGGCGGCTCTCTGCCCTGGGCGCTGAAGCAGGCGGGCGTGAACGTCCGGCTCATCATGCCGAAGTTCGACGCGATCCCGGAGGAGTACCGCGAGCGCATGACCCATGTGACGGATTTCAACGTGCCGCTGGGCTGGCGGAACCTGTACTGCGGGATCGAAAAGCTCGTTCACCGCGGCGTCACCTGCTATTTTGTGGACAACGAATACTATTTCCGCCGCGGCGCGGCCTACGGCTTCTTTGACGACGGGGAGCGTATCGCGTTCTTCTCCAAAGCCGTCGTGGAGGCCATGGCCCATCTGCCGGGCTTCCGCGCCGACGTGCTGCACTGCAACGACTGGCACACGGCGCTCTCACCGGTGTTCCTGCGGGAATTTTACCGGGGCGGCGCGGCGTGGGACGCCGTGAAAACGGTGTTCACGGTGCATAACCTCAAGTTCCAGGGCCAGTATTCCCCGTTCGTGCTGGGGGACATCCTGGGGCTGAACGGCGTCAAGGCGGCGGCGGACCAGCTCTGCGGCGCCGACGGCTCGGTGAACTACATGCGGGGCGGTCTCTGCTACGCGGACGCCCTCACCACCGTGTCGCCCACGTATGCCGAGGAGGTCAAGACCCCGTTCTTCGGGGAACAGCTGGAGGACGTGTTCCTCCGCCGCGGCAACGTGCTGTCGGGCATTCTGAACGGGATCGACACCAAAAGCTACGACCCGGCGAGGGACAAGGCCGTCAAAAGCCGCTTTTCGCCGGCGGATATGGCGGGCAAGGCGCGGTGCAAGGCGGCGCTCCAGAAGGAGCTGGGCCTCGCCGTGTCGCCGGATACGCCGGTCATCTGCATGATCGGGCGGCTCACGGAGCAGAAGGGCCTCGATCTCGTCAAGCGCGTTTTCGGCGAGATCATGGACCAGGGCGTCCAGCTCGTCATCCTGGGCACCGGCGACAGCGCGTATGAGGACGATCTCAAGGAGCTGGCGTGGCGGTATCAGGATAACTTCCGCCTTTTGCTGAAGTTCGACGAGCCGCTGTCCCACCGGCTCTATGCCGGCTCTGATATGCTGCTCATGCCGTCCCTCTTCGAGCCCTGCGGCCTTTCCCAGATGATCGCCATGCGCTACGGCACGCTGCCGGTGGTGCGGGAGACGGGCGGGCTCAAGGATTCCGTCAAGCCCTACAATAAATTCACGGGGGAGGGGACGGGGTTCTCCTTCGCCAATTTCAACGCCCACGAAATGCTCTTCACGCTGAAGGACGCCGTCGCTCTCTACCGGGACGACAAGGCCGCATGGGAGCGGCTCCGCGTCCAGGCCATGGCGGAGGATTTCGGCTGGGATAACGCCGCGGCGCAGTACGCGGCCATCTACCGGAGCCTGGTGCCCGCCGCGGAGGCGGAGGGATGAGGCTTTACCACGATTCACGCAACAGCCTTTACCGGACACCCTTCGGCGCCGTGGAAACGGGGACGCGGGTCACGCTGCGCCTCGACGCGGCGGACGGCGGCTGGACCGGCTGCGCCCTGCGTCTCTGGGTGGACGGCAAGGGCGAAAAACGCATAGACATGACGGAAGAGCGGCGGGGAGAGGACCGACGCTTTTCCTGTACCTTCACGGCGGCGGAGCCCGCCGTCGTCTGGTATCACTTCATCCTGCGGACAGCGGACGGGAGAGAAGTGCGCTACGGCGCCCGGGAGGGCCGCACCGGCGGCGAGGGCGCCGTCTACGACCATGAGCCTCCGTCCTTCCAGCTGACCGTGTACGACAAGCGGCCGGTACCGGCCTGGTATAAAAACGCTGTCGTCTACCAGATCTTCCCGGACGTGTTCGCCCGGGACGAGGCGTACCGCGCCCGGGCGGCGGCGCTGGACGCCCCGCGGAACGGCCCCGCGCGGCGGCTGACGGAGGACTGGTACGAGCCGCCCTTCTACGAGCGGGACGATAAGGGCCGCGTGACGCGCTGGGATCTCCACGGCGGCAGTCTCCGCGGGATCATGGAAAAGCTGCCCTACCTGCAAAGTCTCGGCGTCACGGCGCTCTACCTGAATCCCGTCTTCGAGGCCGCCAGCTGGCACCGCTACGACACGGCCGATTACGAAAAGATCGACCCGCTGCTCGGGACGGAGGCGGACTTCCGCGACCTCTGCGCCGCGGCGTCGAAGGCCGGTATCCGCGTCATCCTGGACGGCGTTTTCAACCACACGGGGTGCGACAGCCGGTATTTCGACAAGTACGGCAATTACGGCGGCGGCGCTTACGGCGACCCCGCCTCGCCCTATCGGGCGTGGTATACCTTCAACGATACGCCCGCCGGCTACGACTGCTGGTGGGGCGTGGACGACCTGCCCGCCGTGAACGAGGAGGAGCCCTCTTACCGCGCGTTCATCGCCGGGCCGGACGGCGTGGTGCGCCGCTGGCTGCGGGCCGGCGCGTCCGGCTTCCGGCTGGACGTGGCGGACGAGCTGCCGGACGATTTCATTGCCGCGATCAAAACGGCGCTGACCGAGGAAAAGCCGGACGGCGTCCTGCTGGGCGAGGTCTGGGAGGACGCCTCCAACAAGATCAGCTACGGCAAGCTGCGGCGCTACTTCCTCGGGGACGAGCTGGACGGCGTCATGAACTACCCGTTCCGCTCGGCTGTGCTGGATTTTCTGACCGGGAAGCTGGGCGCCGGCGATATGGCCGAGCGCTTCCGCGCGCTGCAGGAGAACTACCCGCCGGAGGCGTTTTACGCCGGTCTCAACATGCTGGGCAGCCATGACCGGCCCCGCGTGCTGACGGTGCTGGGCGACGCGCCGGAGCCGGACGGGATGAGCGAGGAGGCGCGCCGCGGTTTCCGGCTGGATGAGAGCGGCCGCGGCCTCGCCAAGGCGAGGCTCTGGCTCGCGCTGCTGCTGCAGATGACGTTCCCCGGCGTCCCCTGTCTCTATTACGGGGACGAAGCGGGGATGGAGGGGTACGCCGACCCCTATAACCGTGGTCCCTACCCCTGGGGGCGGGAGGACGGCGACACGCAGACCATGGTCCGCAACGCGCGGTTTTTCCGCAAGGCGTTCCCCGCCTTTACGGAGGGGGATCTCGAGCTCTTCGCCTGCGGCGACGACGTGTTCGCGTTCCGGCGCAGTCTGGGGACGGAGCATTTCATCGTGGCGGTGAACCGCCATCGCTGGGAAAGCCGCGAGGTCCGTATCCCCGCGCCTGCGGCGGAGGCCGCGGAGCTGGTGGGCGGCGCGGAGATCGCCGTCGAAAACGGCGAGGCGCGCTTCACGCTGGGGCCGCTCGGCTCCGCCGTTATCCGCTTCGGCAGACAGGAGAGCCTGGCCCGCAGGCCCGCGCGGGGCGCGGGCGTGCTCTGCCACGTCACCTCCGTGCCGAACGGCGGGCGTCCGGGCGCTCTCGGCGCTCCGGCGGAGCGGTTCGTGGACCGGCTTGCCGCGGCGGGCGTCCGCTACTGGCAGGTGCTGCCCATCCATCCCACGGATGAATACGGCTCCCCTTACGCGGGGGCATCGGCCTTCGCGGGCAGCGTGGACCTGCTGGGCATGAGCGAGGCGGAGCTCCGCCGCGCGTACGAGGCCTTCACGCCGGACGACGCGTACCGCGCCTTCGAGCGGGAGAACGCTTACTGGCTGCCGGGCTACGCCTCGTTTGAGGGGGGCGACCCCGGCTATACGGCGTTCTGCCAGTATCTTTTCGATCAAAAGTGGAAACAACTGAAAGCGTACGCGAACGAGCGGGGCGTGAAGCTCATCGGGGATATCCCGATGTTCGTCTCGGCCCGGTCGGCGGACGCCCATCTCTGGCCGCAGTTTTTCAAGCTGGACGGGCGCGGCGCGCCTGCGGAACAGGCCGGCGTGCCGCCGGATCTCTTCGCGGCGGAGGGCCAGCTCTGGGGCAATCCTCTCTACGATTGGGAGGCGCTCCGGCAGGACGGCTTCCGCTGGTGGCTGGAGCGGCTCGGCCGGCTTTTCCGGCTGTTCGACTACGTGCGGCTCGACCATTTCCGCGGCTTCGAGGCCGTCTGGTCCGTGCCGGCGGGCAAAAAGCCGAAGGAGGGCCGCTGGGTGCCGGCCATGGGGCTGGAGCTTTTCCGCGCGGCGTACGAGCGGTTCGGGCCCCTGCCGGTGATCGCGGAGGATCTGGGCATGATCACGCCCGCCGTCCGCGCCCTGCTGGACGCCGAGGGCTTCCCCGGGATGGATGTGCTGCAGTTCTATGACGGCGACGTGTTCGCCTACCGCCCCCCGCGGGGCAAGCTCGCCTACACGGGCACCCACGATAACGATACGCTGGCCGGCTGGTGTGAAAAGCGTTTTCCCGAGCGGGACGCGCGGGCGTGCGCCGCGGCGCTGGAAGAGATCGTTTTCGCGTCCGCCGCGGACGTCGTCGTCCTGCCGCTGCAGGACGCCATGCTGCTCGGCAGCGCGGCGCGGATGAACGTGCCCGGTACGGAGGGCGGCAACTGGGCCTGGCAGGCGCGGGAAGAGGATATGGACGGGGCGATGGATCGCCTCGCCGAACTGATACGACAAAGCGAAAGGGGCTGACGTCATGAATGAATGGCAAAAACTGGAAAATAACCTGTATTACGATCCTGCGGCGCGCCTCATGCTGGAGTACGGCGGCATGGCCATGGACGAGGCGTTCCTCGCGGCGATGGAGCCGGCGATGGGCGACGCGCTGGCGGCCATGGACGAACTGGAAAAGGGCGCCGTCGCCAACCCGGACGAGGGGCGGATGGTGGGCCATTACTGGCTCCGCGCGCCGGAGCTTGCGCCGACGGAGGCGCTGCGGGAGGAGATCGTCACCGCACGGCGGGCGGCGGAGACGTTCGCCGCCGACGTGGCGGCGGGCCGCGTGCTGTCCCAGCGCGGGGAGAAGTTCCGCTACGCGCTGGTGGCCGGCATGGGCGGCAGCAGTCTCGGCCCCGCCTTCGTCTACGACGCCATGCGCCACGGCGCGCAGGGCCTCGGCCTTTATTTCCTGGACAACACTGACCCCGCGGGGATGGACGCCATCTTCTCCGAGGTGGAGCCGGCGCTCGACGAAACGCTCGTCATCGTCATCTCCAAGAGCGGCGGCACCATCGAAACGCGCAACGCCATGGAGGAGGCGCGGGCCTATTATACGAAACGCGGGCTCGACTTCGCGAAGCACGCCGTCTGCGTGACGGGCGTGGGCAGCAAGCTCGATGCGCTCGTCCGCGCGGAGCGCTGGCTCGCCGTGTTCCCCATGTGGGACTGGGTCGGCGGGCGCACGTCCGTCATGTCGGCGGTGGGCCTTGTGCCGCTGGCGCTGGCCGGCGTCGATACGGACGCCTTCCTGCGGGGCGCGGCGGCCTGCGACCGGCTGGGCCGCGCCAAGGACTGGCGGCGCAACCCTGCGGCCATCATGGCGCTGGCGTGGTACCGCGCCAGCGGCGGCAAGGGCGGCGAGAGCATGGTCGTCCTGCCGTACCGGGATTCCCTGGTCCTCTTCGCCAAATATCTCCAGCAGCTCATCATGGAGTCGCTGGGCAAGGAGTTCGATCTGGACGGGCGCGAGGTGCACCAGGGCCTCGCCGTGTTCGGCAACAAGGGCTCCGCCGACCAGCATTCCTACGTGCAGCAGCTGGTGGGCGGCCCCTATAACGTGTTCACCACCTTCGTGCAGGTACTGCAGGACCGGGAAGGCCCCAGCCTCACCGTGGGGGAGGAGAGCACGAGCGGCGATTATCTGAACGCCTTCATGCTGGGCACAAAAAAGGCGCTGGAGGATCACGGCAAGCTGACCATGACGGTCGCCGTGCCGGACGCCTCCGCGTTCAGCGTGGGCGCGCTCATCGCGCTTTTCGAGCGGGTGGTGGGGCTCTACGCGCAGCTCATCCACGTCAACGCCTATCACCAGCCCGCCGTGGAATTCGGCAAAAAGGCCGCGAACGGCCTCATCGCCCTCAAAAACGAGGCGCGGGCTTATCTCGCGGCGAACGCCGGCAGGAAGCTGACGGCGCCGGAGCTGGCGGACGCGCTCGGCCAGCCGGAGCGGGCGGCGGATCTCTTCCGCCTGCTGCTCCACCTGGCGGCGAACGACCCGGCGCTCACGATGGAGCCGGCGGAACCCATCACGGAGAGCCGCTTCGGCTGCTGACAAAAAAGAAAACGCCCGTTCCCCGGGGGAACGGGCGTTTTTTGCTTTCTTTTCAGATCTCCTGCCGCCCCTCAAAGGCGCGCAGGAGCGTGGCGTCGTCGGCGAATTCCAGCGACGCGCCCACGGGGATACCGTAGGCCAGGTGCGTCACCTTCACGCCGAAAGGGCGCAGCAGGCGAGAGATGTATTTGGCCGTCGTCTCGCCCTCAGTATCGGGGTTCATGGCCATGATGATCTCCTTCACGCCGCCCTCCGCCACGCGGTCCACCAGCTCCTTGATCCGGAGGTCGTCGGGGCCGATATGCTGCAGGGGGGAGAGCACGCCGTGGAGCACGTGGTACGTGCCGTTGTACTCCCGTCCGCGCTCGATGGCGGCCACGTCCCGCGGGGAGGCGACGACGCAGACGAGCTCCTTGTCCCGCCGGTCGCCGGCGCAGATGGGGCAGAGCTCCGCGTCGGTGAGGTTCTGGCACACGCGGCAGAACCGCACGCTTTTTTTCGCGGCGACGATGGCGTCGGCGAAGGCCATGGCGTCGCCGTCGGGCAGGGAGAGCACATGGAACGCCATCCGCTGGGCGGACTTGACGCCCACCCCGGGCAGCGAAGCGAATTTTTCAACGAGCGTTTCAAACGTGGCGGGGAAAAAACTCATCGTGTCAACCTCTCAATTCCTGGATGGCCGCGGCGCGGTCGGGCCTGCCGAAGACGCTGCTGCCGGCCACGAACACGTCCGCGCCGGCGGCGGCGCAGAGGCGGGCCGTCGCGGGATTGATACCGCCGTCCACCTCCAGCTCGCAGGGGCGGCCGCACGCTTCGATCATGCGGCGTATCTCCGTGATCTTCGGCAGCTGGTCCTCCATGAAGCGCTGGCCGCCGAAGCCGGGCTCCACGGTCATCACGAGGATGATGTCCAGCGCGTCCATATAGGGGATGAGCGCCGCGGCGGGCGTTTTCGGCTTGACGGAAAGGCCCACGCGCTTGCCGGCGGCCTTCACGAGGCCCACGGCCTCCGCGATGTTCTGGGGCTGGTCGGCCTCCACATGGAACACCACGATGTCGGCCCCCGCGTCGCAGAAGCGCCGGACGTAGTTCACGGGCCGCACGATCATCAGATGCACGTCCAGCGGCATGTCCGTAAAGGCGCGCACGTTCTGCAGGATGGGCAGCCCGAAAGAGATGTTGGGTACGAAAACGCCGTCCATCACGTCGAAATGGAGATAATCGGCGGTTTGGACGGAGCGGATGTCCTCCCCGAGACGGGTAAAGTCCGCGGAGAGGATGGAGGGGGATACCTTGAGCATGGTCGTCAGCCCTTTCGTCGTGGGAGTCAGCGCCCTCCGCACCGCTTTGCGGGCGGCGGCATAAGATGGAACCAGCGGCGGCATGCCGGGCGCTTTGAGATAGGGGACGCCGGAAAGGATCGGTTTCCGGCGTCCCCGCCGTGTTCATGTATCCCCATTATAGCCAAATCGGGCGGCCGCTTCAAGTGTAATCTTGACATCGGGGAGCGTAAATAATACAATATATGTAATTTGAAACGCTTATCAACGGGGGACGCCCGTCTCCCGGTACCGAAGAAAGGAATCGTGACATGGCTGACAACACCGAATACGTCCCCACGCTGAAATTTGACGCGACGGAGGCCGCCGCGCCGGCGCCTGTGGCCGCTGCCGTACAGGCCGCGCCCGCCGCGGTGGAGGAAACGCCCCTCACGGCGGCGGAGCAGAAGGCCGTGGAGGAATTCGTCAGGAAGATCGACATCACCGACACCAACGCCGTGCTCCAGTACGGCGCCTCGTCCCAGCAGAACATCGCCGACTTCTCCGGCAGCACGCTGCAGAACGTCCGCACCAAGGATATGGGCGAGGTGGGCGACATGCTCTCCGACCTGGTGGTGGAGCTGAAGGGCTTCAACTACAACGAGGAGGAGAAAAAGGGCTTCCTCGGTCTCCGCAAAAAGGTCACTAACCGTATCGAGAACCTGAAGGCCCAGTACGCCAAGGCGGAGGCCAACGTGGACAAGATCTCCGACAAGCTGGAGGGGCACCAGGTCGTCCTGCTGAAGGACGTGGCCACCCTCGACCGGATGTATGAGCTCAACCAGTCCTATTTCAAGGAGCTCACCATGTACATCATCGCCGGCAAGAAGAAGCTGGAGGCGTGTGAGGAGGAGCTGGCCGGGCTCCGCAAAAAGGCGGAGGAGACCGGCAAGCCGGAGGACGCCCAGGCCGCGAACGACTATGCCAATATGATGACCCGCTTCGAAAAGAAGATCCACGACCTGGAGCTGACCCGCACCATCTCCATCCAGATGGCGCCGCAGATCCGGCTCATCCAGAACAACGACACCCTGATGGTGGAGAAGATCCAGACCTCGCTGGTGAACACCATCCCCCTCTGGAAGAGCCAGATGGTCATCGCCCTCGGCCTGCAGCATTCCCAGCAGGCCATGGAGGCCCAGCACGAGGTCAACGAGATGACGAACGAGCTTCTCAAGCGCAACGCGGAGAAGCTGAAGACCGGCTCCATCGAGATCGCGCGGGAGTCCGAGCGCGGCATCGTGGATATCGAGACGCTGAAGGCCACGAACCAGTCGCTGATCGAAACGCTGGAGGAGGTCCGCGCCATCCAGACCGAGGGGCGTCAGAAGCGCAGGGAGGCGGAGGCGGAGCTGGGCCGGCTCGAAAACGAGCTCAAGGCCAAGCTGCTGGACCTCGGCAGCCGCAAGTAAGACCGCCGATAAAACGCCGGGACGGAGCCTCCGTCCCGGCGTTTTTCGTGCCGCCCGATTTGACATAACTTTTTTTTTATGCTAAAATACCCAGAACATGGATATAATGCCATTGGATAAGGCTTTTGGTACCCACGGTACTTTTTATAGCACAAGGGAACAGGGAAGCGCAGCTCAGGCGACGGGATCAAGCTTTTGAGGCGATACAGGGCCGAAAAAGCCGCCGTGGCCGGAGCTCGGTTTTCCTGTGCCGAACGAGTTTACATAATATTAGACAGGAGAATCATTTTGGCAGAAAAACTGAAGCTCATCTCGCTGGGAGGACTCGGCGAGATAGGAAAGAACATGACCGTATACGAATACGGCAACGACATCATCGTGGTGGACTGCGGCATCGGCTTCCCCGACGATGAGATGTACGGGATCGACACCGTCGTGCCCGACATCACGTATCTGGAAAAGAACAAGGACCGGGTCCGGGCCATCATCCTGACCCACGGGCACGAGGACCACATCGGCGCGGTGCCCTACGTCATGGACGTGCTGGACGCGCCGGTCTACGCCACGGCGCTGACCGCGGCGCTCGTGGACATCAAGCTCACGGAGCGGGGCAACGCGGACAAGGTGAACATGGTCACCGTCAAGGCGGGCGACGTCATCAAGGCCGGCTGCTTCAAGGTGGAGTTCATCCACGTGAACCATTCCATCGCGGACTCCGTGGCGCTGGCCATCCGGACGCCGGCCGGCGTCGTCATCCACACGGGCGACTATAAGATCGACACCACGCCCATCGACGGCGACGTCATCGACCTCGCGCGTTTCGGCGAGCTGGGCAAGCGGGGCGTGCTGGCGCTGGTCTCCGACTCCACGAACGTGGAGGTGGAGGGCTTCTCCACGTCGGAGAGCATGGTGGGCAACAGCCTGGAGGCGCAGTTCAAGGACTGCACCAAGCGGATCATCGTTACCACCTTTGCCTCCAACGTCCACCGGATCCAGCAGGTCATCAACTGCGCCGTCAAGTACGGCCGCCGCGTGGGCGTCACGGGCCGCAGCATGGAAAACGTGCTCCGCGTCGCCACGGACCTCGGGTATATGCACATCCCCGCCGGCGTGCTGATGGATATGGGGCAGATCAAGGGCCTCCCCAAGGAGAAGGTCGTCATCATCACCACGGGCAGCCAGGGCGAGCCGATGAGCGCGCTCTACCGTATGGCGTTTTCGGAGCATAAGCAGATCGAGATCGGCCCGGGGGACAAGGTCATCCTGTCCTCCTCGGTCATCCCGGGGAACGAGAACGCCATCTTCCGCATGATCGACGAGCTCTTCCGCCACGGGGCGGAGGTGGTGTACGACCGCAAGGAGCGGCTGCACGCCTCCGGCCATGCCAACCGGGAGGAGCTGAAGCTCATGCTGGCGCTGGTGAAGCCCAAGTTCTTCGTCCCCGTCCACGGCGAGTACCGCCATCTGAAGATCCACGCGGAGCTGGCCAAGCAGATGGGCGTCAAGCCCTCCAACGTGGTCATCAGCGACCTCGGCCGCGTCGTGGAGCTGGGCGGCAAGAGCATCAAACTGACAGGCACCGTGCCCGCCGGCCAGATCTTCGTGGACGGCACCGGTATCGGCGACGTGGGCAATGTGGTGCTGCGCGACAGGAAACATCTGGCGCAGGACGGCATGGTGGTGGTCGTAGCCGCCATTTCCGGGCTGGACGGGAGCCTGGTGGCGGAGCCGGACATCATCACCCGCGGCTTCGTCTACGTCAAGGAGTCTGAGGAGCTCATCGAGGAGCTGAAGGACATCACCGTGGACACGCTGGCCGGTTGCTCTTATAAGCACGTGCGCGATTTCGCCGCCATCAAGAACACCATCAAGCGCGAGGTGTCCGATTATCTTTACAAGAAGACGAAGCGCAGCCCCATGGTCCTGCCGGTCCTGACGGAGGTGTAAGGTGAACATCCAGATCTTCGGGAAGAGCAAGTGCTTCGACACGAAAAAGGCGGAGCGGTATTTCAAGGAACGCCGCATCAAATTCCAGTCCATCGACCTTCTGCGCTACGGCATGAGCCGCGGGGAGTTCGACAGCGTCCGCCGCGCCGTGGGGCTGGAAGCCATGACGGACGGCAAGGCCAAGGGAGCGGAGCTCCTGCGTTACCTCGCCTATGACGAGGATAAGGCGGCCAAGCTGCTGGAGGAGCCGAAACTCCTCAAAACGCCCATCGTCCGCAACGGGAAGCAGGCCACCGTGGGCTACTGCCCGGACGTCTGGGCCACGTGGGAATGATACCGAAAGCAAAAGCGGCGCGACCGACCGGTCGCGCCGCTTCTTTCTGTCGTTATGACGCCGTGTCGTCCGCGGTCTCCTCCGTCAGCCACGGCACGACTACCTTCACGCCGTCCTCCGTGGGGACGATGTAGCGCTGAAAGTAGAAAAAGAAGAAGATATAGAGGCACAGCAGCAGCGCCGCGATACCGAGACAGATCGTCACGATGAGCCTCGGCGTGCTGCCCTTGCGGTAGATCCTCCGTTTGTCCGTGTGCATGGCGTCGTTCCTTTCGGTGTCAGATGGCCTTGCCGTTCTCCACGTCGGCGATCAGGTCGACCCGCGCCTTGTGGCGGCTGCCGGGCACGGCTTCCGTTTCGGTGCCGAGGAAGGCGTCCACGATGGCCAGCGCCAGGTTCGGCCCCACGATGCCGGCGCCCATGGCCAGCACGTTGGCGTCGTTGTGGCGGCGGGTCATCTCCGCGGAGAGGGAGTCGGCGCAGAGCGCGGCGCGGACGCCCTTCACCTTGTTGGCGGTGATGGAGATACCGATACCGGTGGTGCAGATGATGATGCCCCGGTCGCAGACGCCGTCAGCCACGGCCTTCGCCGCGCGATAGCCGAACACGGGGTAATGGCAGCTCTCCTTGGAGTATGTGCCGAAGTCCTCGAACGTAAACCCTTTTTCCGTCAAATGGGCCTTTACCACCTGCATCAGGTCATAGCCGCCGTGGTCGCAGCCGAGCGCGATCTTCATGTCGTGATCCTCCGTTAAAGTTTGATAAAGTCAGGCTTGTGCTTGTGAAATACGGTGAAATAGCGGTAGCCGAGGGAGCGCAGCAGCGCCTGCGCGTCCTCGATCCCGGCGCAGACGCCGTCGGTCGTGTGCGCGTCGGAGCCCAGCGTGACGATCTCGCCGCCCATCTCCCGGTAGAGCTTCAGCACTTCCGGCGTGGGGATGAACTCGCCCAGCGCGTCCCGCAGACCGGAGGTGTTCACCTCGATACCGATCCCCTTCGGGATGATGACGCGGAAGACGTCCCGGATGAGCGGCTCGAACTGCATGATGTCGAACCGGAACCCCGCCCGGGCCATGTACCGCTTCGTGTAGCCCAGGTGGCCCAGCACGTCGCAGCAGCCGGCGCGGCCCAGTTCGGCGTATTCCCTGAAATACCGCTCCGTCAGCGAAAGGCAGGTCTCCAGCGAGTCGTAGGGGATGAGATAAAAATCGTCCGTGTCCGCAAGACCGTGGATGGAGCCGATGATGAAGTCCAGATCGGGCCGCTCCCAGAGGGGCTTCGCCCGCTCGGGCCGGTGGTTGATACTGTCGATCTCCGCGCCCAGCGCGACGTCCATCCGCCCTGCGTACCGCTCCCGCAGCGCGGCGTGGGCCGCGGCCCGCTCCTCCCAGCGGTCGAAAAAGTAGAGGGGGCGGGAGGTGGGGTCGCCCACGGAGCAGTCCTCGATATGGTCGGTGAAGCAAACGTACGCGGCGCCCTTTTCCGCGGCGGCGGCCGCCATCTCCGCCATGGGGACGCGGCAGTCGGGGGAAAAATCCGTGTGCAGATGGGATTCCGCAAGAAACATCGTTTTGACCTCCAGATCACAACACAGCAGTATATCAAAAAAAACGGCGGAAGTAAACCTTCCCGCCGTTTTTTGCTTATTTGATGAGCGGAACAGCCTCGCCGGCAACATAGGCCATCAGCGCGTCCGGGGCGAGCCGGACCTGCCGTCCGATCTTTCCGGCGGACACGGTCACCCGGTCCAGCAGGATGATCTCCTCCTCGAAGAAGGTGGGGAACTGCTTTTTCATGCCGATGGGGCTGCACCCGCCGTGTATGTATCCGGTCAGCGGCAAAAGCTCGGCCTGACGCACCATCTCGATGGACTTCTCGCCCGCCGCCTTTGCGGCTTTTTTGAGGTCGAGCTCCGCCGGCGCGGGGATAACGAATACGTAGTTGGCGCGGCTTGCGCCCCGGGTGACGAGCGTCTTGTAGACCTCGTCCGGGGCGAGGCCCATGGCCTCCGCCGCCTCCACGCCGCTCTTCGCGCCGCCCGCGGCGTCGTACTCCAGCGCCTCAAAGGGGATACCGGCGGCCTCCAGCAGCCGGTGCACGTTTGTTTTCTGTTCGCTTTTCGCCATGGCGCTCACTTTTTCCGGAAGATGGACTTCTTGCCCGTGCCCTTACCGCCGAGCGTCTCGTCCAGCTCGGTCACCAGCTCGTACTGGCGGGCGGTCAGGTTTTTCGGGATATCCACCTTGATGGTCACGAACTGGTCGCCCCGTCCGTTGCCGCGGATGTAGGGGACGCCCTTGCCCTTCAGCCGGAAGATGGTGCCGGACTGGGTGCCGGCGGGGATGGCGTATTTCACGTTGCCGTCCAGCGTGGGCACCTCGATCTCGGTGCCCAGGATGGCCTGCGTCACCGAGATGGTCATCTCGCACAGGATACTGGAGCCGTTGCGGTTGAAGAACTCATGGGGCTGGACGCTCACCAGGATGATGAGATCGCCGGCGGGGCCGCCGTTGGTGCCGGCGTTGCCCTGGCCGTGGACGGAGATGCTCTGGCCGTTGTCGATCCCCGCGGGGACCTTGACGCCGATCTTCTTCTGGCGGCGGATGGAGCCTGCGCCCTTGCAGGTCTTGCAGGGGGCGTGGATGATCTTGCCGGAGCCGCCGCAGCGGGGACAGCTCGTCTGGGACTGCATGATCATGCCCATCATGCGCTGCTGGGTGGTCACGGTGCCGCTGCCGTGGCACTCGGGGCACACCTCCGGCGTGGTGCCGGGCTCGCAGCCGGAGCCGCCGCAGGTCTCGCACGTTTCGATACGGGGGACGGACACCTCCTTCTGGCAGCCGAAGGCCGCCTCCGTGAAGGAGATGGTCAGCCCTGCGCGGATACTGGAGCCGCGGGCGGGGGCGTTCCGCCGCTGGGCGGAGGAGCTGAAGCCGCCGAAGCCGCTGAAGCCTCCGAACCCGCCGAACCCGCCGAAGCCCCCGAACAGATCGTTCAGGATATCGGAGATGTCGCCGGTGAAGCCGGCGCCGGCGTTGGCCGCGAAGCTGGGGTCGACGCCCGCGAAGCCGAACTGGTCGTACTTCGCCTTCATGTCCTTGTCGGACAGTACGCCGTAGGCCTCGTTGATCTCCTTGAACTTCTCCTCGGCGACCTTGTCGCCGGGGTGGAGGTCGGGATGGTACTCCTTGGCCAGCTTGCGGTAGGCCTTTTTGATCTCTTCGTCAGAGGCGCTTTGCTTCAGGCCCAGCACCTCGTAATAGTCTCTTTTTTCTGCCAATGCGGATCACCTCTTAACGGGGCGTTGCGGGCACAGCTGGTGTGCCCGCAACCGATACTTGTCTGCGAAAGGGGACGCTTATTTCTTGTCGTCGTCCACAGGGGTGAAGTCGGCGTCGTAGTACTGCTGGCCGCCGTCCTCCTGTGTGCCGCCCTGCGCGCCGCCGGCCGCGGCGGAGGGATCGAACCCGGCGCCGCCCTGAGGCGCGGCCTGCTGATAAAGCTTCTCGCTTACCTTGTAGAACACCTGGGTCAGCGCGTCGGTCTTGTCCTTGATGGCGGCGGTGTCGGTGCCGGCCAGAGCCGTCTTCAGCTCGCCCAGCGCCTTCTCGATGTCGGCCTTGTCGCCGGCGTCGAGCTTGTCGCCCATCTCGGCCACGGTCTTTTCGGTCTGATAGACCATCTGGTCGCCGGCGTTGCGGATGTCGACCTCTTCCTTGCGCTTCTTATCCTCGGCGGCATACTGCTCGGCTTCCTTCACGGCCTTGTCGATGTCCTCCTTGGACATGTTGGAGGAGGCGGTGATGGTGATGTGCTGCTCCTTGCCGGTGCCCAGGTCCTTCGCGCTGACGTTCACGATACCGTTGGCGTCGATGTCGAAGGTGACCTCGATCTGCGGCACGCCGCGGCGGGCCGGGGCGATGCCGTCCAGATGGAAGCGGCCGAGGGATTTGTTGTACTGGGCCATCTCGCGCTCGCCCTGCAGCACGTTGACCTCCACGGAGGTCTGGTTGTCAGCGGCGGTGGAGAAGACCTGGCTCTTCTTGGTGGGGATGGTGGTGTTGCGCTCGATGAGGCGCGTGCACACGCCGCCCAGCGTCTCGATGCCGAGGGACAGGGGCGTCACGTCCAGCAGGAGGATGCCCTCCACGTCGCCGCCCAGCACGCCGCCCTGGATGGCGGCGCCCACGGCCACGCACTCGTCGGGGTTGATGCCCTTGAAGGGCTCCTTGCCGGTCAGGTTCTTCACGGCCTCCTGCACGGCGGGGATACGGGTGGAGCCGCCGACGAGCAGGACTTTTGCCAGCTCCGAGGCGCTGAGCCCCGCGTCGGAAAGCGCCTGCTTCACGGGCGTCATCGTGGCTTCCACGAGGTGCGCCGTGAGCTCGTTGAACTTCGCCCGCGTCAGCGTCACGTCCAGGTGCTTCGGGCCGGTGGCGTCCGCCGTGATATAGGGCAGGTTGATGTCCGTGCTGGTCACGCCGGACAGATCGCACTTGGCCTTTTCCGCGGCCTCGCGCAGACGCTGCATGGCGACGCGGTCGCCGGACAGGTCGATGCCGTTGGATTTCTTGAACTCCTCCACGAGGTAGTTCATGACGCACTGGTCGAAGTCGTCGCCGCCGAGACGGGTGTTGCCGTTGGTGGCCAGTACTTCGATGACGCCGTCGCCGATGTCCAGGATGGACACATCGAACGTGCCGCCGCCCAGGTCGTAGACCATGATCTTCTGGTCCTGCTCCTTGTCGAGGCCGTAGGCCAGCGCCGCGGCGGTGGGCTCGTTGATGATACGCTTCACGTCGAGACCGGCGATCTTGCCGGCGTCCTTGGTGGCCTGCCGCTGGGAGTCGGAGAAGTAGGCCGGCACGGTGATGACCGCTTCGGTCACGGGGCCGCCCAGATACGCTTCCGCGTCGGCTTTCAGCTTCTGCAGGATCATCGCGGAGATCTCGGGCGGGGTATAGCTCTTGGAGTCGATGTTCACCTTATAGCTCGTGCCCATCTCACGCTTGATACTGGCGATGGTGCGGTCGGGGTTGGTGATAGCCTGGCGCTTGGCCACCTGGCCCACCATCCGCTCGCCGTCCTTGGAGAAGGCGACGACGGAGGGCGTGGTGCGCGCGCCTTCGGCGTTCGCGATGACTTTCGGCTCGCCGGCTTCCATCACGGCGACGCAGCTGTTGGTCGTACCGAGGTCGATACCTATGATCTTTCCCATAATTGTTACCTCCTATATGAAACTGTTTTTTAACGAAGTCAGTTGGCGACCTTGACCATGGAAAACCGGATGACCCTGTCGCCGAGGGTGAATCCTTTTTGAAATTCCTCAACGATCTCGCCCTCGCCGCGGGACTCGTCGTCCACGTGCATGACGGCGTTGTGGAAGTTCGCGTCAAATTTCTTGCCTACCGCCTCGATGGGCTTCACGCCGAGCTTTTCGAAGATGGCCTGCAGCTGCACCATCGTCATCTCGATGCCCTTGTAAAAGGCCTCGTCGTCGCAGTGCATGGCCAGCGCCCGTTCCAGATTGTCGTACACGGGCAGGAAGTCCGTGATCGTCTCGGCCTTGATGAGGCCGTACAGCGCCTCGCGCTCCTTCTGGCTGCGCTTGCGGTAGTTGTCGTACTCCGCCGCCAGCCGGAGATAGCGGTCCTTCTCCGCGGCCAGCAGCTCCTCCGGCGTGGGTTCCGCCGGCGCTTCCGGGGCGGCCTCCTCCGCGGGGGCTTCGGTCTCGCTCTCCGCGGCCGGCTCCGTCTCCGTCGTTTCCGCCTCCTGGGGCGTTTCTTCTTTCAGTTCGTCATCGTTCCTTGACATCTAAACTTTCATCTCCCTTGATCATGAGCTTGCCGAAACCGGCCGGCGGGACGCTCCCCGCCGCGAGCAGCGTGGACAGCTTGCCGGCGATGTAGCTCAGTTTTGCCGCGACTGCGGAATAATCCATCCTCGTGGGGCCCACCACGCCGATGAGGCCGCGCGTGCCGTCGCCCAGATCGTAGCTGGCCAGCACCACGCTGGAATCCTTCAGCTCCTCCGCCAGGTTCTCCGGCCCGATGAGCATTTTCACGTCGCCGGGGGCCATGGCGGGCAGATTGGCGATGTTGGAGGCGTCGGAGATATAGCTGATGAGCTTGTGGGCCTTGTCCGGATCCCGGAACTCCGGCTGCTTCAGCAGACTGGAGCCGCCCGAGATCACCGCCTCCATGCCGGAGGACGCGCTCAGCACCTCGATGATGAACCCCGCCACGACGGAGCAGAGCCCCATCGTGTCGCCCACGGCCCGCTCGGTGGAGCTGATGAGCAGCGGCGTGATCTCCTCCTCCGTGATACCGGTGAAGCTGGCGTTGAAGATCGCCGCCAGCTTCTGCAGCGTTTCCGTCTGGAAAGAGAAGGGCAGGTGGATGAGCTTGTTCTTGACTGTATTATTTGACAAAAGCACCACGATAATAAAGGTGTTTTGGTCGATATAGAGAAGATCGACGCGTTTCGCCGTAGCCGGCGCGGCCGCCGTCACCGCCATGGAGGGGTAGTTCGTCACCTCGGCGGCCAGATGGCCCACGTCGCTCATCAGGGAGTCCAGCTGCTCCATCTTCGCGTTCAGCGAGGCGTTGATCTTCGCCGTCTCCGCCAGGGAGAGCTTCTGCTCCCTCATCAGCTCGTTCACGTAGAGCCGGTAGCCCTTCGCCGTGGGCACGCGTCCGGCCGAGGTGTGGGGCTGCTCGAGATACCCCATCTCCGTCAGTTCCTTGAACTCGTTGCGTATCGTCGCGGAGGAACAGCCGAGATCAGAGGAGTCGGCGATCGTTTTGCTGCCCACGGGCTCGGCGGAATCGATGTAGGCTTCCACCACCAGCCGCAGGAGCTTCTTTTTCCTTTCGGTCAGTTCCATATGCAGCGCTCCTCGTGATTTAGCACTTCATTCTCCTGAGTGCTAACCCTAATTTAGCACTCAAAATTTTGATTGTCAATAGCTGGATACCATTTTAGAATGCATAGATTGTAAATTTTTTGTGTCCGCGGCGTGCGGGACGGCGGGCGCCAAAAAGCACGCCCTCCCCGGGGCGGGGAAAGCGTGCTTTCGGAAACGGTCGGCCGGACGCTTACGGCAGGAGCCCGCGCTGCTTCAGATAGGCGCAGATGAGCTCCACGGCGCCGTCGGTGCCGATGAGCGTGGTGTTGATGCACAGGTCGTGGTTGGCGGGGGAGCCCCATGTCTCTCCGGTGAAATTGCGGTAGTAGTTGGCCCGCGCCTTGTCCGTCCGGGTCAGCTGGGATTCGGCCGCGGCCTCGCTGACGCCGTACTCCTCGGCGATGCGCTTCAGACGGGCGGGACGGTCCGCGTAGACGAACACCTTGACGCAGTCGGGCCTGTCCCGCAGGATGTACTCGGAGCAGCGCCCCACCATCACGCAGCTGGATTTTTTCGCCAGCTCGCGGATGACGTCCGACTGGGCGGAAAAGGCGGTGTAGCTCACGGGCACGTCGTAGCGGGGCGGGGCGGCGCGGTTCGCCATGGAGGCGGCGGCCAGGTTGAAGAGGAAACTGCTGGTCGTCAGCTCCTCCAGGCGGCCGATATAGTCCGGGGACAGGCCGCTTTTTTCAGAGGCAAGCTCGATGATGGACTTGTCGTAGCAGGGGATGCCGAGCTTGGCGGCCAGTTGCTTGCCCACGGCGCGGCCGCCGCTGCCGTAGGAGCGGCTGAGCGCAACGATGAGATGTTCCATAGAGTCTACCTCCTTTGTTATTTTCTGCTTTTATTATAGCGCTTTTCGCCGGATTATGCAATCGTGCCCGGCGGCAAAAGCAAAATAAACCTTTACTTTTTCCGGCTTAACTGATACAATTGCCGGGCATGACAGAAAAGCAAGGATGGATAGGGAGCGATACGATGAAACAAGCGGTCTTTCAGCCGGCGGATATCCTCGTGCCGCATACGGCGGATATGGCGGACTGGAGCGTGATCGCCTGCGACCAGTTCACGGCGGAGCGCGCCTACTGGGACCGGGTGACGGAGCGTGTGCGCGGCAAGCTGTCCACGCTGCATATGGTCCTGCCGGAGGCGTATCTGGCCGACCGGCCCGTCCAGGACGTGGCGCTGGAGAAAAACGAGATCATGGAGCATTATCTCGCCGGCGGTATCTTTGACGTGCTGCGGGACTCCTTCGTCTATGTGGAGCGCCGCGTCAGCGGCGGCGTGCGCCACGGCCTCGTGGGCAAGCTCGATCTGGAGGCGTACGACTACGCGCCGGAGCGGCGTTCGCCCGTCCGCGCCAGCGAGCGCACCGTGGAGGAGCGTCTCCCGCCGCGGGTCACCATCCGCGCGGGGGCGCCGCTGGAAATGCCCCACGTCATGGTGCTCATCGACGACCCCGCCAAAAGCGTTGTCGAGCCGCTCCGCAGGCGCGCTGCGAAGCTGCCGCGGCTCTATGATTTCGACCTGATGGAGGACGGCGGCCATATCGCGGGCTACGCCGTCTCCGGCGCGGAGGCGGAACGGGTCGCAGCCGCGCTTGCTTCCCTTGCCGACCGGGAGATCCAGATGATCGTCGGGGACGGCAATCACTCCCTGGCCGCGGCCAAGGAATGCTGGAACCTCAAAAAGCGCGGCCTGACCGAGGCGGAGCAGCAGAGCGATCCCGCCCGTTACGCGCTTGTGGAGGTCGTGAACGTCTATGACGAGGGCGTCCGCTTCGAGCCCATTCACCGGGCCGTCTGGTGTGCGGATGAGGAAAAGCTGATGGAGTGCTTCCGGGAAAAGCTGGCGTCTCCGTCGGGCCGGTACCGCGTCACCTGCGTCCATGGCGGCAGGGAGGAAACGCTGACGGTCCGCGGGCGCACCTTCGGCGCCATGATGGCCGGCGTCCAGGAGTTCGTCACGGAATACGTCGCCATGAACGACGGCGTCGTAGACTATATCCATGACGACGCGTCCGCCCGGCGCATGGCCCAGGAGGGGGCGGCGGTGTTCCTGCTGCCGGTCATGGACAAGGCCGATTTCTTCAGCACCGTGGCCGCCAACGGCATTTTCCCGGAGAAGAGCTTCTCCATCGGTCACGCCCGGGATAAGCGGTATTATCTCGAGTGCCGGCAGATCCGGTGATCAAAAGCGTATACGGCAAGCGGCCGGCGGAGATCCCGCCGGCCGCTTTTTGGTTTCGTTTAAGAAAAGAGCTTCCCGCCCAGCAGATTGCCCGCCAGCGAATTCAGCACGTCCACGCTGAGCCCCTGGTCCTTCGTGATCCAGATGAGCAGCAGCTCGAAGGTGATGCCCGCGAGGCTCGCTTTTATGTAGGGCAGCTGCCATTCCTCCGCCGTGAAAAGCTCGTTCAGGATGTCCGTGTCCTCCACGAAGAAGGCGCGGTTGCAGTCCTGGAACAGATAGCCGAGCTCCTGCTTGAACAGCAGCGTCAGAAAATCGCGGCTGTCGCCCCAGTAGATGAAGTAGTCGATGATCAGGTTCTCCGGCATGGGCCGCGCGGCGGTCAGCCGCTCGTGGTATTTGCGGAAGAGGCCGTGGATCAGATAGACCAGGATGTCCTCTTTCTTCTGGAAGTTCGTGTAGAACGTCTGCCGGGAAAGGCCGGCCCGCTCCGTGATGTCGGAGATGGAGATGGCGCTGAAGTCCTTGTACATCATCAGCTTCAGCAGGGAGCTGGATATGGCGTTTTTCGAGCGGATGGCCATCGGGTTTTCCCGCTTGGTGCTCAACATGCTTCTTCGCCCCTTTCTGTAGGGTGGTTTCAGCATAACACACTTTTCGTCGCTTTACAAGAGTAAAAAACTGTACGTTTGTCAATTTTTTTGTCGAAAACGGCCGGAAATGTCATCGCCACAGCGTCACATAGCCCTTGTCATGGGTCAGCTTGAGCAGGACGAGGCCGATGGGAAAGAGGACCATCCCGCCCACGCCGCCGAGCTTGAACCCGGCGTAGATGGCCAGCAGCGCGGCGGCGGGGTGCACGCCGAAGCTTCCTCCCACGAGCCGCGGCTCCAGAAAGCTCCGCGCCACGGTCACCGCGAGCCATGTGACGGCCATGCCCAGCGCGCCGGCGCTGTCGCCGCCCAGCAGCAGCGCCGCGGCCCAGGGCAGCAGCACCGTCCCCGTGCCCAGCACGGGCAGCGCGTCCACCAGCGCCGTGACGAGGGCGATGAGCGCCGCGTAGCGAAAGCCCATCAGCGACAGCGCGGCGGCCAGCTCCGCAAAGGTGACCGCGATGAGCGTCAGTTCCGCCCGTACCCAGCGGAGGAAGCCGTCGGCCAGATCGCTTTTCAGGCGGCGCGCCGTGGCGCGGTGCTTTTCGGGGATCTGGCGCAGCAGGAACGATTTGATCTCGCCGTAGGAGCGGCTGATGAAGAAAACGCCCACGCAGTAGGTGACGCAGAAGAGCAGCACCTTCGGCGCCTCCGCCGCGGCGGCGGGGAGGAGCGCCAGCGCCCGGGCGGACAGCGCGGCAGGCAGCTCCGCGGCCTTTTCCGTCAAACGCTCGATGGCGCTGACGATGTAGGCCCGCGTCTCCTCCGGCGCGGCGGTGATGGTGCGGTCGGCCGCCGCCTCCAGCTTCTCCGACACGGCCGGCACGAACTGGAGCAGCCGCGGCAGATCCCGCAGGAAATCCACCGCCTGATAGATGAGGCGCGATACGCCCAGCGCCGCCACGCCGGTAAAGACGAACAGGAGGAACAGCGCGCCGCAGGCGGCGGCGAAGCCCCGCTTCATCCGGAACCGGCCGCAGAGGAACCCGATCGCCGGCTCCAAAAACCACGCGGTCAGAAAAGCGAGCAGAAACGGCAGCAGGCAGGGGAGGAGATAGCGGGAGAAGAGCCACAGCCCGAAGAAGACCGCGGCGGCCGCCAGCGCGGCGGTCAGGATACGGCGAAGCTGTTCTTTTCCCATGGTGTCCCCTTCCGAAAACGATAAAAAGCGCGGCGCGCGCGGCAGGCGCGTCTTTTTTTCGCGCGAAAACGGTAAAAAGATTGCAAAAATATGCGTAATATGCTAAAATCAAACGGTTAAAAATACAGTGTGCCCGTCGGGGCGGGCAAGCTGTCCCGCCCGTCGCGGCAAAAGCGCGTTTTTTTATAATCTCTCCGCATTATTTCCGGATATGCGGTCGTTATTGGGGAGAAAAGTATGGTAAATGTGGCAATTCTCGGCTTCGGGACCGTCGGGTCCGGCGTGGCCGAGGTGCTTACGGTCAACGCCGCGAGCATCGCGAAAAACGCCCACGGCGAGATCCGCTTGAAGTACATCGTGGACGTGCGGGATTTCCCCGGCAGCCCCTATGAAAAGTACATGACGAAGGATTTTTCCGCCGTGGAGCAGGACCCGGAGGTCGGCATCGTGGTGGAGACCATCGGCGGCGTCGGCGTCGCCTATGACTTCACGAAGCGCGCGCTCGCCGCGGGCAAGAGCGTCGTCACCTCCAACAAGGAGCTGGTGGCGGAGCACGGCATGGAGCTGCTGGCGCTGGCGCGGAGCCGGAACGTCAACTATTTCTTCGAGGCAAGCGTGGGCGGCGGCATCCCCATCATCCAGCCCATCACGGAGTGCCTTGCGGCCAACCGTATCGACGAGATCTACGGCATTTTGAACGGCACGACGAACTTCATCCTCACCCAGATGGTGAAATGCGGCGCCAGCTACGCCGATTCCCTGAAGGAGGCCCAGCGCCTCGGCTACGCGGAGCAGGACCCCACCGCGGATATCGAGGGGCATGACGCCGTCCGGAAGATCTGCATCCTTGCGAACCTCTGCTTCGGCAGGAACGTGCCCACCGCCGCGGTCCGGCGGGAGGGGATCTCCGGCGTGACGGCGGAGGATATGGAATACGCGCGGCGCCTCGGCTGCAAGATCAAGCTGCTGGGCCGTGCGCTCCGCACGGCGGAGGGGAAGGTCACGGCCTACGTGGCGCCCCACCTCATCGGCAAGACGAGCCTGCTGTCCAATGTGGACGGTGTGATGAACGGTATCGTGGTGCACGGCACGCCCATCGGCGAGGCCATGTTCTACGGCGCGGGCGCGGGCAAGCTGCCCACGGCCAGCGCCGTCTCCGCGGACGTGATCAACGCTGCGCGCATGCCGGAGAACAAGGTCTATTACGGCTGGGACGCGTCGGAGGACGGCTACGTGACCGACGCGGACGAGCTGGCCATGCCCTGGTATGTGCGGACGGGCTCCGGCCTGCAGGCCATCGGCAAAGCCTTCGGTGACGTGCGGCTCATCAGCTACCCCGGCGACTATCCCGGCGCGGGTCCGGGGGAATACGCTTTCGTGACGCCGGCGCTCAGCCGCGGGGCGGTCACGGAGAAGCTCGCCGGCATGGAGATCCGCTCCCTGTTCCGGGTGCTGTAAGGCGCATATACTGTAACGATACCAGAAATTCACGCTCCCGCGGAGCGGGGGCTTTTCGGAGGAAACAGGCAATATGGCATTGATAGTGATGAAATTCGGCGGCAGCTCCGTGGCCGACGCGGCGAAGATCAAGCGCGTGGCGGGGATCATCGCCGAGACATATCTGGAGGGGAACGACGTGGTCACGGTCCTGTCGGCGCAGGGCGACACCACGGACGACCTGATCGCGAAGGCGGAGGAGATCAACCCCAACGCCTCCCGCCGGGAGATGGATATGCTGCTCTCCACGGGGGAACAGATCTCCATTTCGCTGTGCGCCATGGCGCTGGAGAGCATGGGGCTCCCCGTCGTGTCGCTGACCGGCTGGCAGATCGGGATGGAGACCAACACCGATTACAGCAACGCCCGTATCAAGCGGGTCAAGGGCGACCGTATCCGGGAGGAGCTGGATAAGCACCGTATCGTGCTGGTGGCCGGCTTCCAGGGGATCAACCGCTACGGCGATATCACGACGCTGGGCCGCGGCGGCTCGGATACGACGGCGGTGGCCATCGCCGCGGCGCTCCACGCCAACGTCTGCAAGATCTATACGGACGTGGACGGCGTTTATACGGCGGACCCGCGCAAGGTGCCGGACGCGAAAAAGCTGAGCGAGATCACCTACGATGAAATGCTGGAGCTGGCGTCCATGGGGGCGCAGGTGCTCCACAACCGCTCGGTACAAATGGCAAAACGATACGGGATAGAGCTTGAGGTGCTCTCGAGTTACGAGAGAAAGCCCGGCACTATCGTCAAGGAGGTAAGAAAAGTGGAACAGACCAAGATCAGCGGCATAGCCAAGGACGTATCCATCTCGCGTATCGCGCTCGTAGGCATCAACGACGTGCCGGGGATCGCGTTCCGTATCTTCCAGGTGCTGGCGAACAAGCAGATCAACGTGGACATCATCATCCAGTCCATCGGCCGCGAGGGCGACCAGGACATCAGCTTCACCGTGCCGCGGAAGGACGCCCATACGGCGGCAGAGGCGCTGGAGGGTTACCGGGAGACGCTGGGCTTCCACACCATCAGTGTCGACGACCACGTGGCCAAGATCAGTATCGTGGGCGCGGGCATGCTGATGACGCCCGGTATCGCGGTGCACATGTTCGAGGCGCTTTCGGATAAGCGTATCAACATCCAGATGATCTCCACCAGCGAGATCAAGCTCTCCGTCCTCGTGGACGAGAGCGACGCGGACGTGGCCGTGCAGGCGATACACGATAAATTCTTCAACAACGACTGATTGACCGGGAACGTCCGCCGGGCCGCGCAGGCTTCGGCGGACGTTTTTCCTGTGAGGATAGCCATGCGTAAACAAGCCGCAGCTTTCATACTGGCCCTGCTGCTGCTCCCGCCTCTGGCCGGCTGCGCGCCGGCGCAGGCGCAGGAGGAGCTTTTCGCCATGGACACCGTCATGAGCCTGACGGCTTACGGCGCCGCGGGCGAGACGGGGCTGGAGGCCGCGAAGGCGGAGATACGCCGGCTGGACAGCCTGCTCTCCGTCAGCGGCGGCGCGAGCGAGATACGCCGCGTCAACGAAGCGGGCGGCGGGACCGTGTCGGAGGAGACGGCGGCGCTGCTCGAGCGGGCGGCGGCGATCAGCCGCGCCTGCGGCGGCGCGTTCGATGTGACCGTCGGCCCCGTGGTGGACGTCTGGGGCTTTTACGGTGACGAGCAGCGCGTCCCCTCGGCGGACGAGCTTGCCGCGGCGCTGGCGCTGGTGGGCCCGGACAAGCTCACGCTGGCGGGGACGGAGGTCCGCTTCGCCGCGGCGGGCGTCCGGCTCGACCTGGGCGGCGTCGCCAAGGGGTACGCCGCGGGCCGTGCGGCGGAAGCGCTCAAGGCGGCGGGCGTCGCGTCCGCCATCATGACGCTGGGCGGCAACGTGCGCACCGTGGGGCTGAAGCCCGACGGCTCCCGCTGGAAGGTAGGCATCGCGGACCCCGCCGCGCCGCAGGCGATGGCCGGCGTGCTGACGACGGGGGAGAACGCCGTCGTGACGAGCGGCGGCTACCAGCGGTATTTTGACGAGGACGGCGTCCGCTATCACCATATCATCGACCCGGCCACCGGGTATCCGGCGGCGAGCGGGATCCTCTCCGCCACGGTGGTCACCGCCGACGACGTGCTGGCCGACGCGCTCTCCACGGCGCTTTTCGTGCTGGGCGAGGAGCAGGCTGGCGCGCTCTGGCGGAGCATGGGCGGTTTTGAGATGATCCTGATCGCCGAGGGAGGACGGATCATCGTCACCGGCGGGCTCGCGGACGACTTCAGCCCCGCGGACGGATATACGGTGGAGGTGCTGTCATGAAAACACGCGGATGGCTCCTTCTTTTCACCGCGGTCGCGGCGCTTTGCCTGCTCTTTTACGTTTTCGCGCCGAAAACGGGCGGGAGCGTCGTGGGGATCTATCAGGACGGCGCGCTGGTGCGGACCATCGACCTTGCCGCCGTTGGGGAAAGCTATGAGCTCGTTTTGGAGCGAAACGGCAGCACGAACACCATCCTTGTGGAAAAGAACGCCATACGGGTCGTGGCGGCGGACTGTCCGGACCAGGTCTGCGTGGAGCACGGCGAACTGCGCGACGGCGCGTCGCCCATCGTATGCCTGCCCAACCGGGTGGTCATCAAATACCTGCGCGATACGGACGGCGTAGACGCGAAAGCGGGGTCGGCGGGATGAAGACGAAACGGATCACGGCCTCCGCGGTGCTGGCCGCGGCGGCGCTCATCATTTTCGCGGTGGAGGCGCAGCTGCCGCCCCTCGTGCCCATCCCGGGGATCAAGCTGGGCCTTGCCAACGTGATCACGGTCTTTGCGCTCTACTATCTGGGCGCGCCCGCGGCGGCGGCCATCCTCGCTGTGCGGATCGTCCTCGGCAGCGTGCTGCTGGGGCAGGTGGGCGCCATGCTGTACAGCGCGGCGGGCGGGCTTTTGGCCTTCGCCGTGTCGGCGCTGCTGAAGCGGGCGTTCCCGCCGGAGCGCCTGTGGGTCGTGAGCGTGTTCGGCGCCATGGCGCACAACGTCGGCCAGATGGCGGCGGCCGTCGCCGTCACGGCGACGCCGGCGCTTTTGTGGTATCTGCCGGCGCTGCTGATCTCCGGTATCGTCACCGGGGCGTTCACGGGCCTTTGCGCCCAGTTCGTCTACCGGCGTATCGGTTTGAAAAAAATGTAAATTTTTCTTGTGCTGGGGAGCCATCGGTGCTACAATGACTCCGTTGTTTTTCCGGCGGCTCCGACGCGGGCGCCGGAACGAGATAGAAACAGGGACTTGCATGGAACGTTTGGAGGAGAACATCATGAGCAGAACAGTGGGAACCGTGGTAAGAGGTATCCGTGCCCCCATCATCCGCGAGGGGGACGATATCGTCTCCATCGTGGCGGACAGCGTGCTGGCGGCCGCCAAGGCCGAGAACATCCAGTTCCGCGACAGGGACGTGGTCACCGTGACGGAGTCCGTCGTGGCGCGCGCCATGGGCAACTATGCCTCGGTGGACGCCATCGCGGCCGACGTGAAGGCCAAATTCGGGGCGGAGGAGATCGGCGTCATTTTCCCGATCCTGTCCCGCAACCGCTTCGCCATCTGCCTGCGCGGCATCGCCATGGGCGTGAAGAAGATCTACCTCATGCTCAGCTTCCCCGCGGACGAGGTGGGCAACCACCTGTTCGACGCGGAGCTCATGGAGGAGTCGACGGTCAACCCCTGGAGCGATACGCTCACGGAGGAGGCTTACCGCGCGGCCTTCGGCTACGCGACCCATCCCTTCACCGGCGTGGACTACGTGGCCTATTACAAGCAGCTCATCGAAGACTGCGGCTGCGAGGCGGAGGTCATTTTCTCCAACCGCTGCGAAGCGATCCTTGACTATACGAAAAACGTGCTGACCTGCGATATCCACACGCGCGAGCGCACGCGCCGCCGCCTCGTCAAGGCGGGCGCGGAAAAGGCGCTCACCCTGGCGGATATCCTGAACGCGCCGGTGGACGGCAGCGGCTATAACGAGCAGTACGGCCTCCTGGGCTCCAACAAGGCCTCGGAGACGACGGTCAAGCTCTTCCCCCGCGACTGCCAGCGCATCGTGGACGCGCTGCAGGCGAAGCTGGTCGTCGCCACGGGCAAACAGATCGAGTGCATGATCTACGGCGACGGCGCTTTCAAGGATCCCGTGGGCAAGATCTGGGAGCTGGCGGACCCCGTGGTGTCCCCGGCCTGCACGAAGGGCCTTGTCGGCACGCCGAACGAGGTGAAGATCAAATACCTCGCCGACAACGATTTCTCCGCCCTCTCCGGCGAGGCGCTGCGCGACGCCGTGAAGGAATCCATCCGTCATAAGGACGCCGACCTGAAGGGCAATATGGTGTCCGAGGGGACGACCCCGCGGCGGCTCACCGACCTCATCGGGTCGCTCTCCGACCTGACCAGCGGCTCCGGCGACAAGGGCACGCCCATCATCTTTATCCAGGGTTATTTCGACAACTATTCCAACGAACAGTGAGCAAAAGCCCCCTGCCGCGAAGGCAGGGGGCTTTTTTATCCTTCCGCAAGGTTGACAGACAAATTTCACAGGCGTATAATCGTGGGTATCTTAGGAACACGCAAGTGTAATGGAGGGAAAGAAAATGGCAGAAAACACGGAAGAAATGAAAGTCGAGCGCGGAGCGGAGACGATACCTCTCACCCGGGTGAGGAAGATCATCTCCAAGCGCATGCACCAGAGCATGAGCGAGCTGGCGCAGGCGAACCACCGGATGAACATCGACATGAGCGGCGCTGTCGCCCTGCGGGAAAAGTACAAGGCGAACGGCGTCAAGATCAGCTATAACGACATCGTCATCAAGTGCGTCGCCCGGGCGCTGATGGAGTCGCCGGAGATCAACTGCCGCATGGATGAGGAAAACATGACGGTCTACCATTACGTCAATATGGGCATGGCCGTCGACACGCCGCGCGGGCTGCTCGTCCCCGTCATCAAGGACGCGGACCTGCTGACCCTGCCGGAGATCTCAGCCGAGTCGGCGCGCGTGGCCACCGCCGCCAAGTCCGGCCGTATCGCTCCCGCGGACATGTCCGGCGCGACGTTTACCATCTCCAACCTCGGCATGTTCGATATCGACGACTTCACCGCCATCATCAACCAGCCCGAGGCGGGCATCATCGCCGTGGGCAAGATGAGCAAGCAGGTCGTCGTGGACGAGAACGACGAGATGGTCGTCCGTCCCATGATGCAGATCAGCCTGACCTACGACCATCGGGTCATCGACGGCGCCCCCGCCGCCCGCTTCCTGCAGAAGGTCAAGCAGTACCTGCAGGACCCCGCCTGGATCGACGAATAAAGCGTTTTTCACAAAGCCGGCGCGTTCTTCGCGCCGGCTTTGTTTTATGGGCGGCGCCCGCCTGTGCGAGGGGGAGAGGAAAAGCGAAAACCGGTCCGGGATTTACCCTTTCCACATGGGAAATACGGCTATTATGACGATAGTGCGGTAAGAGAAGAACGATGCGTTCGATACGAAAGGAGCCAATGACCATGGAAAATATCCCGGCAGAAGCCCCGTTAGCAGCGGATGAAGTCAAGCGGGTCATCGAGGGCCGCGGCGCCGCCCGCAGAGTGCCGAACGGCATCCAGATGTGGTTCTTCCCGAAGTGGTTCGACGAGCCGTATCGGGAAATCGCGCGGCGCTATCCGTGCGATATCGAAAAGGTACATTTGTGGACTCCGCGTGTCTTTGACGCGCCTGCGGACGCGCCCAATTACCGGTGGATGGACCGTGACGATCCGTTCCCGCCGGGCACGGCGATGGACGCGGTGTGCGCCCTTGAGGATCTTGACGAGCTGGATGCGGTCATCGCGGACTTTCCGGATCCGTATTATCCGGGGATGATACCGCCCAATATCCCGCCGAAGGGCGAACGATACAGGCTCGGCCGCTGGTGGTATTGCCTGTTTGAAACGTATTGGTCTATGCGCGGGATGGAGAACGCGCTGTGCGATTTTTATGAGGAGCCCGAGCGGGTACATCAGTTTTTCCGCGCTCTGACGGACTTTTTCAAAGTGGTCATCACGCGCATGAAGGGCCTGGGGTGCGATGGCGTCCTGACGACGGATGACATCGGGACGCAGATGGCGCCCTTCTTCTCGCTGGAGATTTTCCGGGAATTTTTCAAGCCTTATTACAAGGAGATGATCGACCACGCGCACAGTCTGGGGATGCATTTCTGGCTCCATTCGTGCGGCAATATCGAGCTTTTCATACCGGACTTCATCGAGATAGGGCTGGATGTGCTGCATCCGATCCAGAAGTATACGATGGAGGAACGCCAGATAGCGGAAAAATACGGCGACAAGCTGTGTATCTGGGCCGGCTTTGATGTGCAGCGCACGATACCCTACGGCACGCCGGAGGAGGTGCGGGCGGAAGTGCGGCACATGATGGATACCTATTATCGACCCGAGGGCAGACTGATCATGGCGGCGGGCAACGCGCTCACGCCGGACACGCCGCTGGCAAGTCTGGAGGCGCTGCTGGATGAAACGATCTGCTACGGCGCGATCGTCGGGAAAAACAAGTAAGTAACGGTCAAAAAAGCGCCGCCGCTGCGTATCGCAGCGGCGGCGCTTTTCAATTTTGCTTATTTGTTGTCGACGGAAGCCATGTACTCGATGAGGTCGACGACCTTGTTCGAGTAACCCCACTCGTTGTCATACCAGCTGACGACCTTCACGAACGTATCGGTCAGGGCGATGCCGGCCTTGGCGTCGAAGATGGAGGTGCGGGCGTCATGGATGAAGTCGGAGGAGACGACGGGGTCTTCGGTGTAGCCGAGGATGCCCTTCAGCTCGCCTTCGGAGGCCTTCTTCATGGCGGCGCAGATCTCGTCATAGGTGGCGGGCTTCTCCAGGTTGACGGTCAGGTCGACCACGGAGACGTCCAGCGTGGGGACGCGCATGGACATGCCGGTGAGCTTGCCGTTCAGCGAGGGGATGACCTTGCCGACGGCCTTGGCGGCGCCGGTGGAGGAGGGGATGATGTTGCCGCAGGCAGCGCGGCCGCCGCGCCAATCCTTCTGGGACGGGCCGTCAACGGTCTTCTGGGTGGCGGTCACGGAATGCACGGTGGTCATGAGGCCGTCCTTGATGCCGAACGCGTCGTGCAGGACCTTGGCCACGGGGGCCAGGCAGTTCGTGGTGCAGGATGCGTTGGAGACGAACTGCATGTCAGAGGTATAGGTGGTGTGGTTGACGCCCATCACGAACATCGGGGTGTCGTCCTTGGAGGGGGCGGACATCACGACGTGCTTCGCGCCGGCGGCGATGTGGCCGGCAGCCTTCTCCTTGGTGAGGAAGAGGCCGGTGGACTCGACGATGTATTCTGCGCCGACCTTGGCCCAGGGCAGGTTGGCCGGATCCTTTTCGCAGAAGACTTCGATCTCGCGGCCGTTGACGATGATGGAATGGTCGGTATAGTCGACGGTGCCTTCGAATTTGCCGTGGATGGTGTCATACTTCAGCATGTACGCCATGTAATCAGGCGTGATCAGGTCGTTGATGCCGACGACGTCGACGTCCTTGTGGTCGAGACTGGCGCGGAAGACCAGACGGCCGATACGGCCGAACCCGTTGATACCTACTTTGATGCTCATTGCAATTCCTCCTTGTTTCATGTGCGGCTAAATACGTTTATTTTTTATCAAGCAGGCAATATTATACTCCATCTTTTCAAAAAAATAAAGGTTTTTAATAGCGAATTCTAAATTTTTTTATTTTTTCCCGCCGTCACGGCCGGCACCCGTTTTTCCGCTGTTGTCAAAACCGTCGGGATATGGTATGATCGACATGGTAAAAGAGGAGAAGATTGGCAGAGTCGACGGGAACAGCCGGGCACATCCTAAAGAAAAACCGGCGCAAGGGATAAACGATATGGAAAAACAAGATTTTGCCGTGCTCTTCGGGACGAAGAGCGATCTGGTCGTCGCGGTCAGGGAAGGGCGCGTGTTCGCCTTCAACGCCGCGGCGAAGAGCGCGCTCCCGTCGTTGGAGGAGGGCGCCGCGGCGGACGATATCTTCCCGCGGGAGCTGCTGGAGAGCGTGGACGAGACGTTCGGCGCCGTCCGCGTGGGGGACGCGGTGCTGTCCGCGTCGGCCGCGACGTATCAGGACGTCAGGCTCGTCACGGTCTATCCGGCGGCCCGGCCGGACGAGGGCTATATCCAGACGATACGCTCCGTCAGCATGGCGATCAAGGACGCGGTGAACATTTTTCACATGGCTTCCGGTATCCTGCGCCGCAGGACGGGGCAAATAGCGGACCCGAAGATACGCCATTATTTCGCCATTATGGAGCATTCGCACCGGCTCCTGACCCGCACGGCGGGCCACCTGTCCGAGGTGTGCTTCGGCGGCGGCGCGCCCCTGCACATCAGCTGCTTCGATATGGTGGAGCTCTGCCGCAATACCGTGGAGACGGTGAACTACTTGGCCTGCAGCGACAGAAAAGGCATCCTCTTCGACTGCGACGAACGCTCGCTGACCTATTGCGGGGACGAGGGGAAGATCGAGGAGCTCATCCTGAACCTGCTGTCCAACAGTATCAAATATACGCCGGCGGACGGCGTCATCAAGCTGACGCTGCGCGCGACGCAGGACGGCGCGCGCCTCACGGTGAGCGACAACGGCGCCGGAGTGGACGACGAGGCCAAGGCCACGCTCTTTTCCGAGGGGAGAGGGCGCCGGGACGTCGGCGACACGAAGGCCGGCGTTGGCCTGGGCCTGCCGCTGGTCCAGCGTATCGCCAATCTGCACGGCGGCAGCGCCGTGCTGGAGAGCCGCAGGGGCGAGGGCACGGTGGTGACCGTGCAGCTGCAGTCCATGCCGCATGAGACCGTGCTGCGGAGCCCGTCGGTGCCCTACAATGCGGAGGGGCTTGCCCGGCCGCTCACGGAGCTGGCGGACATCCTTACCTACGAGAGCTATTATCCGCGGAACATGGATTGACAAGACCGGGGGACGGCGCGCCGTCCCCTTTTTTCGGAGCGTGGAGCATGAGACTGTTTATCGCCGTCAACTTTCCGGAGACGGTCAAAGCTTACATACGGGAGGCCGCCGACCGACTGCGCCGCGGCGCGGCGGAGGGGCGCTTTGCCGGACCGGAGAGCGCCCATCTGACGCTGGCGTTTTTAGGCGATGTGGCCCCGTCCCGTATCAAGGATATCAAGGCGTCCATGGACGCTGCCGCGGGGGAGCACTTCGCGCTGACCCTCGCCGGCGCGGGCGCCTTCCGCCGGAGCGGCGGCGACATCTGGTGGATCGGCGTGGAGAAGGCCCCCGCCCTCGCTGCGCTGCAGACGCGCCTTGCGCAGGCGCTGGAAAGCGCCGGCTTCCCGCCGGAGGAGAGAGCGTTCAGACCGCACGTCACGCTGGCGCGCCGCGTCGTCCTGCGTCCGGATTTCGACGGCGAGGCTTTTCGCCGCAGTGTCGGCTCCGCCGTCTGCGCCGTGGACGAGATCGCCCTTATGCGCTCTGACCTGCGCCCGGAGGGACCGCTTTACACCAAGCTGTATGGGAGGGAGCTCCTGTGACGAACGCCGGGATCCTTGAGATCGATATCCATGGCATGACGCGGCGGCAGGCGAAGGAATTCCTGGAGATGCGCGTCAAACGCGCCGGCCGGGACGTTTACCGTATCCGGGTCATCCACGGCTTCCACGGCGGCACGGAGCTGCGCGACATGGTGCGGCAGGAGCTCAGCAAAAACAGCCGCGTCCTCCGGTGCGAGATAGGGCTGAACCCCGGCGAGACGGATCTCGTCCTGCGGGAATATTATTGAAACAGCGCAACAAGGCCGTTCTCCCTGCGGAGAACGGCCTTTCTGTCGTTTTCTGTCACAAGCCAAGCAGCGCCGTGGCTACCCGGAAATAGATGAGGAGAGACAGCGCGTCCACGATGGTGGTGATGAACGGGCTCGCCATGACGGCCGGGTCGAAGCCCAGCCGCTGGGCCAGCATGGGCAGCGAGCAGCCCACCAGCTTGGCGAAGAAGACGGTCAGCGCCAGCGTGATACAGACCACGGCGGCGACCAGCATGCTGATGTCGTTGTGCAGCAGCATGACGTCCACCAGCTGGATCTTCACAAAGGTGGCGGCGGCCAGCGTCACGCCGCAGAGCAGCGAAACGCGGGACTCCTTCCAGATGACCCGGGCGATGTCGGAAAAGTCCAGGTCGCCCAGCGACAGCGCGCGGATGATGGTGACGGACGCCTGGGAGCCGGAGTTGCCGCCGGTGTCCATCAGCATGGGGATGAACGCCGTCAGCACGACGGAGGCGGCCAGCGCGGTCTCGAACCGGCTGATGATGAGGCCGGTGAACGTGGCGGAGATCATCAGCAGCAGCAGCCAGGGGATACGGGACTTCCAGATCTCCCAGACGCTCATTTTCAGATAAGGCTTGTCCGTCGGCGTGATGGCGGCCATCTTTTCGATGTCCTCCGTGGCCTCTTCTTCCATGACGTCGATGGCGTCGTCGACGGTGACGATGCCGACGAGGCGGTTTTCCTTGTCCACCACGGGCAGTGCCTGCAGGTCGTACCGGCTGAACGCGTTGGCCACGATCTCCTGGTCGTCCGTCGTGGTCACGGAGATGATATCCGTGCCCATGAGTTCGGACATCTCCATGTCCTCGTCGGCCATCAGGATGCTTTTCAGCGTCGTGTAGCCCAGCAGATGGCGGTTATCGTCCGTGATATAACAGGTGTAGATGGTCTCCTTGTCCACGCCGGTGCGGCGGATACGCTTGATGGCCTCCTCCGCCGTCATGTGGGGGCGGAGCGTCACATACTCCGTGGTCATGATGCTGCCGGCGGAGTCGTCGGGATACTTCAGTATCTCGTTGATCATCTTGCGCATTTCGGGGTCCGCCTGGCGCAGGATACGCTTCACCACATTGGCGGGCATCTCCTCGACGATGTCCGCCGCGTCGTCGACGTACAGCTCGTCCACGACTTCCTTCAGCTCTACGTCCGAAAAGCCGCGGATGAGCAGCTCCTGCTGGTCGCTGTCCATCTCCACGAAGGTGTCGGCGGCCAGCTCCTTGGGCAGCAGCCGGAACAGCAGCGGCAGCTTGTCCTCGTCCACGTCGGCAAAGAGCGACGCGATGTCCGCCGGCTGCATGGTCACCAGGATGTCCCTGAGCGTCGCGTATTTTTTGTTTTCCACCAGCGTTTCGATGGTGGTCTCCAGGATAGCGGTGTTTTCAGCCATAAAAATGCCTCCCTTCCTTTGTTCGCGTCGGAAGGCACGGGCCGTTGGGCGCGGGGTGCGCCGTCAGGGCGCGCAAAGCGAACGCCGCTGACGGGCCGTGCGCCATCGTCGGCCGACCGTGCCGTTGTTACTGTCGCCAGCGTCCACTTGTTTCACCTCGTTTCCGGGAAAAATAAAACACCGTGCCGGGGAGGCACGGTGACCGTACAAACCGCACCGTTACTGGCTTTAGCATCGCAGGGCGGTGAAATTGCGTTAGGTCGCGCCTTGTGCTTCGACACGATCTGCTCAAACCTGCTGATGGTGTCTCCACCATTTCGCGGCAGCAATCCATATCCCTGTGGTAGCCTTACCTACCGGACATTTGTACCTTGATAATACCCTCGCCGCGGGGTAATGTCAAGATTTTCTTCTATGCTTTTTCCGTCCCGCCATGGAATAGCCGAAAACGCCGCCGCAGATGCCGCCGATGATGTGCGTCAGTTGGGAGATGTTGTCGTCCGCGGTGAGGGCGCGGAGCACCTCTCCGCCGAGATAAAACACGGCGACGAGGATCAGCGTGAGCGGGATCGTGCCGTTTTTCATCCCGCCCAGGGAGGAGATGACGATGAGCATGAACACGATGCCGCTGGCGCCCAGCAGCGCGGAGCCGGGGAAGAAGAGGAACTGGACGAGCCCGGAGACGAGCGCCGTCGCCAGCATGGCGTACAGCAGCGGCTTCGAGCCGTATTTTTCCTCCACCGTGGGGCCGATGACCAGCATCATCAGGATGTTTCCCATGTAATGCTCCAGCCCGCTGTGACCCAGCACGTGGCCGAAAAAGCGCACGTAGGTGAGGGGATCGGCGAGCGGGGCGCGGTAGACGCAGAAAAGGTGCGTCGTGGTCCACCCGCCCGTCAGCAGGCCGAGGAGCAGCGCGCCCAGCGACAGGAAGCTGAACGTCAGGATGACGGGGGCGTTATACCGTATCTTGCTCAGCATGGCGCCTCCTTATTCGTCCAGCGGTTCCAGCTCGATGTTGAACTGGAGCAGCGTCCTGCCGTCCGCAAGGCGCTCCTTTTCCGCAAAGCCGAGATGGCGCAGCACGCCGTCGATATGGCTCCCGGGCTCCGCCGCGGCATAAAGCCAACGATAACCCAGCTCCCGCGCGCGGTTGACGCAGGAGCCTATGTACTGGGGCACGACGAACTGTCTGCGCCAGCCGGGCTGCAGATAGAGATACTTGAGCAGTCCCGCGGATTCGCCGGCGTAGGCGTCGTTGTCCATCACGGCGAAGCCGGTGCGCTCATCGTCGCGGCATTCCAGCACGATGTCCTTCGGGTCGAGCCGCTCAAGGGCCTCCGGCGCGTCCGGCCAGCAGCGGCGGATCAGCGCCAGATCGTCCTTTTCCGGCCGTATTTCCCGCAGATCGTAACGATCGCTGCCGTCGGGCATGAGCTGCCAGGCCGGCTTGGTGCTGTGCCGGTCCTCGGGGCCGAGATGGGAGGAGTCGTTGTCGTAGACCATGCGGAGTTTGCCGTCCTCCGCCTCCAGGAGCATGACCGCCGTGTTGCCGGGGAAGCTGTGCTCCATGATCCGCTCGGAGGGGAGGCCCAGGATGGCGGCGGTCAGCGCGCGGATGGCGCCGCCGTGGGAGAAGAGGGCGATGGTCTTCCCGTCGTTCTCCGCGGCCAGGCGGAGCACGGTGTCCATCATCCGCTTCTGCGTGGCCGCGTGGGGCTCCATCCCGGGGATGCGGCAGTTGGCGGGGTCCGTGGTGAAGCGGAGGCAGGAGTCGGGGAAGAGCCTGCCCATGGTGGCGAAGTCCATGTTCTCCGTCACGCCGGTGTTGAGCTCCCGCAGGCCTTTTTCCGGGATACCGGCAAGACCGTGGGAGGCGGCGACCGGCTCCGACGTACGCCGCGCACGGGCAAGGTCGCTGTAATAGACCCTGTCGAGCGGCACGCTCTCGAACCGCCTGGCCAGCTTCTGCGCCTGCTGCTCGCCGAGCGGGGTGAGCCGGGCGTTGTACCAGCCGCACATGCGGCGGAAGATGTTGTTTTCGGCTTCGCCGTGTCTTATCACATAGATCGTCGTCATACTCGTGATTCCTTTTTATGATGGGATGGGAATATACTAAACCAACCGGCGGGATTTGGCAAGGACCGTTTGGCCCGGGACATGATAAAACGCCCGTACCGGGCGGTACGGGCGTTTAGAGTCGGTGTATCAGACGCAGCGCGTAACCTTACCGCTGCGGAGGCACCTGGTGCAGACGTAAACGTGGGTCGGGGAGCCGTTAACGACTGCCTTGACACGCTTGACGTTGGGCTTCCAAGTACGATTGGAACGCCTGTGGGAATGGCTGACCTTGATACCGAAGGTAACGCCCTTTCCGCAAATCTCACACTTAGCCATCTTAGCACCTCCTTGTAGTGACCTCTGCTTTTTGATCAGCCTAAATATCATAACAGAACAAAAAGCGAATTGCAAGCAGAAATTTCAAAAAAATTTACTTTTTTCAAAAGTATGCAAAAACCTCAAAAAAGTTGCAAAACGGCGTATTTTTGTTTAGAATAGTATATTAGAATATTGCAGGCATTTTGCCTGTCGCAGGATACGGGAGGCGCTTTTATGGGCGATTCTACCAAGCTGAACAAAATGGTCGAGGAACTGGGGTTCGCCGTCGTGCACCGTCCGGCCGATTATGACGAGGTGGTCATCAAGGCGGCGTCCGTCAACCGGGCGGGCATCCAGCTGACGGGGTTTCTGGAATACTTCGATTCCGACCGCGTCCAGCTGATCGGCCGGCTGGAGATGGCCTATCTGCAGCAGTTCACGGCGGAGGAGCGGCTGGAGAAGTTCCGGGCGCTTTTCGCGCGGGATATCCCGGTGCTGATCTGCTGCCACGGGATCGACATCCTGCCGGAGTGCGTGGAGGCGGCGCGGGAGCGCGGCGTCGCGCTGCTCAGCACGGAGCGGCGGACCAGCGACACCATCGTCCGGCTGGTCACGTATCTGAAGGACCGGCTGGCCCCCACCATCACGCGCCACGGCGTCCTGGTGGAGGTCTACGGCGAGGGCGTCTTCATCACCGGGGAGAGCGGCCTCGGCAAGAGCGAGGCGGCGCTGGAGCTCGTCAAGCGCGGCCACCGGCTCATCTCCGACGACGCCGTGGAGATCAAGAAGACCAACGACACGACGCTGGTGGGCTCCGCGCCGGAGCTCATCCGCAACTTCATCGAGATCCGCGGCATCGGCATCGTGGACGTGCGCCAGATCTTCGGCGCCAGCAGCGTGAAGCGGAGCGAGCGGATCGATCTCGTGGTGGCGCTGGAGACCTGGAGCGAGGGGACGGAGTACGACCGGGTGGGCGCGGAGACGCGCTACACGGAGCTGTTGGGCGTCAAGGTGCCGGAAAACCGGGTGCCCGTGCGCCCGGGGCGCAACCTGGCCGTCATCATCGAGGTGGCCGCCATGAACAACAAGCAGAAGCGGGCCGGCCACAACTCCGGTCAGGAGTTCAACGACCGGGTGGAAAGCTTTTTCGACAATCGGGAGAAGGATTGATATGACCGATATCGCGGCCGTCATCGCGGCCTACCGGGCGCGGTTCAAAAACGGCCTGTGTCTGGAAAACGAGCCCATGAGCGCCCATACCACGTTCCGTATCGGCGGGCCCGTGCGGGCGATGTTCCTGCCCGCCTCGCCGGAGGAGACGGCGTTCCTCGCGGGCGCGCTGCGGGCGGCGGGCGTCCGGACGCTCGTCATCGGCAACGGCTCCGACCTTTTGGTATCGGACGCGCCGCTGGAGATGGCGGTTATCAAGCTGGGGGAGAACATGGCCGGCGTCACGGCGGAAGGCTCCGTCGTGCATGCGGGCGCGGGCGCGCTGATCGCGCGGGTCGCGGCCTTTGCCCGGGATATGGGCCTTGCCGGCCTTGCGTTTGCCGGCGGTATCCCCGCCAGCGTGGGCGGCGCGGTCTATATGAACGCCGGCGCCTACGGCGGCGAAATCAAAAACGTCCTGCAGAGCGTTACGTATCTGGACGAGAAAATGGACCTGCGGACCATCGCCGGTGCCGACTGCGCCATGGCGTACCGCCACAGCCGCTTCATGGAGACGGAGGACGTCATCCTCGCCGCGTCGTTCGCGCTCGTCCCGGGCGACAGGGAGGCCATCGGCGCGGAGATGGAGGAGCTGGCGCGGCGCAGACGGGAAAAGCAGCCGGTGGAGCTGCCCTCCGCGGGCAGCACCTTCAAGCGGCCGGCGGGCGGCTTTGCCGCGGCCATGATCGACGGGGCGGGGCTCAAGGGCCTTGCCGTTGGCGGGGCGCAGGTGTCGCCGAAGCACGCGGGTTTCGTGGTGAACACCGGCGGCGCTACCTTTGAGGACGTGACCCGCCTGATGGCCCTCATCGAGGAACGGGTCTATGAGCGGTACGGCGTACGGCTCGAGCCGGAGGTGCGGGTGATACGCTGAGAGCGGGAGGACAGCGATGGAGATAGTCATCATATCCGGGCTATCCGGCGCCGGCAAGAGCCACGTGGCGCGGGTGCTGGAGGATCTGGACTTTTACTGCGTGGACAACATGCCCGTCACGCTGATACCGAAGTTCACGGAGCTCTGCTCCGCGGCGCGCGGCCGCTATGAGCGGGTGGCGCTGGTGACCGATATCCGCGGGCGGGAGAGCTTTGACGAGCTTTTCAAGGCGCTGGACGCCCTGCAGCAGCAGGGCCAGGATTACCGTATCCTCTATGTGGAAGCGTCGGTGGAAACGATCGTGAAGCGCTATAAGGAGTCGCGGCGGCCCCATCCGCTCTATTCGGAGCGGGAGGGCCTCGAGTACGCCGTGCGCCGGGAGATAACGACGCTGCAGCCCATCCGCGAGCGGGCGGATTATATCATCGACACCTCCGACCTGACGGTGGGGGCGCTCCGCCGCAAGCTGGCGGGCATTTTTGAGGATACGGACCGCCGGGACGCGCTGGAGATCAGCGTCATGTCCTTCGGCTATAAATACGGTCTGCCCATGGAGGCGGACATCGTGTTCGACGTGCGTTTCCTGCCAAACCCCTTTTATGACCCGGCGCTGCGGGATAAGAGCGGGCTCGATCAGCCGGTGGCCGACTATGTGTTCGGCACCGGCGCGGCGCGGGAATTCATGTACCGCTTTGAGGAAATGCTGGAATTCCTGCTGCCCAACTACGTGGAGGAGGGAAAGCGCACGCTGACCATCTGCGTGGGCTGCACGGGCGGCCGCCACCGCTCCGTGGCCGTGGCTGCCGCGCTGGCGGACTATCTGACGGAGACGGGGCACACCGCCGCCTGTATCCATCGGGACATCAACAACGTGTAAGGGGAAAGGAGCGGGCGCATGTCATTTTCCAACGACGTCAAAGACGAGCTTTGCCGGGAGCTGGTATCTTCCCGGAGCCTTGCCGCGGCGGAATGCTACGGCGTCCTCCTTTTCTGCAATACCTTTTCCAATCGCGGCATCCGCATCATCACCGGCTCGCGGAGCTTTGCCGCCGCGCTGCCGAAGCTGTTCCACCGTGCCTTCGGCGTCCGCTTCGACGCGATCCCCGAGGACCGCGGCCGCGGCAAGCTGAGCTTCCGCCTGACGGACGGCGCCCAGCTGCGGAAGATCGCCGACGCGCTCGATTACGATCTTTCCACCTCCGTTGCGCACCACATCAACCTGGGCCTGCTGGAGGAGGAGCACACGCGGGAATACTTCGTGCGGGGCGCGTTCCTCGCGGGCGGCAGCGTCACGGACCCGCGCAAGCGGTACCATATGGAATTCGTCACCGACCATTACGGCGTCAGCGGCGGGCTTTACACGCTGCTGTTCGATATGGGCTTCGAGCCCAAGACCATCGCCCGCAAGGGCAATAACATCACCTATTTCAAGCAGAGCGAGACGATCGCGGATCTTTTGACCACCATCGGCGCGCCACTCGCCGCCATGGAGATCATGTCCGCCAAGATCGAAAAGGGCATGACAAATATCGTGAACCGCAAGGTGAACTGCGACACGGCCAACGTGACGAAGACGGTGGAGGCCGCCGCGGAGCAGCTGGACGCCATCCGCCGTCTGCGGGAGCAGGGCGTGCTGGAGCGTCTGCCGGACAAGCTGCGCCAGACGGCGTCCCTGCGGGAGGAGAACCCGGAGCTCTCCATGGCGGAGCTCGCGGCCAGCTTCGACCCGCCCATCACGAAATCGTGCCTGAACCACCGCCTGCGCAAGCTGGCGCAGATCGCCGCGGCGGGCACCATCGAATAAGAAAGGAGACGGGATATGGCATTCGTCCATCTGCATGTCCACAGCGAATATTCGCTCCTTGACGGCGCGTGCCGTATCGCGGAGCTGCCGGCCCGGGCCAAGGCCATGGGCCAGAACGCCATCGCCATCACGGACCACGGTGTCATGTACGGCGCGGTGAACTTCTATAAAGAGTGCAAGGCCCAGGGCGTGAAGCCCATCATCGGGTGCGAGGTATACGTGGCGCCGCGCACGCGCTTCGACATGGAGCACGGTATCGACAGCGAGCGGTTCCATCTGATCCTTCTCTGCAAAAACGAGACGGGCTACCGCAACCTCTGCTACCTGGTCAGCATGGGCTTCGTGGAGGGGTTTTACACCAAGCCCCGTATCGATATGGACCTGCTGCGCGCCCATGCGGAGGGGCTCATCGCCCTGTCCGCCTGTATCCAGGGCCAGGTGCCGCGCCTCATCCTCGAGGGGCGGTATGAGGAGGCCAGGCAGAAGGCGCTGGAAATGCGGGAGATCTTCGGCGCGGACAACTATTATCTCGAGCTGCAGGACCACGGTATCCCGGAGGAGCGCACGGCGGCCGCCGGCCTCATCCGCCTGCATGAAGAGACGGGGATCCCCCTCGTCGTGACCAACGACGCCCATTATCTGACGCGCTCGGACGCTTACGCGCAGGACGTGCTGATGTGTATCCAGACGGGCAAGACCGTCGAGGATACCGACCGCATGCGCTTCGATACGGACGAGCTCTACCTGAAAAACGAGACGGAGATGCGCTCCCTCTTCCCGGAGCTGCAGGAGGCGGCGGACAACACCGTGAAGATCGCGGACCGGTGCGAGCTGGACTTCGAGTTCGGCCATTACCACCTGCCCGCCTTCGCCCTGCCGGAGGGGGAGACGGCGCGCGGCTATCTGGAAAAGCTCTGCATGGCGGGCTTCGAGCGGCGCTACGGCGCCGGCCGGCCGGAGGTGCTGGAGCAGCTGCGCTATGAGATCGACATGATCGACAAGATGGGCTTTTCCGAATATTTCCTCATCGTGCAGGACTTCGTGATGTACGCCAAGGGGAAGGGGATACCCGTGGGCCCGGGGCGCGGCAGCGCCGCGGGGAGCGTGGCGTCCTACTGCCTCGGTATCACGGACGTGGACCCCATCCAATACAGCCTTTACTTTGAGCGGTTCCTCAACCCGGAGCGCGTTTCCATGCCGGATATCGACATGGACTTCTGCGAGCGCCGCCGGGGCGAGGTGGTGGATTACGTCAAGCGCAAATACGGTGTCGACCGCGTGGCGCAGATCGTCACGTTCAACACGCTGAAGGCGAAAAACGCCGTGAGGAGCGTCTGCAAGGCCATGGGCTTCACGTTCCAGGAGGAGAGCGAGCTTGCCAAGGCGATCCCCAACGTGCTGAAGATCACGCTGGACGAGGCGCTGAAAACGGCGCCGCGCTTCCGCGAGATGTACGAGGGCGACGAGCGGATCAAAAAGGTCGTCGATACGGCCCGCGCCATCGAGGATATGCCCAAGGACTCCGGCACCCACGCCGCCGGCGTGGTTATCACGAAGGATCCGGTCTATACTTACGTGCCGCTGGCGCTCTCCAAAAAGGACAACACCATCGCCACCCAGTACACCATGACGACGCTGGAGGAGCTGGGCCTACTGAAGATGGACTTCCTGGGCCTCCGCAACCTGACCATCATCGACGACGCGGTGAAGGACATCCGCCGCGTCGATCCGACGTTCGATCTCGCGAAGATACCGGACGACGACGCGGCCACCTTCAAAATGCTCGCGGAGGGGAAGACCTCCGGCGTTTTCCAGCTGGAGTCCGCCGGCATGACCGGCGTGTGCGTCGGGCTGAAGCCCCGCAGCATCGAGGATATCACCGCCGTCATCGCGCTTTACCGCCCGGGGCCCATGCAGTTCATCCCCAACTTCCTGGCGTGCTCCGCCGACCCCGCGAAGATCAAGTACAGCCATCCCCTCCTGGAGCCGATCCTCAACGTGACCTACGGCTGTATCGTCTACCAGGAGCAGGTCATCGAGATCTTCCGCCGCGTGGCGGGCTTCTCCCTGGGCCAGGCCGATATGATACGGCGCGCCATGTCCAAGAAGAAGGAAAAGGAGATCATGAAGGAGCGGGAGGCCTTCGTGAACGGCGATCCCGCAAGGGGCATCCCCGGCGCCGTGAAAAACGGCGTGCCCGCCAGGGTGGCCAACGCCCTCTATGATGAGATCCTGGATTTCTCCGCGTACGCTTTCAACAAGGCGCACGCCGTGTCCTACGCCATTTTGTCGTACCAGACGGCGTATCTGAAGTGCCACTGGCCCAAGCAGTATATGGCCGCGCTTTTGAGCAGCGTCCTGGGCGAGCCGGAAAAGGTGTCGGAATACACTGCGGAGTGCGACGATATGGGCATCCGTATCCTCTCCCCGGACGTGAACGAGTCGGAGGGGATGTTCACCGTGGTGGGCGATCACATCCGCTACGGCCTCGTGGCCGTAAAGAACATCGGCGGCAAGTTCATCGACGCCGTCGTGGCGGAGCGGGAGGCGAACGGCAGATTCACCGATTTCGGTGATTTCTGCAGCCGCATGTACGGGCCGGAGATGAACAAGCGCGCCGTGGAGAGCCTCATCAAAAGCGGCGCATTCGACTCCACGGGGGAGAAGCGGCGCCAGCTGATGGAGGTCTGCGGCACGGTGATCGACGCCATCGCCGACGCCCGGCGCAAGAATGTGGAGGGCCAGATGGACCTCTTCGGCGGCGGGGTCGACGACGCGCCGGAGAGCGTGCAGAAGATCCACCTGCCGGACGTGCCGGAATACACCATGCGGGAAAAGCTCGCCATGGAGCATGAGGTCACAGGTCTTTACCTGTCCGGCCACCCCATGGACGATTACCGTCGGGAGATGCAGCGCGTCGGCGCGGTGTCCTTCCGCAAGCTGCTGGCCGAATACCGGCAGGAGGAGGACGCGCCGCACTTTGAGGACGACCAGCCCGTCACGGTGGCGGGCGTCGTGTCCGCCGTGAAGATGAAGGGCACGAAAAACGGCGGCGTCATGGCGTACGTCACGCTGGACGACGGTACCGGCACCATGGACGCGCTGGCGTTCCAGCGGGTGCTGGACGTGAGCGGCGTCTATCTGCAGGAGGGGACGCCCGTCCTGCTGAAAGGGCGCTTTTCCCAGCGGGATGAAAAGGAGCCACAGATCGTGGCGGAGACCGTGCGGCCCATGAGCGACCTGGAGCCTGTGGACAAAGCGGAGCGGCCCGCGCCACCGCCGGAGCGCAAGCTCTATCTGCGCCTCCCGTCGGAACGCGACCCCGTTTACGAGCGGGTGAAGCTGGTGCTGACCATGTTCCCGGGCCACGACCGGCTCATCCTCTATTTCGCCGATACCAAACAGCGCCTCGGTACCACCTGCCTCATCCATGACGCGTTCCTGCAGGAGATGCGGGAGCTTCTGGGCGAGGACAGCGTCGTTGTGAAAGATTGACATGAAAAAAGGCTCTCCGCCGACCGGCGGAGAGCCTTTTTGTTGTTTTTTCAGCCGCCCGAGGCGACGGAGACCCACTGCAGCAGCGTCTCGACGCTGACGTCGCCGCTCATGGTGAAGCGGTCCATCAGCATCAGCGTGGAGGGATCGCCCACGGTCACGATGTTGCTGCCGTGGCGCGTGGTGAACGTCACGTCGAAGCCGTTCTCGGCCAGGATCTGCTGCGACAGCGCGTCGTATCGCCCGTTGGGATAGGCGAACACGTGGACGCGCTCGCCGGTGGCGCCGGTGATGGCCTCCCGAATAAGGCGGATGTCCTCCGCCATGGCCGCGCGGAACTCTTCCTCCGTCTCGTCGGGGAAGCGCACGGCGCTGGAGCGGACGCGGTCGCCGCTCTCAAAGGGCGGCCACTGGTGCATGTCGTAGGTGTGGCTCTGCACGGACACCACGCCGGAGGCCGCCATCTCCGCCGCGTCGGCAAAGTCGAAGTGGGGCGTCATCTCATAGGCGGTGTCCTTGTAATAGCGGGCGTGGGTGGTGGTGACGCCGGGGATGAACATCGTCGCCCGCATGCCGTAGGCCTTCAGCAGGGGATAGGCCGTTTCGTAGTTGGTGTAATATCCGTCGTCAAAGGTGATGACCACGGGCTTTGCCGGAAGCGGCTTCCCCTCGTTGACATAGGCCAGCAGATCGTCCGGCATGACGGCGGTGTAGCCGCCGTCGCGGAGCGCCGCAAGGTGCGCCTCGAAAAGCGCCGGCGTAATGTTGGTGCTGCCGCTGCCGGTGGGGCTCACGTTGTGGTACATCAGCACCGGCACGTTGGCCCGGCCGTTCGCGAGGAACGCGCCCAGCAGCTCGCCGCTGTCCTTCATGGGGAGGGAAAGCGCCCGCAGGGAGAGGACGGCCGCGTCCGCCCGCAGGAAAGCGCTGTTATCAGCGGCGGTGTGATCGTCCGCCGTCAGCCCGATGGCGTCCGAAAGCTCCCATGCCGCGTCCCAGCGGAAATCCGTGTCGGAGCTGTAGCCCAGCGCCCGCAGCAGGAACGTCAGATACTGCGTCGCCGTGACGGGGCTCTCGCTGTCGAAAGTCGTTTGGCTCACGCCCTCCGTCAGCCCGTTTGCATAGGCGCAGCCCACGTAGGGCTCCGCCCAGCCGGGCACGTCGGTAAAGGGCGTTTGCCAGCGGCCCTTCGTCGCGGCGGACTCCATCCCCAGCAGGCGGATGAGCATGGTGACGCCCTCCGCCCGCGTGGGCGCGCGGTCCAGCTCAAAGCGGGGCCGTCCCTGCGCGTCCGTGCCGGTGCCCAGGAAAAGGCCCTTTTCATATAAAGCCTCCGCCGCGGCGGCCGCGTCCTGCGGCGCGGCGGCCCGTGCCGGCGCGGCCGCGGAAAGAAGAAAGACCGCGGCCAGGAGGAAAACGAGCGCTTTTCTCATGCGTATCCTGTCCTGTCTGCCCTTTTACCGGGCGCGATGGTCGGTGATGAAAGACCGCCCACCCCATGCGGGATGGGCGGTCCAGTGTCTGTCGCTTACTGGCCCTTGAAATCCGCCTGCCGCTTTTCCAGGAAGGCGGTCATGCCTTCCGTCTGGTCCTGCGTGGCGAAGCACAGACCGACGCACTGGCCCTCGAAGGCGATGCCGGTCTTGAGATCGGTGTTCAGCCCGTTGTTGATGGCCTGCTTGCAGAGCTTGATGGACACGGGCGCCTTGCTCATGATGGTCTTCGCGATCTTCCGGCACTCGTCCATCAGCGCTTCCGGCTCCGCCAGCCTGTCCGCAAGCCCGATCCGGTAGGCCTCGTCGGCCTTGATGAACTCCGCGGTCATGCAGTAATACTTGGCGCGGCCCTTGCCGATGAGACGGGACAGCCGCTGCGTGCCGCCGAAGAAGGGGATGATGCCGAGATTGACCTCCGGCTGGCCGAAGGCGGCTTTGGTGGAGGCGACGCGGATGTCGCACGCCATGGCCAGCTCGTTGCCGCCGCCGAGGGCGTAGCCGTTCACGGCCGCGATGACGGGCTTCTCCATGTCCTCGATGGTGTTCATGCACGTCTCGCCCAGCAGGATGAGCGGGCGGGAGTCGACCATGCCCAGATCGCGCATCTCGCTGATGTCGGCTCCGGCCACGAAGGCCTTTTCGCCGGCGCCGGTGAGGATGACGGCCTGGACCTCATCGTCCCTGTCCAGCTTGCCGAAGGCGTCGATGAGCTCGCGGAGCGTCTCGCTGTTCAGCGCGTTCAGCGCCTTCGGGCGGTTGACGGTCACGACGGCGATGCCTTCGCTCTTTTCGACCAGAAGATTGTTGTATTCGTACATAGCATTCCCTCAAATTTCGACGTTATTCGTAATCGTAGAAGCCGTGTCCGCTCTTGCGGCCGAGCTTGCCCGCGGCGACCATCTTGCGGAGCAGGGGGCAGGGGGCGTACTTGGCGTTCTTGGATTCGTTGTACATGACCTCCAGCACGGCGAGGACGGTGTCCAGACCGGCCAGATCGGCCAGCTCCAGCGGCCCCATCGGGTGGCGCAGCCCGTACTTGGCGCCGTTGTCGATGTCCTCGCGGGTGCCGACGCCGCTGTCCAGCAGGTAGATGGCCTCGTTGATCATCGGCTCCATCAGACTGTTGACGATGAACGCCGCGTGGTCCTTGGAGGTGATGACCACCTTGCCCATCTTGACGCCCACGTCGTCGCGCAGCAGCGCGAGCACCTCGTCGGCGGTCTGCAGCCCGGGGATGAGCTCCAGGAGCTGCATCACGGGGGCGGGGTTGAAGAAGTGCATGCCGATGACGCGGGAGGGATCCTTCGCCTCGGCCGCGATCTTGGTGATGGAGATGGAGGAGGTGTTGGTGGCCAGGACGGCTTCCGGCTTGCAGACCTCGGAGATCGTGTTGAAAATGCTCTTTTTGATCTCGAACTTCTCGGAAGCGGCCTCGATGACGAGATCGGCGTCCGCTGCGGCCTTCCTGAGATCGGCCTCCAGCGCCAGCCGGCCCATGCAGTCGTCGAACTCTTCCTTGGCCATTTTGCCCTTTTCCACCTTGGAGGCGAGGAAGCCTTCGATCTTGGCCTTGCCGCGGGCCAGTATCTCGTCGTTCAGATCGTTCATCACGACGTTGTAGCCGGAGGTCATGGCGACCTGCGCGATGCCGGCGCCCATGATGCCGGAGCCGATAACGGTAACATTCTTGACTGTCATAGTGTTCCTCCTGATATAAAAAAGATTAATCAAAAATTATGACTTAAATTAATACAATTAAATTATATCACCGAGGAATAGGGGTGTCAACGGGGAAACATTTATCTTTATAGTATGATTTCACGCGCTCACGCCTCAAAGGGGAAGCGGTAGGGGAGCCCCAGCTCGTCCCGGACGGCAATGAGCTCGCGCTGTACGGCCTCGCCCACAGGCACGCCCTTGTCCCTGCGGTCGAGCCAGGCGAGCCATTCCTTTTCGCCGGCGGTGTAGATACGCTCCTCGCCCGGCGCCTTTTTGCTGGCGCGGAGCGCGCGGCAGATGTCGCCCGCGGTCTTTTTGAACACGTCGAGCCCCAGGAAGAATTCCGGGTTGATGACGAAGAAGAAGTGGCCCAGATGGTACATCTGCCGGTCGCCGTTCGCGTCGAGTCCGGTGAGCGCTTTCATGAAGGGGCCGCCGCAGAACGCCGCGGAGAGGATCTCCACCACGGCGGCATAGCCATAGCCCTTGTAGCCGCACATCACGTCGCCGGCGCCGCCCAGCGGCGTCAGCGCGGCCGTGCCGTCCACGAGCCGCTGCAGGATGACCTCCGAGTCCGTGAGCATGGAGCCGTCGTCGGCGATGACCATGCCGGCGGGGGTGTCCTCGCCCTTGCGGGCGTAGTATTCGATCTTGCCGCGCTGCACCGTGGAGGTGGCGCAGTCGAGACAGAACGGGAACTCCTCGTCCGTGGGGATGGCGAAGGTGAGCGGGTTGGTGCCCATCATGTTCTCCACGCCGAAGGTCGGGGCGATAGAGGGGCGGGCATTGGTGCCGCAAATGCCGATGAGACCTTCCTTGGAGGCCATCGTCGCCCAGTAGCCGGCAATGCCGAAGTGGGTGGAGTTCATGACGGCGCCGCCGGCCATACCGTGGGCCTTCGCCTTTTCGATGAGCTTGTCCATGACTTTTTTGCTGGCTACCATGCCCATGCCGTCGTGGGCGTCCACGACGACGGTGGTCTCCGTCTCGCGTACGATCTCGGCGTTCGTGACGGGCAGCAGCGTGCCGTTTTTGATCCGATCGATGTAAATGGGCTTGAAGCGGTTGCAGCCGTGGCTCTCGATGCCGCGCCTGTCGCTCTCCAGCAGCACGTCGGCGCAGAGCTTCGCGTCCTCCTCGGGGACGCCGTAGCCCTTGAACGCGTCGACCATAAAATCGTTCATCAGTTTCCAGGATACGTAAGGTCTTGTTTCCATGCTGTACCTCCTTTTCGGCGGGCCTGCTTCTGGCGGGTCGGTCATCGTTTATCCAAACAATACCACAACCGGCGGGGGGAGTCAACAAACCGGGCGGCGTAAAAATTTATTTTTCGCTTGACAGGCGCGGACTCGGATGGTATTATTATTTGCGCTACGCGCGAGTGGTGGAATTGGCAGACTCGCTAGATTCAGGTTCTAGTGTCCACTCCGGACGTGCGGGTTCAAGTCCCGCCTCGCGCACCAAAAACGCGGTCCGCCCATCGGGCGGGCCGCATTTTTATCAGGAGGGACTTGAAAGGCGGCTCTTGGCAACGTGCCGGTGGCACGTTGCAACCGCCGTGGCTTTTCCGCAGAAAAGCAAGTCCCGCCTCGCGCACCAAAAACGCGGTCCGCCCATCAGGCGGGCCGCATTTTTATCAGGAGGGACTTGAAAGGCGGCTCTTTTTGAGGCGTTGCATTTCGCGTCATTTTTTGGTATGCTTACGGTATCTGACAGAAGGGGGAGGCTCAAATGAAAAGAGTCCTGTTGGTTTGCCTTTGCCTGGTGCTGCTGGTGCTCGGCTGTGCGACGCCCGCCTTTGCCGCTTACAAGGATCTTGTCATTACCAAAGACACCACGATCAATCCGCAATTTACCAAATACGGCAACATCACCGTTAAATCCGGCGCGACGCTCACGATCAGGCGCACCGCCGGCTTTGAGATCATGGGCGCGCTCACCGTGGAGCCGGGCGCGGCACTGATCTCCGACGGCAATCCCCCCGGCATGTTCAACTTCGCCATCGGCGAGGGCGGTTCGATCTCCGGCATCACGCTCTACTACGTCTCGCGCGACGACGGTTTCGTGAAAGAGATCCCGGGCGGCTGGGCGACCGTCGCAGACTGGAGCCGCGCATTCAAATGGAACACGCAGGTGAAGGGCTGGTGCCTGGCGGAAGCCGTACAGGACAGTATGGTGGGCAACACGATCTATCACTCCGAACGAGACCGGGATGTCGCCGTGAGAATGGCGGCGAAGCTGCACGAGCTCGGGCTCTTCAAGGGTACGGGCACGAACGCGGACGGCAGCATCAACTACGAGCTCTACCGCAGGGGCGAGCGCGTGGAGGCGCTCGTCATGCTCATCCGTCTGCTCGGCAAGGAGGATGAGGCCCTGGCCGGTACCTGGAGGCACCCCTTCACGGACGTGGATGCATGGGCGGACAAGTACGTCGGCTACGCCTATGAGACAGGCCTCACGAACGGCGTCGCCGCGACGCGTTTCGGCTCGCACGAAGACGCCTCCATGCAGATGTATCTCACCTTCCTGCTGCGCGCGCTCGGCCAGACGGGCGACAGCGTGTGGCCGGAGGCTTTTGAGCGCGCCGGAGCGGCCGGCATCACAAGCAAGGATGACGACCCCTTTGAGCTCTGCGATTTCAACTTCTGGCGCTGCGACATGGTCGTGGCCTCCTACCGCGCGCTGAGGGTTCGCTGCACGGACGGACAGACGCTCGCGGAAAAGCTGATCGCCGGAGGCGTATTCACCGCCGATCAGTATGACAGCGCGCGCAGATGGTGATCTCCGGCATATAACGCGGAGGTCGTTGTTCAGATCCCGCTTTCCCTCTTTTTTTAATGATTCTTGACATCGGTATCGCCGCGTCCTACATCTTAATCCGCGGCGATACCGCATTATGATTGACTTTGGACGGATGATAACATGGATTATTCCCTCATCGGCATCCTGGCGCTCCTCATGCTGCTCATCAGCGATCACGACGTTCTTTTCAAAAAGAGGGCCGAGCTCGCTCCGGCCATGGCGGCGTACCGTGATTTCCTGCTCACCGTCATGTTCTTTTACGTAACGGATATCCTGTGGGGCATTTTATGGACGCTGTCGCTGGCGACGCCGCTGTTCATCGATACGGAGCTCTATTTTGTGGCGATGGCGCTCGGCATCATGTTTCTGACGCGCTATGCCGCCGCCTACATGGAGAATAAAAGCGGCTTCCGGATGCTCCTGCTCACGACGGGCATGGCCTTCTGCATCGGCGTCGTGATCCTTATCGTTGTCAACATTTTTTTCCCGCTTATGTTCCGGATCGATGAAGCGGCCGAATACTATCCCGGCGCCGCCAGATATGTCACGCTCGGTTTCCAGATCGTCATGCTCCTGCTCACGTCGGTTTACGCTTTCTACGGCGCGGGCAAAGCGGCGCCCGGGGCGAAGAAGAGATACAGGACGCTCGCGCTGTTCGGCCTGGTCATGCTGCTGGCTATCTCTATACAGATGATCTTCCCGCTGATGCCGATGTACGCCATCGGCTACATGCTGGGCTGCGCCCTGATGCGTTCCTTTATCGTTGAGAACGAGAAGGAGGAATCCCGCGCCGATATGGAACGGGCGCTCCGCCGCGAGAAACAGCAGTCAAAGGAACTGAAAACGGCGTGGAGGATGGCTTATACGGACGCGCTCACCGGCGTACAGAACAAGCTCGCATATTTGGAAAAGGAAGACCGGATCAATGAGAACATTGCAGACGGCACGCTGAGCGAGCTCGCGATGGTCGTTTTCGACGTGAACGATCTGAAGAAGATCAACGACACCTTTGGGCATCAGACGGGCGATAAACAGCTCATCGCGGGCAGCGCCCTGATCCGGGAGTATTTCAAAACCAGTTCGGTCTTCCGCATCGGCGGCGACGAATTCATCGCGATCCTGGAGGGGCAGGACTACGTCGACCGGCAGGGGATCCTCGCCGCCTTCTACAATCGGATCATCGCGAACACCGCCGACGGCTCTATCGTGATCGCCTTCGGCGTCGCCGAGTTCGTGCGCGGCAGCGACAAGACCTGCAGACAGATCGTCGAGCGTGCGGACGCGCTGATGTATGAGCAGAAAGAGGTGCTGAAGAAACTGTCCCGCCCGTTTGCCGGCGAATGAGGAAGGAAGTCCCGCGCGAAGATCGGGTTCCGGTGCCGCGCGTAAGAAAATGAAGCAAAAAAGACACCCGTACGGGTGTCTTTTTTCTTGGGGGTATGCCGTCAGATGATGTGCGCGTCCAGCGTCGCCTCGGGGGCGAGCACGGCGACGTAGTCCATCAGCTGCCGCTGGACGGCGGCGAGATCGCCGGCCGTCACGCCCGGTACGCCGAAGAAGAGGTACGCCACGTGCAGCGTGTCCGGATGGAGACAGGTGCGGTCATCCGCGCCGGCGATGAGACTCAGCAGGATGGCCCTGTCGTCCCGGCCGGATACGTCGCCCGGATAGGTGTGGACCTCCTCGCCCCGCAGACCGGGGAAGGGCAGCTTCTCCGTCGGGCAGAAAAGGCGCAGCGTCCCCTCGACGCAGGAGGCGTCATGCGTGCCCAGCAGCCGGCGGGAGGTGAGCTCCGTCAGGAACGTGACGGAGTTGATGGGGTTGTCCTCCGGGAACGGCCTGCCCTTCAGCAGCCAGGATTCCAGCTGCTGGAGCACGGGGTACGTCTTCTTGTACTTCTTGAAATACCGGACGTAAGGGTCGTCGCCAAACACCGCCTTCCGGTCATAGTCCGCCAGCTCCTCCCGGAGCCGGTCGAGCTCCCGGTGCGCCAGCGCGTAAAAAGCGTCGCGCCGCCACCGGTCCTTCGCCGGGAACACCGCCTCCACATACCCGAAGGGGAGGCCCTTTTCCTCAAAGGAAGCGTCTTTCTCGATCTGCAGCACGGGCCGTCACCTCGGGATAAAGCCCAGCTTCTTGTGGACCTTTTCCAGCGTGCGCGCCGCGATGCGGCTTGCCCGCTCGGCGCCCTGCCGGTAAAGCTGCTCCAGATACGCCTTGTCGCCCAGCAGACGGAGGCTCTCCTCGCGGATGGGGCGCAGCAGCTCGATCACCGCGTCGGCCACGGCCGGCTTGAAAACGCCGTAGCCCTGTCCGGCAAACTGTTCCTCCGCTTCCTCCGGCGTTTTGCCGGTGGCGGTGCAGTAGATGGTCAGCAGATTGCTGACGCCGGGCTTGTTCTCCGGGTCGAAGCGGACGGCTGTCTCGCTGTCGGTGACGGCGCGCTTGAACTTCCGGCGGATGTCGTCGGGGCTGTCCATCAGATAGACGCAGCCCTCCGGGTCGGATTTGCTCATTTTGTTCTCCGGGTTGCCCAGGGACATGATCCGCGCGCCCATCTTGGGGATGAATGGCTCCGGCAGGGTGAACACGTCGCCGTAGATGCCGTTGAAGCGCTGGGCGATGTCGCGGCAGAGCTCTACGTGCTGCTTCTGGTCCTCGCCCACGGGGACGGCGTCCGCCTGATACAGCAGGATGTCCGCCGCCATCAGGACGGGGTACGTGAAAAGTCCGGCGGTGATGTTGTCTGCGTGCTGCTGGGACTTCTGCTTGAACTGGGTCATGCGGCTCAGCTCGCCGAACTGGGTGTAGCAGCCCAGGATCCAGCCCAGCTCCGCGTGCTGGGGCACGTGGCTCTGCACGAACAGGATGCACTTTTCCGGGTCGAGCCCGCAGGCCACGTACTGGGCCAGCTGCTCCAGTGTACGCCGCCGCAGGGCCGCGGGGTCCTGCCGCACGGTGATGGCGTGCTCGTCCACGATGCAGTAGACGCTGTCGTACTCGTCCTGCATCTCCACCCAGTTCTTGATGGCCCCCGCGTAGGAGCCGAGCGTCAGGTCGCCGCTGGGCTGGATGCCGCTGAAAGTCCGTTTTTTCCGCTCCTTTTCCATTATGGTTCCTTCTTTCCGCCTTCTGTTGAGGCTTGATGTCTGTTTCGTATGATCCGGATGGTCTCCGGCAGATTTTCCTGGTGGGCGTCCTGTGCCCGGAAACCCAGCCAGGAAAAGTTCAGGTTGATCAGCAGCCCCACGCCGAAGGCGCCGAGCAGCGTCCCGACGCCCACCTGGCCGCCGAGCCGCCAGCCGATGAGCACCGCCAGGATCTCCACCGCCACCCGGCAGAAGCCGACGGAGCGGCGCGTTTTGCGGGCCAGGACGACCATCAGCGCGTCCCGCGGCCCGGAGCCGAGCGTGCTCGTCATGTAATAGCAGGTCCCGAGCGCCAGGATTTCTATCCCCGCCAGCAACAGCAGCAGTCCGGACCACAGGCTGTGCATCTCCGGGATCCAGCCCGACGCCAGCAGCGCGTCGATCAGGGCGGGGCAGAGGAAGATGTTGGCCAGCGTCCCGATGCCGAAGCTTTCCCCGAAGAGGACGGCGATCAGGAGCACCGCCGCGCCGACGATCATGGCCGCGGTGCCGTAGGTAACGCCCATGGAGACGGACATGCCCTGCTGCAGCACGCTCCAGGGCTCCGGCCCCACGTTGGCGTTGAGTATCATGGTGACGCCCACCGCGCTGATGGCCTGGCCGAGCAGGAGCTGCCCGAGCCGCCGCGCGTAGCGCCGTGCTAAGCTGTCGTTTTTCACAGGTACAATTCACCCCACCGGCCCTCGGGGACAAAGCCGAGTTTTTCGTACATCCCCGCGACCTCGTCGTAGCCGGCCATCAGCCGCGGTGTTTTGCCCTGCGCCAGGGCCCTGCCCGCCAGGAAGCGGGTCATCCGGCTGCCGAGCCCGCGGCTCCGCCAGGGGGGCAGCACCGCCAGCTCCCCGATCACGCAGCATTCGTCGTCCTGCGAGACGAGGGAGCCCGTGCCCACCGGCCGCCCGTCGACGGCCAGCTGCCACGCCTCCGCGAGACCCAGCGCCCGCCGCGCCTCCAGCGCGCGCCGCCAGGGCTCGTAGCGCAGATGGGTCCTGTAAAACTCATGGCTGCCCTGCAGGATGGCGAAGACCGTCTCCGCCTCGCCGGGCGTCATGGCGGGATCCTCCGCCGCCAGCGGCCCGCCGGCGTAACGCATGAAGTAAGAGCTTTCCAGCTCGCCGCCCAGCCGGTCATGCAGCGCCCGGCAGAGAGCCTCCGGCCCGTCCACCTCGCGCGCGCCCTCCGGCAGTTCGTCCGCCGCCAGCGTTTCCTCCTGCCCGGCGGCCACGGTCACGACGCCGTCCGCAAAGAGCAGCGCCAGCCCGGGACGGAAGAGGAACAGGCCGCTTTCCGGCCCGTCCGCCCGGAGCGCCGCGGCGATCCGGGAGCCCATCACGTGCTCCGCCGCGCATGCCTGCAGAAAAGCCGGGACGCGCTCCGGCGTCAGCTTCTCAAGCTTCATCGTCGTTTTTCAGCTGGGCAAGATAGCGGTAGACGCTGGCCTGGGAGCAGCCCAGCGCCGGCGCCACGTCGCGTATCACGCCCTTGAGCAAAAAGATGCCTTCCTCGTCCAGCGCCGCGATGATGGCCAGCCGGTCGGCCGCCGTCAGCTTGTCCGCCGTCAGCCCGCGGCGTTCCAGCTCCCGGGCCACGGCGTCCGCCGCCACGCCCTGCGTGGAGTGGCTGAACTTCTCCGTCTGGCCGGCAAAGGCCGCGGCGGGGAGGGGGGACTCCTGCCGTTCCTGCAGCTCCGCCAGGAACGTCCCGGGATGGACGAGATCCATCAGCGCCCGGGCGAGCGCCTGATACTGGCTGTCGTCGAAGTTGATGCAGAGCATGCCGATCAGCCGGCCGTTCTGCTTGATGAACATGGTGTTGGAGCGAAGCTCCTTCCCGTTGATGGAGAGGCCGTAGTCGTTCACGCGGTAGTTCGACGTCTCGTAGCTCCGGTCCTTCAGGATGCTCAGCGCCATATTGGTCAGCGGCGCGCCCACCGCGCGGCCGCTGATGTGGCCGTTGGCGATGGCGATGATGGACCGGTTTTTGTCTGTCAGATCGTGGAGCGCCACCTCGTAGCTGGGGCCCAGGGCGCGGCCGAGGAACTCCGTCAGGACCACATACTGCTGCAGGATCGGATTGGTGACTTGGCTCATGCGCTCATCTCTTTCTCAAAAAAGCGTTCGTTAATAATAAGTATTATAAGAAATCGCGGTTTTTCTGTCAATGTAAGAATTTTTTATTACACTGTTTTTATGCAGGATTGTGGATTTGTTACAAATAATAAAAGGGGAATCTGTTGAAAATGCGAAATTTGCACGAATCCATTGACATTCTCGTCCGTTCATGATAATATTTTCTCAAATAAAAAAGGAAAGGAGTTCTTGTTTTTGAAGCAGGTCATCGCAACCGAAAAAGCGCCGGCCGCCATCGGCCCGTATTCCCAGGCCACTGAGGCCGCCGGGCTGGTGTTCGTATCCGGCCAGCTGCCTCTCGATCCCGCCACGGGCGCGTTCCCGGAGGGGGTGGAGGCCCAGACCCGCCAGTCGCTCACCAACGGCAAGGCCATCCTGGAAAAGGCCGGCCTCACCATGGGCGACGTGGTGAAGACCACCGTGTTCCTCAGCGACATGAACAACTTCGGCGCCATGAACGGCGTGTACGCCGCATTCTTCCCGGAGGGCGGCTATCCCGCCCGTTCCGCCGTGCAGGTGGCCCGTCTCCCCAAGGACGCCCTGGTGGAGATCGAGCTCATCGCCGCCCGGTAAGCATCCCGCGTTTTCATCCCCTTGTGAGACTGATACTGTCCGCCAGGCCTGGGGAAGGGCGCAAGCCTTCCTCCGGACGACCGGGGTATTCTCTAAAATAAAAAACTATTTATATTGGAGGAAACTACAATGGCTAACGAGTATCCCCTGAACGTTCCCACGCCCCATCATTTTTCCTTTGCCGTCCGTGATCTGCCCAACGTCACCGTGGAGCAGCGCGAGCGTGCTCTGAAGGCTACCCATTACAACGAGTTCGCGTTCCCCTCCGGCATGCTGACCGTCGACATGCTGTCCGACTCCGGCACCACCGCCATGACCAACCAGCAGTGGGCGTCCCTGTTCCTCGGCGACGAGGCGTACGGCCGCAACACCGGCTATTACGTCCTGCTGGACACCTTCCGCGACATTTTCGAGCGCGGCGGCGAGAAGAACTGGAAGAAGATCATCGACCTGGTCCGCACCGACTGCCGCGATGTGGAGAAGATGATGGACGAAGTCTATCTCTGCGAGTATGAGGGCGGCCTCTTCAACGGCGGCGCCGCGCAGATGGAGCGTCCCAACACCTTCATCATCCAGCAGGGCCGTGCCGCTGAGTCCGTCCTGATGGAGATCGTGAAGAACATCCTTGCGAAGCGTTATCCCGGCAAGGTGTTCACCATCCCCTCCAACGGCCATTTCGACACCACCGAGGGCAACATCAAGCAGATGGGCTCCATTCCCCGCAACCTCTACAACAAGACCCTGCTGTACGAAGTGCCCGAAGGCGGCCGCTATGAGAAGAACCCGTTCAAGGGCAACATGGACCTTGACAAGCTGCAGCAGCTCATCAAGGCCGTCGGCCCCGAGAACGTGCCGCTGATCTTCACCTGCATCACCAATAACCCGGTGTGCGGCCAGGCCGTCTCCATGGCCAACCTCCGCGCCGTCAGCCAGATCGCGCACAGCTACAACATCCCGTACATCCTGGATGCTGCCCGCTGGGCCGAGAACGCTTACTTCATCAAGATGAACGAAGACGGCTATGCCGACAAGTCCATCGCCGAGATCGCGACCGAGATGTTCTCTTACTGCGACGGCTTCACCATGTCCGCCAAGAAGGACGGCCACGCCAACATGGGCGGCATGCTCGCCTTCCGCGACAAGGGCCTGTTCTGGAAGAACTTCTCCGACTTCAACGCGGACGGCTCCGTCAAGACCGACGTCGGCGTCCTGCTGAAGGTCAAGCAGATCTCCTGCTACGGCAACGACTCTTACGGCGGCATGAGCGGCCGTGACATCATGGCGCTGGCCGTGGGCCTCTATGAGAGCTGCAATTTCGAGTATATGGACGAGCGCGTGAAGCAGGTCAACTACCTGGCCGAGGGCTTCTATGACGCCGGCGTCAAGGGCGTCGTGCTGCCCGCCGGCGGCCACGCCGTGTATATCAACATGGACGAGTTCTTCGACGGCAAGCGCGGCCATGACTCCTTCGCCGGCGAGGGCTTCTCGCTGGAGCTGATCCGCCGCTACGGCATCCGCGTTTCCGAGCTGGGCGACTACTCCATGGAATACGACCTCAAGACGCCCGAGCAGCAGGCCGAGGTGGCCAACGTCGTCCGCTTCGCGGTCGACCGCAGCCGTCTCACCCGCGAGCATCTTGACTACGTCATCGCCGCGGTGAAGGCGCTGTATGAAGATCGTGACACGATCCCCAACATGCGGATCGTCTGGGGCCACAACCTGCCCATGCGTCACTTCCATGCCTTCCTGGAGCCCTATGCTCCTTCCGAAGACCAGCTCTGCTGCAAGAAATAATCCAGCGTGACCCGCGCCGCGTGGAAAGAGCGCAGGAGATCATATCTATCGAAGTATCGAAAGCGGCGTCCGCGAACTGAATACAGCTTGCGGACGCCGCCGCGTTTTCCCGCGGTCGACCTTGTGAGGGGCCTTTCCCGCCGGAAGGCGGGAAAGATCAAATAAAGGATTAAAAAATGATATTGAGAGGAGAGAGAATCTATGAGCAATTCCCTCGAAAAGCGCGACGGGTTCAAGAGCAAATGGGGCTTTATCCTGGCCTGCATCGGCTCCGCCGTCGGCATGGGCAACATCTGGCGCTTCCCCATCATGGTCTCCAAGTTTGGCGGCCTCACGTTTTTGATCCCCTATTTCATCTGCGTGGCCCTCGTGGGCTCCACTGGCGTTATCGAGGAGTTCGCCCTCGGCCGCTGGGCGCAGGAGGGACCCGTCGGCGCTTTCGGCAAGTGCACCAAAGAGCGTACCGGCAAGGAAGCCCTCGGTGAAGCGATCGGCATCGTGCCCATCATCGGCGCGCTGATGCTTTCCATCGGCTACACCGTGGTCATGGGCTGGATCTTCAAGTACTGCTGGATGGGCATTTCGGGCGGCCTGTTCAAGCTCGGCACCGATATGGGCGCCATCGGCGGCACGTTCGGCGCCACCGCGCCCGAAGCGGCTACGCTTGGTGAAGCGATCGGCATGATGTTCAAGAACGGCATCTTCGGCATCGGCAACGGCGTCTGGCAGATCGTCGGCCTCGTCATCGCGCTGGCCATCATGGCGCGCGGTATCTCCGGCGGTATCGAAAAGGCCAACAAGGTCATGATGCCCCTGCTGTTCGGTCTGTTCGTGATCCTCGGCATCTACATCGCGACGCTCCCCGGCGCCAGCGCCGGCTACAAGTACATCTTCACCCTGGATCCCGCCGGCCTCGTCAATCCGCAGGTCTGGGTCTTCGCCTTCGGCCAGGCGTTCTTCTCCCTGTCCATCGGCGGCAACGGCTCCGTTATTTACGGTTCCTATCTGCCCAAGAACGAGGATCTGCCTTCCTCCGCGCGCAACGTGGCGGTCTTCGATACGCTGGCGGCTCTGCTGGCGGCGCTCGTCATCCTTCCGGCCATGTCTGCCGGCGGTGTGGAGCCCTCCTCCGGCGGCCCCGGCCTGATGTTCGTGTACCTCGTCAACGTCCTCAACGGCATGAGAGGCGGCCGTATCGTCGGCATGATCTTCTTCATCTGCGTCCTCTTTGCCGGCCTGAGCTCCATCGTGAACCTCTATGAGGCTCCCGTGGCGCTGCTGCAGGAGAAGTTCAAGTGCAAGCGTCTGCCCGCCGTTGCCATCATCGGCGTGATCGGCTGCGTCGTCTCCGTGCTCATCCAGCCCTGGACCTCTCAGTGGATGGACGTCGTCTCCATCTACATCTGCCCGCTGGGCGCGCTGCTCGCCGGCATCATGTTCTTCTGGGTCCTGAAGAAGGAGACCGCTCTCAGCGAAGTCGCCGAAGGCAGCAAGAAGAGCATCGGCGGCTGGTTCTATCCGCTGGGCAAGTATGTGTTCTGCATCCTCTGCGTCGTCGCGCTGGTGGCCGGCGCCTACTTCGGCGGCATCGGCTGATCCCGCGGACCTGCTGCAAAGCATAACGGAAAAAGACCGGCCGCCCCCTTGCGGGGCGGCCGGCTTTCGTTTATCTTTTTCAGCTTTCCAGATACGCGCGCAGTCTTTCCGCGTGGTTCGCGCTGTGGATGAGCCGTCCGTCGGCCCTCGCGCGCAGGAAGCGCACCGCGTCCGAGCGGGCGACGGCCATCCGGTAGAGCGGCGCTCCGGCGATCTGCTCGTCAGACCAGTAAATGATCTCCCGGTGCGTGCCGACGGCCTCCATCGCCTCCTCCAGCAGTGTCTGGAAGACCTCCCGCGGCTCGGAAAAGCGGTAGAGATAGGTCGCCGCGTCCTCGCCCGTGAAGAATTCCACCGCGCAGACGCCGCGGCCGAAGGCCGCGTTCCAGTACTGCTCGGGGCGTCCCGTCCGGAAGAGGCCTTTTTCCGTAAAGGGCTCCGCCGCCGGCGCTTTGGCGACGGCCTCCGCCCGCTGTTTTTTCACCGTCTCGGCGGCGCTCGCCGCCCGCTCGGCGAAGGGCTTCGTGTCGTAGCCCATCTTGCCGACGGCGTACCGCGCGCCGGAGCGCAGCGTCAGCTGCAGCTCGTATCCTTCGAGCCGGAGCTCCTGCGTGAAGCACAGCGGGATACGCACGGCGCGGCGCGTGGGCGGGAGGATACAGACCGCGTCGGGGTAAAGGGCGATCTTGCCGCGGCCGCTCTCGCCGGCCACGGCGTATTCGCCGTCGCACAGCATGGTCTGCGCCTCCTCCACGAAAAGGGAGGCGAGGCTCCGCTCGCCGTAGCAGGCGAGCAGTTCTTCCCAGAAGCCGTCGAAGGAGAAGCCGAGCATGGAGATCTCGATCTCCTCGCCGGAGAGCGTTTCGATGCGGACCCGGTGGTTCACCGGGCGCAGCGCGGCCACGTCCGCGTAGTCGAGGAAGCGGCTGCCGAGCCGCAGCCCCTCGGCCTCCACGGCAAGGGACGCTTCCTGGCCGGCTACGTGTCCTGTGTATTCCATCAGAGCTTCGTGCCGCAGTTCCCGCAGAACTGCATGCCCGGCTCGTTTTCAAAGCCGCAGTTGGGGCATTTGCCGCTTTTCTGCATGGGCGAGCCGCACTCGCCGCAGAACTTCAGCCCGAGCGCGACCTCCGCGCCGCAGTTGGGGCACCGCTGTGTGCCCAGCGGCGCGCCGCACTGGTTGCAGAACTTGCCGTTCCCGGCGGGCTTGCCGCACTGTGGACAGATGGTCGTCCGCGTTTCGATCTTGCCCTGCCAGACGGTGGCCGTCTCCGCGGCCTCGTCGATGTTGCGCCGCATGGCCTGGCTGCGCGCCTGCGCGACGTAGCTGGCCTCGCGGGGAGCGCAGTCGGTGCAGAGCCCCTCGTCCTCGTTCCAGCAGTCGGGGCAGACCCATTTGTTGCAGGCAGGACATTTGCGGAACTGCGGACGGACTTCCTCCTGCGCCTCGTCGAACGCCTTCTCGTATTCGCGGCGCCACTCGGGGGACTGATCGGTGAAGCGGTCGCTCAGGAAATTGCTGCCGCGCTCCAGCGCCCAGCCGAGATCGCTGGCCTTGCCGCCGAGAAAACCGCCGAGGGAGGAGGCGAGACGCCCGACTCGCTCGGACTTTTTCCGCTGGCCATAGGTGGTGGATTCGACGAACGTGCTTTTGAAGCCGTTGCCGCAGCAGTCGCAGTAGAATTCGAACTGGAACCCCGCGTCAGTGGAAAGGTCGCTGTGGTTGCGTGTAAAAGCGTGCAGCATAAGAATACCTCCTGAAATGATGTGGGGATTAGCGGTGATCGCCGCAAAAGCGGCTCATGGTATCATGATTATATCATGCCTGCACGAGAAAGGAAAGCATTCTTTTCAGCGCGAACGGCCGCCCCGAGGCGGGGCGGCCGTCGTTTTCGCTTTTCGTATGTACCTGTCGCGTGCGCGGGTCAGGATCGCGGCGTCACTCGGCGCGGGCCGCGTCCTGCAGCGCCTCGAACCCGGCTTTGAGATAAGAGAGGTCGTTGCTGACCCAGAAGATGTTGGCGCCCATGCGTTTGTCCCGGGCGATGTGCTCCAGGTCGGGCTGCCACATGCCGCAGGATTTGCGGTATTTCCGGCAGACTTCGTAGACCTTTTCGTATTCCTCCAGCATGATCGGGTGGTCGATCTGCAGCGGCACGCCCATCAGGATGGAATAGTCGGCGGGACCGATGATGAAGCCGTCGATCTCGTCGCCGTAGGCGTCCAGCATGGCCTCCATGGCCAGGCGTCCCTTCTGCGACTCGATCTGCGGCAGCAGCACCCGGCTGCGCTGAAAGGCTTCGTAGCTCTCGCCGCCCGGCTGGAAGAGAGCCCAGCCGCCGCAGCCCGTGCGCCCCGTGGGGGCGAAGCGCATGGCTTCCACCGCCGTGCGGATCTGTTCCACGCTCTCCGTGCGGGGGAGCATGATGCCGTCCGCGCCCATGTCGATGGCCTTGGCGATGAGGTGATATTCGGCGTCCTCCACCCGGACGACGGTGGGCAGTCCCATCGTGCGGCACTGCATGGTCAGGGGGATCATCGTCTCTGAGTTGTAGATGCCGTGCTCCTTGTCCACGAGGACGCAGTCCGCGCTCTCAAAGGCGCGCAGCAGCAGCGGGCTCTGCAGGATCATAAGGTTGGCCATGGTGACTGTTTCGCAGTTTCTCAGCTTCTGTCTGAGCTGTTCATAGCGGTCCATAAAGCACCTTCTTTCAGCGTGATGGAGGGAGGCCGGCTCTCGCCGCACCCTCTGAAGATCCACTTTTATTATACCGCTCCGATGGGGCGAAACGGGTAAACGTGCCTGCCGCCTCCGGGGCGTCCCATGACCCGTTTTTGCGAAAAACCGCAGCGTTCCACCGGCTGGAACGCGATTTTGGCGTAAAAAACATAAAAAAGTTCACGAAAGTACTTGACATTCCACCTTGTGGAAGCTGTATAACGAGAGAGGACAGGGGGGCGGCCGATGAATATCAAATATGTGGAAGAGTTGGTCGGCATCACGAAAAAGAACATCCGCTTTTATGAAGACCAGGGGCTCCTGGCCCCCGGCAGGGCGGAGAACGGCTATCGCGAATATCACGACGGGGACGTCCGCCGCCTGAAGCAGATCAAGCTGCTGCGGAAGCTGCTGGTCCCTATCGACGCCATCCGGGACGTGCTGGCGGGAAAGCTCACGCTGGAGGACTGCCTGGACAGCCAGCTGCGGGAGATAGACCGCCAGCGGGCCGATCTGGACGCGATGCGCAGCGTAGGGGAGCGGATGCTGGCGTCCCGTCCCGCGGGCGCGCCGCTGACGCTTGAGAAGCTGGACGCGGATGCGTGGCTGGAAACGATAGCCGGCCTTGAAAAGGAGGGGAGAGCGTTCGTGGACCTGAAGACAACAGACGTCCACCGCAAAAAAACGGTGGGATCGCTCCTCGCGGCCCTGGTGATGATCGCGCTGATGGCGCTGCTCATCGCCGTGCTGTGGTGGGGCGATACGGCGGATACGCTGCCGCGCGGGCTTTTCATCGCGCTGCTGGCCGTGCCGTCCGTCGTCATCATCTGCGTCGTGGTAGTGTTGGTACAGCGGATCCGTGAGATCCAGAGAGGAGAAGAAGATGAAGCTGCTCAGTATTGATCACATTCCCGGTCAGGAGATCGAAGCCCTTGGCATGGTCAAGGGGGCGATCGTGCAGACGAAGCATTTTGGCAAGGATTTCATGGCGGGCCTCAAAACGCTGGTCGGCGGCGAGATCGTCAGCTACACCGAGATGCTGAACGAGGCGCGCCAGATCGCCGTGAAGCGCATGGTGGACGAGGCGGCGGAGCTGGGCGCCGATGCGATCATCGGCATCCGCTATGGCTCCGCGCAGATGATGGACACCGCGGCGGAGGTCATTGCCTACGGTACGGCCGTCAAATTCAAATGAGCCAAACGAAGAACGGCCGTCCCGCGGGGAGGGCCGTTCTTTTTCGTGCCGAGCGTCTCTTGTTATCCGCGCCGCTTTATAGTATAATGATCTGCAGAGTATAAAACGGCCTCGAGGTGTCATCATGAAAGCATCTAAACGCGAGCTGGCGTATGCCGCCGCTCACTTCGGCGAAGTCCACCATACCACGCTGAACCCGGAAGGACCCGGCGTCGTGCGGATCCATCTCGTGCCGCCCGTGGTGCGCGATGGGGAGATCGGCGCCAGCGTCGCCATCCTCAACGGGCAGGACGTGATCCCCGTGAACACCGCGTGGAGCATTCTGCTCGCGGCGTTCATCGAACAGGTGAACGAATACAGCGGCCGCCCCATCTCCGATGAGGACGCGGCCCATATCCTGGACGAAACGTGCCGCCGCGTCAAAAAAGTCTACCCCCTTGTCAGCCGCAAGCGTCTGAAGAACGATATCTATACCATCATGGAGACCTTCCGCCAGGTGGCCTGCGGCGAGCCGGCGGACGCCCCCATCGCGCCCATGACGCTGGGCGAATACGCGCCGCACATGCGCGCGCCGCACCGCATGGACCTGATGGTCAGCGCCATGACGCGGGACGGGCAGTGGCACTGCAACCAGCGGTGTATCCACTGCTACGCGGCGGGCCAGCCGGAGGCGGAGGAGCGGGAGCTTGACACGGAGGCGTGGAAGCAGATCCTGGATAAATGCCGCGCCGCCGGTATCCCGCAGGTGACGTTCACCGGCGGCGAGCCCACCATGCGCGACGATCTGCCGGAGCTCATCGACCACGCCCGCTGGTTCATCACGCGGCTCAACACCAACGGCGTCAAGCTGACGCCGGACTACTGCCGGCAGCTGCGGGACGCGGCGCTGGACAGCGCGCAGATCACCTTCTACTCCGCGGACGAGACCGTCCATAACACGCTCGTCGGCGCGCCCTGCTGGCGCGATACCGTCGCCGGTATCGAAAACGCCCTCGCCGCGGGTATCAACCTCAGCGTCAACACCCCGCTCTGCACGCTGAACCGCGACTATGTCGGCACGCTTCGCTTCCTGCATGATAAGGGCGTCATCTACGTTACCTGCTCCGGCCTCATCACCACGGGCAACGCCGCGACGGAGGCCTCCGCCGCACTGCAGCTCTCGCATGACGAGCTGCGCGCCATCCTGCGGGAGAGCGTCGATTACTGCTTTGCGAACGGCATGGAGATCAGCTTCACGTCCCCCGGCTGGGTGGACGAAGCGTTCTGCCGCGAGCTGGGGATCACCACGCCGAACTGCGGCGCCTGCCTCAGCAACATGGCCGTCACGCCGGGCGGCAACGTGGTGCCCTGCCAGAGCTGGCTGTCCGACGAGGTGCTGGGCCATATGCTGACGGACGACTGGGACGCCGTCTGGAACAGCGAGCGCTGCCGCGAGCGGCGCGCCTTCTCGGCGCAAATGCGGTGCGAGTGCCCGCTGCGTATCCCGAGAAAGGTTTGAGGGGAGGGGGGACGAAACGATGAAAAAACGCGCTTTTCTGCTTCTGCTCTCGCTTTGCCTGCTCCTTCTGACGCCGGCGCTGTCCCTGCGCGCGCAGGCGGCCGACACCGACGAGATACTCCTTTATGAGATCACCGTGGACGTGAACGACGACGCCACGCTCACCATGACGTACCATATCGACTGGCAAGTGCTGGACGACGAGGTCTACGGGCCGCTCGACTGGGCGGAGTTCGGTATCCCCAACGGCAACTGCCAGTCCGTCCGCGCCGCCGGCGGCTCCGCCAGAGAGGCCTATTACACCTATGACGGCGGCGACTTCGTACGGGTCGATCTCGACCGGGCGTACTACGCGGGCGAGGTCGCGGATATCCGCTTCGAGGTCGTGCAGGACTATATGTACCAGGTGGATATGCTGGCCGAGGGCGAGACGACCTACCGCTTCACGCCCGGCTGGTTCGACGATATCGCCGTGGACGAGCTCGTGATACGCTGGAACGGGGAGGGGATCCTCAGCCGCTCGCCGGACTGCCTGGTGGAGGACGGCTACTGCACCTGGCGCACATCGCTGGACAAGGGGGAGACGTACACCGTCTCCGTTACCTATCCCACCGACGCCTTCGCCTTCGACACCAGCAAGACGATCGACGATTACGGCGGCGGTTATGAGGGGGATTACGAATACAGCAGCGGCGGCAGCAGCAGCCCGTTCTATATCTTCATGGGCCTGATCGGGCTCCTGTTCTTCGTCGGCGGGCCCATCCTGCTCATCGCCCTTGCGGTGGGCGCGTTCAAAAAGACGGCCAATTTCTCCAACGGCACCGAAAAGAAGATCACCCGCACCAAGGTGGTCTATTATCCCAACTGCCAGGGGTGCGGCGCGCCCCGGCCGGAGGGGAAGAGCAACTGTCCTTACTGCGGCCGGAGCTTCATCAAGAGCGAGGAGGTCATCAAGGAGGAGGACATCCCCAAGGAGGAAAAGGACCTGCGCGGCAAGGCGACGGACGGCCTTTACCGTTTCAGCTCGCTGCCCAATACCTATATGCGCGTGCATGTGACGAACGTGCCCATCATCCACGCCGCGCCGCCGAGATCTTCTTCGTCCGGCTCGCGCAGCTCGTCTGTGTTCCGCGGCGGCGGTGGCGGCGGCCACTCGTCCTGCGCGCACAGCTCCTGCGCCTGCGCGTGCGCGTGTGCCTGCGCCTGCGCCGGCGGCGGCCGGGCCGGCTGCACCGTCAAGGATTTCTACAATACCGGCCTCAAGCTGAGCCAGCTGGCAAAAAAACGCTGAATTTCCGCAGGCTGAACCGTACAGGCTAATATAGAAAGGGAGGTATCACCATGGTTTTTCTTATTCTTCTCGTACTCATCGTGGTCGTCGTCATCCTGAACATCAAGGTCGTGCCCCAGGCGCATGAATACGTCATCGAGCTGCTGGGCAAGTATCACACCACCTGGACCGCCGGGCTCCATGTCAAGGTGCCCTTCGTCCAGAGCATTTCCAAAAAAGTCACGCTGAAGGAACAGGTGCTGGACTCTCCGCCCCAGCCCGTTATCACGAAGGATAACGTCACCATGCAGATAGACACCGTCGTCTATTTCCGCATTTTCGACGCCAAGCTCTATACCTACGGCGCCGTGAACCCCATCAGCGCGCTGGAAAATCTCACCGCCACCACGCTGCGGAACATCGTCGGCGAGATGGAGCTGGACGGCACGCTCACCTCCCGTGATACCATCAACGGCAAGATGACCGAGATCCTGGACGAAGCCACGGACCAGTGGGGCATCAAGGTGAGCCGCGTGGAGCTGAAGAACATCATCCCGCCCGCCGAGATCCAGAACGCCATGGAAAAGCAGATGAAGGCCGAGCGTGACCGCCGCGAGACGCTGCTGCAGGCGGAGGGCCATAAGGCCGCGGCCATCACCCGGGCCGAGGGCGACAAGCAGGCCATGATCCTCGCCGCGGAGGGCGAGCGCGACGCGCGTATCGCCCGGGCGGAGGGCGAAGCGAAAGCCATCTTCCTCGCCAAAAAGGCGGAGGCGGACGGGCTGCGCGCCCTGAAGGAAGCCGGCGCCGACGCCGCCGTGCTGGAGCTGAAGAAGTACGAGGCGCTCACCGCCATGGCCAACGGCAAGGCGTCCAAGATCATCGTCCCCACGGACACGGTCAACATGGCGCGCCAGGACGTCCTCTTTTCGGAGCTGACCGGCCTCGGCAGCGTCACCCCGAACGCGCCGGAGGAGCCTGCGCCCCCGGCGAAGCCCGATCCCTGCTGCGAACGGTAACGATACGCCAAAGCGCCCACCCTCGTCGGGTGGGCGCTTTTTTTCGTTTTTCACAGCTGCTTCAGATAAAACCGGAACGCGGAAGGCACGGCGTAGTCCCGCCGTATCTCGTCGGGCGCGGCATAGGTGAAGCCCGCCAGCGGCGCCGCCAGCCGGACGTGGTAGCCCGTCATGTGCCATTCCAGATGGGTGAACACGTGCTTCGCCTCGCCGCAGGGCGTGATCGTCTCCGCCGCGGCGCCGTCCGCCGCCAGCCGCGCGCAAACTTCCTCCGCCGTCAGACGGCCGGGCAGATTGGGCAGCTCCCACATCCCTGCCAGCAGGCCCTTGCCCGCTCGCTTGCGCACGGCCGCCTGCCCGCCGCAGAAGAGCAGCAGCACCGTTATCTCCTCGACGCGCCGCGCCTTCGCCCCGGTGCGCACGGGCAGCTGCTGCTGCCGTCCCGCCTCCCGCGCCAGACACAGCGCGGCGACGGGGCAGCGGGCGCAGTCCGGCTCGCCGTTCGGCACGCAAACGGTCTCGCCGAGCTCCATCAGCCCCTCGGTCAAGAGCGCGGCGTCCCGCCCCGTGGGGTACACGCGGCGCAGCTCGTCCTCGGCGCGGGCGCGCACCGCCGGCAAAAGCACGTCCTCATCCGAGGCGAAAAGCCGCGCCAGCACGCGCAGCACGTTGCCGTCCACCGCGGGCTCCGGCTCGCCGTAGGCCAGCGACGCGACGGCTCCCGCCGTGTAGGCGCCGATACCCGGCAGCTTCCGCAGCTCTGCCGCCGTGCGGGGCAGCTCGCCGCCGCAGTCTGCGACGAGCTTCTGCGCCGCTTCGCGCAGTCTTCGCGCCCGGCCGTAATAGCCGAGCCCCTCCCAGTATTTGAGCACCTGCTCCTCCGGCGCGGCGGCCAGCGCCTCCACCGTGGGGAACGCCGCCAGGAACCGGCCGTAATAGGGGATGGCCGCCTCGATCCGCGTCTGCTGCAGCATGATCTCCGACACCCAGATGTGATAGGGCGTCGGGTCCTGCCGCCAGGGCAGCGGCCGCCGGTTCGCGGCGCACCAGGCTATGATGTTTTCCGCCGCCTCGGCAAGGCGGTCGACGCGTTCCGTCATCGCGGTCCTCCCGGATCATGTTCTGCCGCTCATTTTACCACATCCGCCGCGTAAAATCCAGCCGCGCCTCCTGAAAAACGCCGCTCCTCAGACGGTTTTCGACAGGGTCTTTCAAAAATCCCCGTTTCGTGCTATAATCGACGTGTCAAAGAGAATGGGAGGCCGATACGACATGAAAAGATTTGCGGCGATCCTGCTCGCGCTCGTGCTCCTGGCGTCGTCCGTGCCGGCTCTGGCGGCAGGGAGCGGCGGCGGGGACAAGCTCGTGGCCATCACGTTCGACGACGGCCCGGGCCCCTATACGGAAGCGCTGCTGGACGCGCTGAAGACCCGCGGCGTACAGGCCACGTTTTTCGTGCTTGGCAGCCGCGTCGAGCGGTACGGCCGCCTCGTTGAACGCATGTACGGCGAGGGGCACCAGATCGCCAACCATACATACAGCCATAAAGCCCTCAAGGGACTGTCGGACGCCGCCGTCACGGAGCAGATAACCTCGACGGCGCAGATCATCAGCGCGGCGGCGGGCAAGGAGCTCCGTTGCGTCGTGCGCCCGCCTTACGGCTCCTATAACGCCCGCGTGCTGGAGCTGCTCGGCGCCCCGGGGATCTTCTGGTCCATCGACCCGGAGGACTGGAAGTACCGTAACGCGGACACCGTGTTCGACCATATCGTCAGCAAGGTGCGGGACGGCGACATCATCCTCCTCCACGATATCCACCCCACCAGCGTGGACGCCGCCGTCAAGGTGGTGGACAAGCTCCTGGCGGACGGCTATACCTTCGTCACGGTGAACGAGCTTTTCCGCCGCAAGGGCGTCCCGATGGAGGACGGCGTCATGTATTTCAGCTGCCGGAACGCCACGGTGCGCGGCGCGCTGACCGCGCCGGCCATGACTTACGAGATAGGCGGCGACGGCTGTTTCATCACGCTCGCCTCGGCGGATGACGCGCCCATCTACTACACCACCGACGGCAGCGATCCCCTCTATAAGGGCAAGCTGTACAGCAGCCCTGTCAAGACCTACGGCGACTGCACGGTACGGGCCGTGGCGGCCTTTGAGCTGAACGGCAGCCGCAGCCCCGTCATGACGCAGGAGCTGGCCGTCAGCCCCGCCGCGCCGGCGATCACGGCCGTCGGCACCCGCGTGACCATCACCGGCGAAGGACGCCTTTTCTACACGCTGGACGGCAAAAGGCCGACCATCAACTCCAACCGCTATACCGGCGCTTTCACCGCCGCGCCCGGCACGCTCATCCGTGCCGTCGCCATCGGCGAGGGGAATATGATCAGCGCCGAAACGCGGGAAACGCTCCTGGGCGCCGGCGCGCTCGTGCGGGACGCCGAGGCGGGGGACTGGTACTACGGCGCCGTGGAAAAAACGGTCACCGGCAAGCTCATGTTCCTGACGGACAAGCAGTATTTCAAGCCGGATGTCGCCATGACCCGCGCCTCCGTGCTGGAGACGCTCTACCGCATGGCGGGCAGCCCTCCCGTGTCGGGCGCGGCGGCCTCCGCGCTCTTCGCGGACGTCAGCGATAACGCCTCCTATGCCGGCGCGGTGCGCTGGGCGTATCAGAACGGTATCTGCACCGGCGAGGGCGGCCGCTTCCATCCCAGCGGTTACGTCACGCGGGAGGAGCTGGCGGCGTTCCTGTACCGCCTGGCCAGAGTCGGCGGGCAGGATGTCTCCGCCGCGGCGGACCTCCGCGCGTTCGCGGACGCCGACACGGTGGACGCTTACGCCGCAGCCCCGCTTGCCTTTGCGGTGGCGAAAGGGCTCATGAACGGGGAGGAGGGCAGCGAGCTCCGGCCCCACGCCTATGCCACGCGGGCGCAGGTGGCGGTCATCGTCACGCGCTATATGGCCCTCTATAACAAGTAACGACTTTTCAGGAGATAACGATGCCGGAAAAACCGACGATCTGCCTTTTGAACGATTCTTTCCCGCCGATCATCGACGGGGTGGCGAACGTGGTGGTGAACTACGCTTCGCAGATAGAGATGCATTACGGACGCGCTGTGGTGGCCACGCCGGCCTACCCGGGGGCGGAGGACGGGGCCTGGCCGTTTGAGGTCGTCCGTTATCCCAGCCTGGACGTCCGCAAGCTGGTGGGCTACATGGCGGGCTATCCTTTCTCGCCGGCGGTGGCCCGCCGTCTGCGGGAAACGGGGACGGCGCTGCTCCATACCCATTGTCCCGTAGTGTCCACCATGCTGGCGCGGGAGCTCCGCGGTCCGGTGGACGCGCCCGTGGTGTTCACGTATCATACGAAATTCGATATCGATATCGCCAAGGCGATCCGCGGCAGGCTCCTGCGGGAGGAGGCCGTCCGTGCCCTGGTCATGAACATCGCCGCCTGCGACGAGGTGTGGGTCGTCAGCCGCGGCGCAGGGGAGAATCTGCGCTCGCTGGGGTATGAGGGCGACATGCTCGTCATGGAAAACGGCGTGGATGTGGAGCGCGGCCGCGCCGATGAGGCGGCCGTGGCGGCCGCCTGCGGCGGGTACGACCTGCCGGCGGGCGTGCCGGTGTTCCTCTTCGTGGGCCGGCTCATGTGGTATAAGGGCCTGCGGATCATTTTGGACGCGCTCGGCGCGCTCGCGGCGGCGGGGGAGGACTTCCGCATGGTCGTCGTGGGCGACGGCGCGGACGCGGCGGAGATACGCGCTTACGCCGCTTCGCTGCGGCTGGAGGACCGGTGCTTTTTCACCGGCGCCATCAGCGACCGGGAGACGCTGCGCGCCTGGTACTGCCGCGCGGACCTTTTCCTCTTTCCCTCCACCTTCGATACCAACGGCCTCGTGGTGCGGGAGGCGGCGGCCTGTTCGCTGCCCGCCGTGCTCATCCGCGGCAGCTGCGCGGCGGAGGGCGTCACGGACGGCCGCAACGGCTTCCTGATAGACGAGGACGCGCCCTCCATGGCCGCGAAGCTGCGGGAGCTCTGCGCCGCGCCGGAGACGGTGAAGACCGCGGGCGAGGCAGCGTCGCGGGAGCTCTACCTCTCCTGGGCGGACGCGGTGCGAAAAGCCGCGGACCGGTATGAGATCGTATTGGACGGCTGGCAAAGCGGGCATTATAAAAAGAAACAGCAGCCCATGGACGAGTTTTTCCGTTACCAGGGCGAGCTGATGGACGCGCTGGGCCGGATCGACGGCGCGGTGGAAAAATGGAGCCGATGGCTCGCGGAGGGGCGGAACGACTTTGTCGAGCGCCGCCGTGAAAAGCGCCGGGAGCTTCGGGACAGCATCCGGGAAACGACGGAAGCGGTGTGGCAGAAGCTGGACCGGTATCTGTAAAAGCAGGGAAAAAGGAGTGGCAACCATGCGCGTGATGGCCGTGGACTACGGCGACGCCCGCACCGGGGTCGCGGTGTCCGATCTCACCGGGACGCTGGCGGGCGAAGCGTGGGTCATAGAGGAATGGAACAGCGAGCGTCTGGCGGACACGCTGGCGGCGGCGTATGCCGCCCGCGGCTGCGGGAGGCTCGTCGTCGGCTGCCCGCTGAACATGGACGGCACCGCCGGGGAGCGCGCGGAAAAGTGCCGCGCCTTCGGCGCTCTGCTGGCGGAAAAGACCGGCGCCGCGGTCGTCATGTGGGACGAGCGGCGCACCACGGTGGACGCCTACAACATCCTGACGGAGAACCGGCGTTTCGGCAAAAAGAGGAAAGCGGCCGTGGACGCGGTGGCGGCCACGCTCATTTTGGAAGGTTATCTCGGCGCCCTGCGCCGGAAGGAGGCGGACGACAGCTAGCGGAAAAGGAGGCGATATGGCAAGGCTCATCCACAGACATCAGAAGGAGATCGAACAGGCGTCGAAGGTGATCTTCGAGTCTGAGCGGAGCATGGTCTCCGCGCCGCAGATCAAGGGAAAGCTGCGGAGCTACGCCCTCCGCGTGCCGGAGGCGATCCGTTCCTGCAGCGGTATCGTCATCAACGGCCGGCGGATACGGTCGCTGGTCTTTTCCACCGACGTGGCCACGATACGCAACGTGGACGCGGACGCGGTCTACGCCGTCTATCCGTACACGCCGCAGCAGATCATCGCGGAGGCGCTCATCCACACGGCGGACATCCCCGTGTTCGTGGGGGTGGGCGGCGGTATCACCCAGGGCAAGCGCGTGGTCAACCTGGCCAATTACGCGGAGATGCAGGGCGCGGCGGGCATCGTGGTCAACGTGCCCACGACGGACGCCGTCATCCACGAACTGCATGACACGATCGATATCCCCATCATCGTCACCGTCGTCTCCGCCGCCGGCGTCAGGGACCGTATCGCCAGCGGCGCGTCGGTCATCAACGTGGCGGCGGGGCGGGATACGCCCGCGGTCATCCGCGCCCTGCGGAGCCAGTTTCCGGAGCTGCCCATGATGGCTACCTCCGGCCCCACGGACGAAACGCTGGAAAAAACGATCGAAGCGGGCGCCAACGCCGTCATCTGGACGCCGCCCACCCCGGGCGAGGTGTTCCGTGACATCATGGCGGCCTACCGCGAAGGCCGTACCCATAAATAATAAAAAGCCCCCGTCTTTCCCTTGAAAGACGGGGGCTTGCTTTTGCCCGTCAGTCGACGAGCGCTTCGCCGACCTTGTAGATGTTGCCTGCGCCCACGGTGATGATGAGGTCGCCGGGCCGGGCGTCGGCCCGCAGCCGGTCCTCCAGTTCCTCGAAGCTCTCGCAGAACACGGCGCCGGGGACCTGCGCCGCGAGATCGGCGGAGGAGATGCCCTCGGTGTTCGTTTCCCGCGCGGCGTAGATCTCCGCCAGATACGTTTTGTCCGGCCGCGCAAGCTCCGCCGCGAAGTCGTCGAAAAGCGCCTTCGTGCGGGAATAGGTGTGGGGCTGGAACGCCACCAGCACGCGCTCATAGCCCAGCGCCAGCGCCATGTCCAGCAGGGCGTGCAGCTCGCCGGGATGGTGGGCGTAATCGTCGTACACGGGGATGCCGCCCATGGTGCCCTTCCGCTCGAAGCGGCGGGCCGCGCCGGTGAACCGCTTCAGTCCCGCGGCGACGGCCCCGGGCGTCACGCCCAGCGTCAGGCAGGCCGCGGCGGCGGCCAGCGCGTTTTTCAGATTGTGCTCGCCCGGCACGAAAAGGGACACCGCAGCCAGCTTCTCGCCGCCGCGGACGAGATCGAAGTCGGTGCCGTCCCGCCGGCGGACGACGTTGTGCGCCGTGATGTCGGCGTCGTCATGGAGCCCGAAGGTCACGACGCGCCGGCCGATACCGTCGACGACGTCCATCACGTTGGGGTCGTCCCGGTTGGCGATGACCACGCCCCTGTCCTCCGGCGTCAAAAGCGCGAACCGGCGGAAGGAAGCCTTGATGTCGTCCAGATCCTTGAAGAAATCCAGATGGTCGGCCTCGATGTCCAGGATGACCGCCTCGGTGGGGAAGAAGCTGAGGAACGAGTTATAATATTCGCAGGATTCCAGCACGATGGCGTCGCCCTTGCCCACGCGGTAGCCGGAGTGGAGCAGCGGGAGCGTCCCGCCGATCATCACGGTGGGGTCCCGGTCCGCCGCCATCAGGATGTGGGTGCACATGGAGGTGACGGTGGTCTTGCCGTGGGTGCCGGATACGCAGAGCGCGTTTTTGTAGCCGCGCATCAGACAGCCCCAGGCCTCCGCCCGCTCGAAAACGGGGATGCCAAGCTCCCGCGCGCGGACGATCTCCACGTTGTCGTCGTGGGCGGCGGCGGTGCGGATGACGAACTCAGCGCCCTCCACGTTTTCCGCCGCGTGGCCGATGGCGACGCGGATGCCCTTGGCCGTCAGCGAGTCCACCACGGCGCTCTCGCTGATGTCGGAGCCGGTGAGCTCCAGTCCGAGCCCCAGCAGCACCTCGGCCAGCGGCGCCATGGAAACGCCGCCGATACCGATGAGGTGGCACCGCGCGCCGGCGTGGATGTGCAAGGCTAATGCGTTGATTCGGGAATGATCCATAAATGGCTCCAAAAAAGGATGATTTTGAGGTTGTTTTGCTCAGTTTAATCAATTATAATACTGTTTTGATAAGAATACAACACCCTCTTTTGGTGAGAAAACGCGCCAAAAACGCTTAAAAAACGAAGAAAAGAGGTGAAAACGGTGAAAAACGGGCTCGCAGTTTTTGCACGGAAACAGGCAGATCGCCTCCTCGCCGCCGGCTTTGCGGCGTACGCCGTGGGCGGCTGCGTGCGCGATACGCTCCTGGGCCGCCGGCCTCACGACTGGGACCTGGCCACCGACGCCTCCTGCGCGGAGGTGGCGGCGCTCTTTCCCCGTACCGTGCCCACGGGCGCGCGGTACGGCACCGTCACCGTTTTCGCTTACGGCGGCCGGTGCGAGATCACGACCTTCCGGCGGGAGGGAACGTATACCGACGGCCGCCGCCCCGACGGCGTGGCCTTCGTGTCCGATATCCGGGAGGACCTTGCCCGCCGCGATCTCACCGTCAACGCCATGGCCATGAGCCCGGACGGCGCGCTCACCGATCCCTTCGGCGGGCGGGCGGATCTGGACCGGCGGCTCATCCGCTGCGTGGGCGAGCCGGAGGCGCGCTTCACGGAGGACGCGCTCCGCATGTTCCGCGCCGTGCGGTTTGCGGCGGAGCTCGGGTTCGATATCGAAGAAAAGACCGCAGCGGCGATCGCGCGCTGCGCGCCGCTGGCCGCGCGCCTCTCCGCCGAGCGCGTGCGGGAGGAGACGGAGCGCATGCTCTGCTCGCCCCGTCCGTCCGCTGTGGCGGAGGCCGTCGGGCTCGGCCTGTACGACGCTTATCTGGCGCGCCGCGCGCCGGATCTTGCACCGCTGGAAAAACTGCCGAAAAAGCCGCTCTACCGCTGGTGCGCGCTGACCGCCGCGCTCCTGCGCTGCGGCGCGATAGAGGACGGCGAAGCGTTTTTGCGGGCGCTGCGTCTCGATAAAAAGACCGTGCGCCTCGCCGCCTTCGCGGCGGGGACGGACCTGCCGCCGGACGGGGAGGGGCTGCGCCTTTTCCTGGCGCGGCACGGGGTGGAGGAAGCCCTCTGCGCCGCCGCCGCGGCGGGCCGCTACGGCGCCGTGCGCCGCGCCGTCCGCGCGGGCGGCTATGTGCCCGTCAGCGTTCTCGCGGTCGGCGGCCGCGAGCTGGAGACGCTTGGCCTGCGCGGCGAGGCCGTGGGGGAGACGCTGGCGCGCCTTGCGGCGGACGCCACCCGCGGCGCCGTGGCCAACGAACGGGCGGCGCTGCTGGAAAAAGCGCTTTTTTATGAAAAAATGCGGCGGAAGGCTTGACAAAACCGCCGCGCTCTGCTAACATAATCGGGCAAAACAAAGTAGGAACGGCATCCCCGTCCTCACCCGGCCGGTCGTCACCGCGCCGCGGTCAACAGCCCGCGAAGACGTCAGCGTCTTTGCGCCTTGTGTGACGGATGCCGTTTGGCATCCGCTTTTTTATGCCAGGAGGTGTTTTACGATCGCTACTACGTCCCACGAGATAAACGAAGAGATCGTCGACAGCGAGCTCAGGATCATCAGCGAGACAGGCGAGCAGCTGGGTATCATGTCCGCGGAAGACGCGCTCAAGATCGCGGAAGAGCGCGGACTGGACCTGGTAAAGATCTCCCCGACGGCAAACCCGCCCGTCTGCAAGATCATGGACTACGGCAAATACCGTTTCGACCAGGCCAAGCGGGAGAAGGAATCCCGCCGCAACCAGCACGTGACGGAGGTCAAGGAGATCCGTATGTCCCCCTCGATCGGCGACAACGACTTCAACACGAAGCTCCGGGCGGGACAGAAGTTCCTGAAAGACGGCAACCGTCTTAAGGTATCCGTGCGCTTCCGGGGCCGGGAGATGGCGCATACCGAGCTGGGTATGGAGCTGCTCCAGAAGTTTGTGCAGGCGTGCAGCGAAATAGCCTCGGCCGACAAGCCGCCCAAGATGGAAGGGCGCTTCATGAACGTATTTCTATCGCCCAAAAGCGCGAAATAACTACTACAACATGCGGAAGGAGAAACCATACCATGCCTAAGATCAAGACCCACAGCGGCGCGAAGAAACGGTTCAGCCTTACCAAGACCGGCAAGGTGAAAAGAGCCCACGCCTATAAGAGCCACCTGCTCAACGGACACGGAAAGACCCCCAAGCGCAAGAGGAGCCTCCGTAAGGGCACCTACGCGGACGCCACCAACGAAGCCGCTATCAAGCGCATGATCCTGTATAAATAAGGGAGGACACCAAAGATGGCCAGAATCAAAGGCGCGATGATGACGCGCAAGAGAAGAAACAAGATACTGAAGCTCGCCAAGGGCTATTGGGGCAGCAAATCCACCCATTACAAGATGGCCAACCAGGCGGTCATGAAATCCCTGACCTACGCCTACATCGGCCGCAAGCAGCGCAAGCGCGATTTCCGGAAGCTCTGGATCACCCGTATCTCCGCCGCCTGCAAGCTGAACGGCCTGAATTACTCCACCTTTATGCACGGTCTGAAGCTGGCCGGCGTGGAGATGAACCGCAAGATGCTCTCCGAGACCGCCATCCACAACGCGGCGGCTTTCACCGAGCTCTGCTCCGTTTCCAAAAAGGCGCTGGAAAAAGCGTAACATAGCGCGCAAGTCCCCGGCCTTCCGGCCGGGGACTTTTTTTGCCCGATGGGGCGGGCGCGCCGTTCTTGATAAACGGCGCATAATGTGATACAATATCATGAACTATCCGCGAAAGGAGGGCGTCGCCGTGAGGACGGAGGTACTGGGCGTCGGGTTCGACAGCGTGACCATGGACGAGGCCGTGGCGAGAGCCATGGAACTGATGGCCTCTCCGGAGCCGTCTTATATCGTGACGCCCAATCCGGAGATCGTCTGGCTCTGCCGGAAGGACGCGGCGCTGGCCGCGGCGGTGGAGGGCGCGTCCCTCGTCCTGCCGGACGGGATCGGCGTCGTCTACGGCGCGAAGATCCTGCGCCGGCCGCTGAAGGAGAAGGTCTCCGGCGCCGATTTTGCGGAGAACCTGCTGGCGCGCATGGCGTCGGAGGGGAAGAAGGCCTTCCTGCTGGGCGCGAAGCCCGGCGTGGCGGAGGCCGCGGCGGCGCACCTGACGGCGAAGTACCCCGGGCTCGCGGTCTGCGGCACGGCGGACGGCTATTTCCGGGAGGACGGGCCCGTGATCGAGAAGATCAACGCGGCGGCGCCGGACTTTCTGCTGGTGTGCCTCGGCGCGCCGAAGCAGGAGCTCTGGATGAGCCGCTGTGCCCCGCGGCTGCGCGTCCCGCTGATGGCGGGGCTGGGCGGCACGCTGGACGTGTTCGCCGGCACGGTGAAGCGCGCGCCGGAGGCGTGGATCAGGCTCGACCTGGAGTGGCTCTACCGGCTCATCAAACAGCCCAGCCGCTTCGGCCGCATGCTGAAGCTGCCGGCTTTTCTCCTGGCGGTCATCGGCCAGCGGATAAGAGGTAAGTGATATGGGAAAACTCATTGTGATAGAGGGGACGGACGGCTCCGGCAAGGCGACCCAGACGGCGCTTCTCTGCGAAAGACTCGCGTCGGAGGGCCGGGCGGTGCGCAAGCTGGAGTTTCCCCGGTACGATAAGGACTCCTCGGCGCTGGTGCGCCTTTATCTGAACGGCGCTTTCGGCGCCGATCCGGACAGCGTGAACGCTTACGCGGCGTCGACGTTTTTCGCCGTGGACCGCTACGCCTCCTACCGGGAGGACTGGGGCGCGTTCTATGAAAACGGCGGTCTCGTGGTGACCGACCGGTACACCACCTCCAACGCCGTCCATCAGGCGGCCAAGCTGCCGGACGGGGAGCGGGAGCGGTATCTGGACTGGCTGTTCGATTTCGAATACCGGCTGCTGGGCATCCCGGCGCCGGACGCCGTGCTCTATCTGGACATGCCCACGGCGGTGACGGAGCAGCTGATGGCGGCGCGGGGGAACGCCCGCGATATCCACGAGCGGGACGAGGCGTATCTCGCCCGGTGCCGCCGGTACGCGCTGGCCGCCGCCGAGCGGTGCGGCTGGCACGTGATCGCATGCGCGCGGGACGGCGAGCCCCGCGCCCGGGAAGACATCGCCGCGGAGGTGTACGAAACGGCGATACGCGCAGTGGAGGGATAAAATGGTTTACATAATTTTAGGACAAGGTTTTGAAGAGGCGGAGGCCCTCGTCCCCTGCGACATCCTGCGCCGGGGCGGCGTGGAGGTCGCGCTGGCCGGTATCGGCGGCAGGCGGATCACCGGCGGCCACGGGATCACCGTGGAGGCGGACTGCCTGATCGGGGAGGCCGACGCGGCCGCCGCGGAGATGATCGTCGTCCCCGGCGGCATGGGCGGGGTGGAGAGCATCCTGGCCAGCCCCGTCGCGCTGGAGAAGATCAAAACGACGTATGAGGGCGGCGGCTTCGTCGCGGCCGTCTGCGCGGGGCCCCTGGTGCTGGCGGAGCTCGGCCTTTTGAAGGGCCGCCGCGCCGTCTGCTACCCCGGGCTGGAGGAGAAGCTCACCGGCGCGCGCACGACCCAGCGCCGCTCCGTCGTGAAGGACGGCGACGTCATCACCGGCCGCGGGCCCGGCGCGGCGTTCGATTTCGGCTTCGGGCTTTTGAAGGCGCTGAAGGGGCGGAACGCGTCCCGCCGCGTGCGGGAGGAGATGCATTACCGCACCCGCCGCGTCGCGCGATAAAAAAAGAGCGAGGCCCGTGTGGGCCCCGCATGCTCTTGTCAGCAGCCGCAGCCGTTGTTGCAGCCGCAGCCGTCGTTGCAGCCGCAGCCGCAGCCGCAGCCGTTGCCGCCGTAGAACAGGACGATGAGGATCAGGATGATCCACAGACAAGAGTTACCGCCAAAGCAATTTCCGCACATGATACAGTGTTCTCCATTCCGCCGCTGCGCCCGGCATATTTAAGGTTGATGTTGCACTCACCCGCCATGCGCAGTGATGGGCGGGGATAACGGATGCGGCGCCGCTTGCGCCGTCTGGGATATACTATGCGGACGCTTTACCCGGCGTTACGCATGAGCAGGAGGTATTCGATGCCTGGCAGCGATGAATTTTGGGAAGAACTGATGAACTGGAAGGAGACGGAGTCTCCGCTCCGTAACTATGACCGGCGGGAACGCGGCGAACAGGTCGTGGAGGACGACGTGGAAAAGGCGCTGTTCCCCGCGGCGGATAAGCCCGCGGGACCTGCAGAGCCTGCGCCGCCTGCGGAGCCGGCTGCCCCTGCCGCGCCCGCGGAGCCGGAGACGCCGGCCCCCGCCGCGCCGGAGGTGGACTTGACCGCGGACGTGCCGCATAGGATAGAAGAAAGGCCGGTCGCCGCCGTGTCGAACGGGGAGGCGAGCTTCGGCGAGCTCAAGGTGGAGCGGCTCGACCCGGACGGCAGGCCCGTCGCCGCCCGGCCCGTGACGGACGATACCGTTATCTTTGAGGAGCCCGTGGAGCCGCGCCCGGCGGCCACGCCGCCGCGCAAAAAGCTCATCCGCCGCGTCAGGCGCGTGCGCCGCAGACGGGGCGAGCCGGACACCCGCGACCTGCCGGAGAGCGTGGTGGGCCCGCAGGATTTCGAGGTGGATTACGATTTTGACGAAGCGTATGAGGATGTTGAGGAGAAGCCTGTGAAACGGGGAAGAGCCAAGCGGACGGGCTGCCTCGGCGGCCTTTTGTACTTCGTTTTCGTCATCGCCGTCAGCGTGGCGCTGGCCGCGCTGGGCTGGATGTGCGCCACCGACGTGCTGGCGCTCGGCGCGGAGGACCGCGTGGTCGAGATCACGCTGCCGCGGAGCGTTTTCACGCAGGAGGAGCGGACGTATGAGGACGACGACGGGAACCGGCAGGTCAAGACCGTCAACGCCGCCGACATGGACTACGTGTCGGATACGCTTTACAACAACGGCCTCATCAAGTACAAGTGGCTCTTCAAGCTGTACGCCCAGTTCGCCAAGGCGGACGAAAAGGTGTCCGCCGGGACGTACGAGGTCAACATGAACTACGATTACCGGGCGCTGGTCAACGGCCTGACCGCCTCCGGCGGCCAGAAGGTGGAGATCGAGATCACCATCCCGGAGGGCTACACGGTGCGCCAGATCGTCAACCTGCTGGTGAAGAACAAGGTCTGCGAGGAAGAGGAGCTCTGGGATACGCTGGCGAACTACGCCTTCGACTACGACTTCATCGACAAGACCACGGCGGGCGACAAGTACCGGCTGGAGGGGTATCTCTTCCCGGATACCTATAAGTTCTATATCAGCGACAAGCCCGTGCGCGTCATCAACAAGATGCTGAAGAACTTCAGCGGCAAGTGGACCGCGGAGATGAGCGACAAGGCGGAGCTCATGGGCTACTCCATGCGGGAGATCCTCACCGTGGCGTCCATGATCGAGAAGGAGGCCGGCGCCGACAGCGAGCGGGCCAACATCGCCTCCGTCATCTATAACCGGCTGGACAATCCGGACGCGCGCACGGTGGGCCTGCTGCAGATCGACGCCACCATCCTCTACGCCATGGCGCGGGACGATGTGTCGGGCGATATCTCCACGGAGTATGACAGCCCCTATAACACCTATCTGAACAAGGGGCTGCCGCCGGGACCCATCGCCAACCCGGGCATGGCCTCCATCAAGGCGGCGCTGAACCCGGCCAAGACGGGCTACTTCTATTACGCGCTGGGCAAGGAGGGCGTCCACGAATTCTTCAAGAAGTATGAGGACTTCCACGCCTTCGTCACCAGCGACGCCTACGGAGGCTAAGGAAACGAAAAAAAGCCGCGGCCGATCGGGCCGCGGCTTTTTGCTGCCAAAAAACCGGCGCCGCGGCGATAGCGCTTGACTTTTCGGGAACGATGTGGTAGCATACTTCCGTTAAAATGCTGAGACGAAGAAAAGCGGAAAAAGCGGCCTTTAAGAGAGGGGAGGACGGTGCGAGCTCCCGGCGGCGCGTTTCCGCGGGCCCCTTCCGAGCTGCCCGTGACGAGCGGGACGTACGTCTGCGTTAAGGACATATGAGGCGCCGCAAGGCGCGAATCAGGGTGGTACCGCGAAGCCAGCTTCGCCCCTCGTCGGGGCGGGGCTTTTGTTTTTTCCGGCGCGCCCTATTTCGTATCATCCGCCACAGGGAGGTTTTTTGGATATGGCACACAAGAATTTCGGTCTGAACGAATTGCGGGAGATGTTCCTGGCGTTTTTCGAGACGAAGGGCCATCTGCGTCTGCCCAGCTTCTCGCTGGTGCCGCAGCATGACAAGTCCATCCTGCTCATCAACGCGGGCATGACGCCCATGAAGACCTACTTCACCGGGGAGGAGGAGCCGCCCCGCCGCCGCATCTGCACCTGCCAGAAGTGCATCCGCACCGGCGACATCGAGAACATCGGCAAGACGGCCCGCCACGGCACCTATTTCGAGATGCTGGGCAACTTCTCCTTCGGCGATTACTTCAAACACGAGGCGCTTGCCTGGTCGTGGGAGTTCCTGACGAGCCCGGACTGGGTGGGGCTGGAGCCGGACAGGCTCTATCCCTCCATCTATCTGGACGACGACGAGGCCTTCGAGATCTGGAACAAGGAGATAGGCATCCCCGCGGAGCGCATCTTCCGCTTCGGCAAGGAGGACAACTTCTGGGAGCACGGCTCCGGCCCCTGCGGCCCCTGCTCCGAGATCTATTACGACCGCGGGCCCGAATACGGCTGCGGCAAGCCGGGGTGCACCGTGGGGTGCGACTGCGACCGGTATATCGAGATCTGGAACAACGTGTTCTCCCAGTTCAACAACGACGGCCACGGCAACTACACCGAGCTCGTCCAGAAGAACATCGACACGGGCATGGGGCTGGAGCGCCTCGCCTGCGTCTGCCAGAACGTGGACAGCCTTTTCGACGTGGACACCGTCATGAACATCACCCACAAGGTGTCCGAGATCACCGGCGCGCACTACGGCGAGAGCCATGAAAAGGACGTGTCGCTGCGTATCATCACGGACCACATCCGCTCCGCCACGTTCATGATCGGCGACGGGATCCTGCCCTCCAACGAGGGGCGGGGCTACGTGCTGCGCCGGCTGCTGCGGCGCGCCGCGCGCCACGGCAAGCTCCTCGGCGTGAACGAGCCGTTCCTTTACACCATCGTGGACACCGTGGCCCATGAGAACGAGCAGCATTACCCCGACATCAGGGAGAAGCAGAGCTATATCACCCGCGTCATCCGCATGGAGGAGGAGAGCTTCGCCAAGACCATCGACGCAGGTCTCCGTATCTATAACGACATGCTGGCGGCGCACCGCGAAAAGGGAGAAACGGTCTTCTCCGGCGAGGACGCGTTCCGGCTCTACGACACCTACGGCTTCCCCATCGACATCACGAAGGAGATGGCGGAGGAGGCCGGCATGAGCGTGGATCAGGCGGGCTTCGACGCCTGCATGACCGAGCAGAAGGAGCGGGCGAGAGAGGCTCGCAAGGCGCTGGGCGACCTGGGCTGGGCCGGCGTGGAGTTCGGCAAGGACGTGCCGGAGACGCAGTTCACCGGCTACGACAAGCTGGACGACAGCGTCACGATCCTGGCCATCGCCAGCGAGGGCGAGCTGCGGGAGAGCCTGCTGCAGGGGAGCGAGGGCATCCTCGCCCTCGACCATACGCCGTTCTACGCGGAGATGGGTGGCCAGGTGGGCGACCACGGCGTCATCAAAACGGATAAGGGCGTCTTCACCGTGACGGACGTCAAAAAGGATAAGGCGGGCAAGTTCCTGCACTACGGCGTCGTGGCCTCCGGCGAGATCGCCGCGGGCGACGCGGCGGAGGCGCAGGTCGACGTGGAGCGGCGGCGGGCCATCATGCGCGCCCACAGCGCCACGCACCTGCTGCAGAAGGCGCTCGCCACGGTGCTGGGCGACCATGTGCACCAGGCGGGCTCCCTCGTGGAGGCGGACCACCTGCGCTTCGACTTCACCCACTTCGCGCCCATGACGCCGGAGGAGCTGGCTGAGACGGAGCGTCTCGTCAACGAGGCCGTCATGCAGGGCTACCGCGTCGTTGTGAAAGAAATGCCCATCGACGAGGCCAAAAAGCTGGGGGCGACGGCCCTCTTCGGGGAAAAATACGGCCAGACGGTCCGCGTCGTGGACATGGGCGGCTATTCCATCGAGTTCTGCGGCGGCACCCATCTCGACGATACGGCCAAGGTGGGCCCCTTCCTCATCGCGGCGGAATTCTCCGTGGCCTCCGGCGTGCGCCGTATCGAGGCGTACACCGGCAAGGCGTGCCTGGAGATGATGCGCTCCACGCGGGAGCTCATGCTCACCGTGGCGGAGAAGCTGAAGGTGAAGCCGGAGGATATCCTGGAAAAGGAAGAAACGCGCACCGACGAGATCAAGAAGCTCCGCCAGACGGTGGAGGCGCTGAAGGCCAAGATGCAGAGCGGCGAGATGGGCGATCTGCTCGTCTCCGCCAAGGACGTGGAGGGCCTGCGCGTGCTGACCACGGTGCGCAACGAGCTTGCCCCGGACGAGCTGCGCAAGATGGGCGACTTCCTGCGCGACCGCGACCCCAACGTGGTGGCGGTGCTGGCCTCGGTCAAGGGCGACAAGATCACGTTCCTGGCCGTCTGCGGCAAGAACGCCGTGGCCCGCGGCGTGCTGGCCGGCGACCTCATCCGGCAGGTGACGGCCATCTGCGGCGGCAGCGGCGGCGGCAAGCCCGATTCCGCCATGGGCGGCGGCAAGGACAAGCTCATGCTTGACAACGCGCTGGCGATGGTGGACAATTACGTTGCGAGAAAAGCGAAGGAGGGACAATGATGGATAACTGCCTGTTTTGCAAGATAGCGGCGGGGGAGATCCCGTCGGAAAAGGTCTATGAGGACGAGGACGTGTTCGCCTTCCGGGACATCGCCCCCCAGGCGCCGGTCCATATCCTGGTGGTGCCGAAGGCGCATATCGACTCCGTCGCGGCTATCGACGGGGACAACGCCGCGCTGGCGGGCAAATGCCTTGCGGCCGTGGCGAAGATCGCGGAGCAGGAGAAGCTGGAGAACGGCTTCCGCGTCATCTCCAACTGCGGCGCGGACGCGGGCCAGACGGTCATGCATCTGCATTTCCACATCCTGGCCGGCGTGAAGATGGGGGCGCGCATTGTCTGAAGCCTGGAAATGCCGGGTGACGCTCATCGCCAACGCGGGGCTCATGATCGAATGCGGCGGGAAAAAGGTGCTGATCGACCCGCTGCACGACCAGAAAACGCCCACGTTTTCCAGCGTCACGCCGGCGATCGCGGAGCGGGTCCTCACCGCGCCGGAGTTTGCGGAGCCGGATATCATCATCGTTACCCACAAGCACCCGGACCACTATTCCTACGCCCTGATGGAGAAGGAGCTGGCGCGGTATCCGCGGGCGGAGCTCTTCGCGCCCTTCGCCGATTTTCCCCGGACCCACGTGCTGACGGGCGATCGGATGGAGGCGGAGGCCGCCGGCGTGAAGCTCCATTTCGCCCGGTTCGAGCATGAGGGCCAGCGCTACAAGAACGTGTCCAACTACGCCGTCATCCTGGCGTTTGACGGCTGGCGCGTGCTGGACGTGGCCGACACCAAAACGGGGAGCGAGGCGCTGGCCGACTGGGCGGCGGAGGGCCATACGGACCTTGCCGTGCTGATGTTCCCCTGGTACATGCTGCACCTCGCCCGGAACGAGGTGGACGCCGTCATCCGGCCCGACCATATCGTCCTGACCCACATCCCCTTCGCGGCGGACGACGTGGAAGCCTTCCGGCCGTCGATCCGGCGGCAGCTGGAGCGCCATCCCGCGGCGGCGGACCTGCGTGTGCTGACGGAGCCGTTCCAGACGGAAATCTTCCCTTGACAGCTGTCAGGGCGCGCATTATAATGAAAAAAGACAAGTGAATACCTTATCAAGAGCGGTGGAGGGAACGGCCCTGTGAAGCCCGGCAACCTGTTTTATACAAGGTGCCAAATCCGGCGGTATGTGATCGAAAGATGAGGAAACTTCTGCGTAAACGCGCCCCGCCGACCCGGCGGGGCGTTTTTCGGTTTCCGGAAAGGAGAAACAAATGGCGCACTATCTTTTTACTTCTGAATCTGTGACGGAGGGACATCCCGACAAGGTCTGCGACCAGATATCCGACGCGGTGCTGGACGCGATTTTGCGGGAGGACCCCAACGGCCGCGTCGCCTGCGAGTGCGCGGTCACCACGGGCATGGTGTTCATCATGGGGGAGGTCACCACGGAGTGCTACGTGGATATCCCCCGTATCGCGCGGGAGGTCATCCGCGACATCGGCTATACCAAAAGCATTTACGGCTTCGACGACAAGACCTGCGCCGTCATGACCAGTATCGACGACCAGTCGCCGGATATCGCCATGGGCGTGGACAAGTCGCTGGAGCTGAAGGCGGGGGAGCAGGGCGACGATCTCACCAACGGCGCCGGCGACCAGGGCATGATGTTCGGCTACGCCTGCCGGGAGACGCCGGAGCTCATGCCGCTGCCGCTGTCGCTGGCCCACCGGCTGGCGCGGCGCCTGGCCCAGGTGCGCAAGGACGGCACGCTGCCCTATCTCCGGCCCGACGGCAAGACCCAGGTGACCGTGGAGTACGACGAGGACAGCAGGCCCGTGCGGGTGGACGCCGTCGTCGTCTCCGCCCAGCACGACCCCGAGGCGTCGCTGGAGACCATCCGCGCCGACATCATCGAGCAGGTCATCCGCGCCACGGTGCCGGCCGGGCTGCTGGACGAGGACACCAAATACTACGTCAACCCCACCGGCCGCTTCGTGACGGGCGGCCCCGCGGGAGATTCCGGCCTCACCGGCCGGAAGATCATCGTGGACACCTACGGCGGCAGCGCGCCCCACGGCGGCGGCTGCTTCTCCGGCAAGGATCCGACGAAGGTGGACCGCAGCGCGGCCTACGCCGCCCGCTGGGTGGCCAAGAACATCGTGGCGGCGGGCCTGGCGGAGCGGTGCCAGGTGCAGCTTTCCTACGTCATCGGCGTCGCCACCCCGGTCAGCATCAACGTCACCACCTTCGGCACCGGCCGGGGGAGCGACAGCGTGCTGGAAAAGGCCGTCCGGCAGGTGTTCGACCTGCGGCCCACGGCCATCATCCGCGATCTGGACCTGCGCCGGCCCATCTACCGCCGGCTGGCCGCTTACGGCCATATGGGGCGGGAGGACCTGGACGTCGCCTGGGAGCGGACGGACCGCACGGCGGCGCTGCAGGCAGCCGCGGCGGCGCTGACCCGTTGAAACCGGTCTGAAACAAGTCTAATAAAGGACCTCCCGTCATATGGTATGGCGGGAGGTCTTTGTGTCATGCGTTTTATTGATCTTGTCAGATTCCGGCGTTGGGCCGCCGCCCGCGGGCCCGCGCTGGCCGCGGCCGCGGCGGTGATCGCGGCCGTCGTCCTCGCCGTCACGCCGCGCCCCGGCGCGGCGGTCGCCGCCGCCGGGCGGGAGCTGCCCATCTACTGCGTGGAGCGGGACCAGAAGATGGTCGCCCTCTCCTTCGACGCGGCCTGGGGGAACGAGGATACCCAGACGCTCATCGATATCCTCACGAAATACAACGTGCGCGCCACGTTCTTTCTGGTGGGCGCGTGGGCGGAGAAGTACCCGGAGTCCGTGCAGGCGCTGGCAGGGGCGGGGATGGAGGTCATGAACCACTCGGAGGACCACGCCCATTTCAGCGCCCTTACGAGCGGGCAGATCAAGGACAATATCACCCGCTGCAATGACCGTATCGAGCATCTGACGGGCGTGCGTCCCACGCTTTTCCGCTGCCCCTACGGGGAGTATGACGACCACGTGATCCGCGCCGTGCGGGAGCTGGGGATGGAGCCCGTCCAGTGGGACGTGGACTCGCTGGACTGGAAGGAGATCGGCGCCGACGCCATTTACAAGCGCGTCACGGAGCGCGTCGCGCCGGGCAGCATCGTGCTTTTCCACAACGCCGCCCTGCATACGCCGGAGGCGCTGCCCGCCGTCATCGAATATCTGCTGGCGGAGGGGTATACCATCGTGCCCGTGTCGGAGCTGTTGCTCCCCGGGGACTATACCATCGACCATACCGGCCGCCAGATGAAAGCATAAACGAGGAGGCTCCCCGCCCGGGGAGCCTCCTTTTCGTCCGCCCGCGGGGGTTGAAAAAAGGCGGAAGGTAGTATAAGATGGGGAGGAAGTATCGGGCGGCCGCGCGCCGCCTGCAAGGGAGTGGGATCATGAAAGGTATCATCCTCGCGGCGGGCAAGGGAACGCGCCTTTACCCGATGACGCTGCCCACCTGCAAACCGCTGCTGCCCGTCTATGACAAGCCTCTGATCTACTATCCGCTGGCCGTCCTGCTGGAGGCCGGCATCCGTGATATCCTCATCATCATCCCGCCGGGAGAGGAGGAGATCTTCCGCAAGCTGCTGGGGGACGGGGCCGGCTTCGGCGCCCGTATCAGCTACCGCGTCCAGCACGAGGCGCGCGGTATCGCCGACGCGCTCATCATCGGCGAGGCCTTCGCGGGGGACGACCGTATCTGCCTCATCCTCGGCGACAATATCTTCTGGTCGCCCGGCCTGAAAAGCCAGCTGCTGGCCGCCGCGGCGCAGGAGACCGGCGCCACGGTCTTCGGCCGCTACGTGGAGGACCCGCGCCCCTTCGGCGTGGCGGAGTTCGACGCGGACGGCAAAGTCGTCGGCCTGGAGGAAAAGCCCGCCGAGCCGAAGTCGCACTACGCCGTCACGGGGCTTTACTTCTACGATAAGGACGCCATCCCCCTGGCCAAAACGCTCAAGCCCTCGGCCCGGGGAGAGCTGGAGATCACCGACCTGAACAAGCTCTATATGGCGCGGGACAAGCTCCGTATCACGCTGTTGGACAAGGACGTCGTCTGGCAGGACGCCGGCACGGCCGATTCGGTGCTGGGCGCGGCGGAGCTCATCCGGGACATCCAGCGCGACACGGGCCGCTATGTCGGCTGTATCGAGGAGGTCGCCATGCGCAGCGGCTTCATCACGCCGGACGAATGCCGCGCCATCGGCGCGCGCATGGCGGGCACGAACTACGGCCGGTATCTGGAGACCGTCGCGGACGAGACGTGAAAAAAGCAAAAAGGACGGACAGCCTCCGCTGTCCGTCCTTTTACTATACGGTTTTACCGGTGGGTGCCCTCGAAGAAAACGGCGATGGTGCCGGGGCCGGAGTGGGCGCCGATGACGGGGCCCACGGGGTTGATGAGGAAGTTCTGCACACCGGTGGCGGTCTTCAGATACTCCACCAGCGCGTTCACCTGGTCCAGACAGTCGCCGTGGCTGATGAACACGGTCTGGTCCTTGATGTTGATACCGGTGGTGTTCATGAGCTCGGCGATCTTGGCGTGATAGGCCTTGGTGCCGCGCACCTTGGTCACGGGGACCAGCGTGCCCTCGTCCGGCATGTGCATGATGGGCTTGATGTTGAGCATGGAGCCGATGACGGCCACCGTGGGGCTCACGCGGCCGCCGCGCTTCAGGAACATCAGATCGCCCACGGTGAACCAGTGGCAGATATGCAGCTTGGTGTCCTCCGCGTACTGATACGCCTCCTCCAGCGTGCAGCCGGCGGCGATCTTCTCCGCGGTCTTATAGACCAGCAGCCCCTGCCCCAGCGAGGCGGCGAGGGTGTCCACCGTCAGGATCTTCCGCTCGGGGTACTCCTCCATCAGCAGCTTCGCCACCATCGCGCCGGTGTTGTAGGCGGCGGAAAGCGCGGTGGAAAACCCGATGTACAGGATGTCCTTGCCGGCCTTCAGCAGCGGCTCCATGGCGCTGCGGAAAGCGTCCACGCTGGGGGCGGACGTTTTGGCCATGGCGCCGTTCCGCAGCCGCTCGTAAAACTCGTGGGAGGAGATGGAGCTCCAGGCCAGGTCGTTGACGTAATCCTTGCCATCCATCGTGACGATGAGGGACACGACAGTGATATCGAACTTGTCCGCGATCTCCTGGGGGAGGTCGCAGGAGGAATCGGTCATCAGGGCGAAATCGCGCATATACGGCTCCTTTCGAAAAAAATAAACAGAACTTTTGTTCTATTTTAATCTATTTTCCGGCCGAAAACAAGGGGTAGTTTTCGGCCGGAGGTTGCAAAAGGACGCCCGTTTTGCTACAATGCGGACAGAAAATAAAGGAGTGCTTTATGGATATCCTGTTCAAAAACTGCCGCATGCTCCTCCCGGACGGGGACGGTTTCCGCGCGGAGGACGGCTATCTCGGCGTGCGCGGCAAGAGCATCGATTACGTCGGTAAAGCGAAGCCCGAAGCGGCCTACGCCGCGGAAAAGGACATGACCGGCAAGATCCTTATGCCGGGACTCGTGAACGCCCACACCCACGCGGCCATGACGCTGCTGCGGGGGAAGGGGACGGGCCTGCCGCTGCAGAACTGGCTCTTCGACTGCATTTTCCCCATCGAGGAGCGCATGACGCCGCAGGATATGCGCGTCGGGTCGGAGCTTGCCATGCTGGAGATGCTGGCCTGCGGCACCGTCAGCTTCACGGATATGTATATGTTCCCGCGGGAGACGGCGGAGGCCGTGCTGGCCGCCGGGATGAAGGCGAACCTCTGCCGCCCCGTCCAGAGCTTCGACGAGACGGAGGACCCGCGGCAAAACCGGATGATCGCGGAATCTCTGGCGCTTTACGACGAATTCCACGGCGCGGGCGAGGGGAGAGTGCTGGTGGACTTTTCCATCCACGCGGAGTATACCTGCACGGCGCCCGCCGTCCGGTATTACGCGCAGCAATGCCAGGCGCGTGGCGGCAACCTGCATATCCATCTGGCCGAAACGGAAAAGGAGACGCAGGCGTGCATCGCCAGATACGGCATGACGCCCGCGGCCTGGTTCGACAGCCTCGGCGCCTTTGACGGCGACGTTTTCGCCGCCCACTGCGTCACGCTTTCGGAGCGCGACACGGCGCTTTTGCGCGAAAAGAACGTGAAGATCGTCCACAACCCCTCCAGCAACATGAAGCTGGGCAGCGGCTTCGCGCCGGTGCGCCGCTATCTCGACGCCGGTATCACGGTGGGCCTCGGCACGGACGGCGCCTCCTCCAACAACGATCTCGACATGTTTGAGGAGATGCACTTGGCTTCGCTCATCCATAACGGCCGCGCGCAGGACGCGCTGCTCATCCGGCCGCGGGACGTGCTGGCCATGGCCACGGCGGCCGGCGCCGCCATCCAGCGCCGGCCGGACACGGGCAGGCTGGCCGTCGGCATGCGGGCCGATATCGCCGCGGTGGATACGGACGCGCCGCACCTGACGCCCGATCTCGATACGGAGGCGCTGCTCGTCTACGCGGCCAAGGGGGCCGACGTCTGCATGACCATGGTGGACGGGGAGATCCTCTACGAAAACGGGACATACAAGACGCTGGACCGGGAGCGTATCATGGCCGAGGCGAAGGCGGCGGCCCGGCGGCTCCACGGTTGAGCCCTGCGGTATTTTACACAGAAACGGGCGGCTGCGGCCGCCTGTTTTTTGGTCAAATGACTGTTGAAATGCATGAATAGCGAAGCGTATAATCACACCATAAACCGATGAAGCAGCGTAAGTACGTACGGAAGCTGACGTTTCAGAGAGCCGCCGGCGGTGGGATGGCGGTACGGAAGGCCGTAGGGAATGGGCTGCCGAGGGCGAGCTGAAAGCAGTAAGCGAGCCGGAGAGAGCGCTCCGTTATCAAGGGCCGGTACGTGACGGCGTATCATGAGTGGACGCATCATGCGTCAAGCCGGGTGGCACCGCAGGATCCTATCATCCTGTCCCAGCAGTTTATTTTGAAGCTGCGGGACGGGATTTTTTTATGCGCCCCGCAGGACACTGAAAGGAGTTATCACCATGAGCGACAAGAACATCCCCTACAAGATCTACCTGGAAGAGTCCGAGATGCCGACCGCCTGGTACAACGTCCGCGCGGACATGAAGCATAAGCCCGCGCCGCTGCTGAACCCCGGCACCCACGAGCCCATGAAGCCGGAGGAGCTGGCCGGCGTCTTCTGCGAGGAGCTCATCGCCCAGGAGCTGGACAACGACACCCGGGAGTACCCCATCCCGCAGCCCATCCTGGAGCATTACAGGATGTACCGTCCCTCGCCGCTGGTGCGGGCCTACCGGCTGGAAAAGCAGCTCGGCACCCCGGCGCATATCTATTACAAGTTCGAGGGCAACAACACCTCCGGCAGCCACAAGCTGAACAGCGCCATCGCCCAGGCGTACTACGCCAAAAAGCAGGGGCTCAGGGGCGTGACCACGGAGACGGGGGCCGGCCAGTGGGGCACGGCGCTCTCCATGGCGTGCGCCTACTTCGATCTCGACTGCAAGGTCTACATGGTCAAGGTCAGCTACGAGCAGAAGCCCTTCCGGCGCGAGGTCATGCGCACCTACGGCGCGTCGGTGACGCCGTCGCCCTCCGACACCACGAACGTGGGCCGCAAGATCCTGGCGGAGCACCCCGGCACCACCGGCTCCCTCGGCTGCGCCATCAGCGAGGCGGTGGAGGCGGCGGTATCCACCCCCGGCTACCGCTACGTGCTGGGCAGCGTGCTCAACCAGGTGCTCCTGCATCAGAGCGTCATCGGTCTGGAAACGAAGACCGCGCTCGATAAATACGGCGTGAAGCCCGATATCATCATCGGCTGCGCCGGCGGCGGGTCGAACCTCGGCGGCCTTATCGCGCCGTTCATGGGCGAGAAGCTCCGCGGCGAGGCGGATTACCGTATCATCGCCGTCGAGCCGGCGTCCTGCCCCAGCTTCACCCGCGGCGTCTACGCCTATGACTTCTGCGACACGGGCATGGTCTGCCCGCTGGCGAAGATGTACACGCTGGGCAGCGACTTCATCCCCTCCGCGAACCACGCCGGCGGCCTGCGCTACCACGGCATGAGCCCCATCCTCTCCCAGCTCTATGACGACGGCTGCATGGAGGCCGTCAGCGTGGAGCAGACGAGAGTGTTCGAGGCGGCGGAGCAGTTCGCCCGGGTGGAGGGCATCCTCCCCGCGCCGGAGAGCAGCCACGCCATCCGCGTCGCCATCGACGAGGCGGTGAAGTGCCGGGAGACGGGCGAGGAGAAGACCATCGTCTTCGGCCTCACCGGCACCGGCTACTTCGATATGACGGCCTACGAGAAGTTCCACGAGGGCCGGATGGACGACTATATCCCCACCGACGAGGAGCTGGCGGCGTTCCGCGCCCGCCTGCCGCGGGTGGACTGATACGTCAGACAGAAAAAGACCGGAGCAGGGTGAGCCTGCTCCGGTCTTTTTGCTCTGTTTCATTCCAGCTCGAAAGCGCCGGTGTAGAGCTGGTAATAGGTGCCCCGGTCCGCGATGAGCTTTTCGTGGCTGCCGCGCTCGATGATTCGGCCGTGGTCCAGCACCATGATGACGTCGGAATCCATGACCGTGGAGAGACGGTGGGCGATGACGAAGACCGTGCGGCCCTCCATCAGCTTATCCATGCCCCGCTGCACGATGGCCTCGGTGCGGGTGTCGATGGAGCTCGTCGCCTCGTCCAGGATCATCACGGGCGGATCGGCCACGGCGGCCCGCGCGATGGCCAGCAGCTGGCGCTGTCCCTGGGACAGGTTGGCGCCGTTGTTGGTCAGCTGCGTTTCATAGCCCTCCGGCAGGCGGGTGATGAAATCGTCCGCCCCGGCCAGCTTCGCCGCGGCGCGGCACTCCTCGTCCGTGGCGTCCAGCTTGCCGTAGCGTATGTTGTCCATGACCGTGCCGGAGAAGAGGTTCGTCTCCTGCAGCACCAGGCCGAGCGAGCGGCGCAGATCCTTCTTTTTGATCTTGTTGATGTTGATGCCGTCGTAGCGGATCTTGCCGTCCTCGATGTCGTAGAAGCGGTTGATGAGGTTCGTGATGGTGGTCTTGCCCGCGCCGGTGGCGCCCACGAAGGCGACCTTCTGTCCGGGCTCGGCGTATACGTCGATATCCGCCAGCACCTGCTTGCCCTCCACATAGGAGAAATCCACGCCCAAAAGGCGCACGTCGCCCTTCAGCTCCGTATAGGTGAGCGTGCCGTCCTCGTGAGGGTGCTTCCAGGCCCAGCGGCCGGTGTGGCGTTCCGCCTCCGTGACCGTGCCGTCGGGCGCGACGTCGGCGTTGACCAGCGTCACGTAGCCGTCGTCCTTCTCGGGCTCCTCGTCCATCAGCGCGAAAACGCGCTGCGCGCCGGCCATGCCCATGACCACCGCGTTCACCTGCTGGGCCAGCTGGTTCACGTTGCCGGTGAACTGCTTGGTCATGTTCAGGAACGCGACGAGGATGGAGATATCCAGCGCCATGCCGGACACGGCGGGGTTCGGCAGGCCTGCCAGCAGATAGGCGCCGCCCAGCACCGCGATGAGCACGTACAGGATGTTGCCGATGTTCATGATGACGGGGCCGAGCGTGTTGGCGTAGGCGTGGGCCTTGCGGGCGTTGTCGCAGAGCTCGTTGTTGAGCCTGTCGAAATCCGCGGAGGCCTTCGCCTCATGGTTGAAGACCTTGACGACCTTCTGGCCGGCCATCATCTCCTGGATGAAGCCCTCCGTCGCCGCGACGGAGCGCTGCTGCTCCACGAAGTATTTGGCGCTGCCGCCGCCGAGCCTGCCGGAGACCAGCAGCATGGCCGCGACGCCCAGCAGCACCATCAGCGTCAGCGGCAGGCTGTACCACAGCATGATACAGAACACCACCAGCACGATGGCGGCGGAGCGCAGCACCGCGGGGATGGACTGGCTCACGAGCTCCCGCAGCGTGTCGATATCGTTGGTGTAGTGGCTCATGATATCGCCGTGCTTGTGGGAGTCGAAGTAGCGGATGGGAAGGTCCTGCATGCCGTCGAAGAGCCGGCGGCGCAGCTTGGACAGGAACCCCTGCGTCAGGATGGCGTTCAGCTGCGTCTGCGCGAAGACGGCGATGAGGGAGAGGATATAGAGCACGATGAGCGGCGTGATCTGGCTGATGACGAGGCCCCTGGCCGTTTCCCAGTCGCCGCTCGCCGTCCAGTCGCCGATGATGGCGATGACCTTCTGGGTAAAGACGGCGGGGATGGCCGACACGGCGGAGGAGAAGAGGGCGCAGAAGCACACCACGGGGAAGAGCACGGGGTAATACTGCGTCAGCAGCTTGACCGTGCGCTTCACGGCGGCGAAGTTGAACCGCGGCCGGCCCCGGCCGGGGGCGGCGGTCTGCGCGTTATTCCGCGGCATCTGCATCGCCTCCCTTCGTCTGCTGTTCATAGGTCTCGCGGTAGATCTCGCTGGAGGCCATGAGCTCGTCATGCGTGCCCGTGCCCACGATCCGGCCGCCGTCCATCACGATGATGAGGTCGGCGTCCATGACCGAGGCGATACGCTGGGCGATGATGAGCTTCGTCGTTTCGGGTATGTAGGTGCGGAACGCCTGCCGGATGAGCGCGTCGGTGCGCGTGTCCACGGCGCTGGTGGAGTCGTCCAGGATGAGGATCTTCGGCTTTTTCAGCAGCGCCCGCGCGATGCAGAGCCGCTGCTTCTGCCCGCCGGACACGTTCGTGCCGCCCTGCTCGATCTTCGTGTCGTAGCCGTCGGGGAAGGAGCGGATGAAATCGTCCGCCTGGGCGAGCCGGCAGGCCTCGGCCAGCTCCTCGTCCGTGGCGTCCGGGTCGCCCCAGCGCAGGTTCTCCGCGATGGTGCCGGCGAACAGCTCGTTCTTCTGCAGCACCATGGCCACGGCGTCGCGCAGCGTTTCCAGCCGGTACTCGCGCACGTCCACGCCGCCGACCTTTACGACGCCCTCCGTGGCGTCGTAGAGCCGCGGGATGAGCTGGACCAGCGTCGATTTGCCGACGCCGGTGCCGCCCAGGATCCCGACGGTCATGCCGGGCTCGATGTGCAGATCCACGTCGTCCAGCGCGTAACGCTCCGCCTTCGCGGCATACTTGAAGCGCACGTCCTCGAAATCGATGGAGCCGTCGCGCACCGCGTCCACGGGGCGGGCGGGGTCATGGAGCGCCGGCTCCTCGCCCAGCACCTCGCAGATACGCTTGGCGCTCTCGGCGGACATGGTGAGCATGACGTAGATCATGGAGAGCATCATCAGCGACATGAGGATGGCCATCCCGTAGGTCAGCATGGCGGAGATCTGCCCGACCTCCAGCGCGGTGCCGCGGGAGGTGATGACGATACGGGAGCCCACGATCAGCACGAAAACCATGTTGAAGTAGATGCAAAGCTGCATGAGCGGCATGTTGAGCGCCACGATACGTTCCGCGCGGGTGAAATCGTCGCGGATGTTGTCGGAGGCCCTGCCGAACTTTTCCTTTTCGTATTCCTCGCGGGCGAAGCCCTTGACGACGCGCATGGCGCGCACGTTCTCCTCAATGGATTCGTTGAGCCGGTCGTATTTTTTGAACACGGCGCGGAACGCGGGCAGCGCCTTGCGGGCGATCATGAGGAGCCCGAACACGAGCAGGGGGATCACCACGACGAAGCTCGTCGCCAGCGCGCCGCCCATGACGTAGGCCATGACGACGGAGAAGATGAACATCAGCGGCGAGCGGACGGCGATGCGGATGAGCATCATGAACGCGATCTGCACGTTGTTGACGTCGGTGGTCATGCGCGTGACCAGCGACGAGGAGGAGAACTTGTCGATGTTCTCAAAGGAGAAACCCTGCACCTTGTGGAAGATGTCGTGGCGCACGTTTTTGGCAAAGCCGGAGGCGGCCTTGGCCGACGTGAAGCCCGCGAGCCCGCCGCAGGTGAGAGAGATGAGCGCCATCGCGACCAGCATGCCGCCGAGGCGCAGTACCTCGCGCATGTCGACGCCGGCCTTGATCTCGTTGACGAGATTGGCCGTCGTGAAGGGGATGAGCGCTTCCATCACGGCCTCGCCCACCATGAAGCACAGCGTGATCAGCGCCGGCCGCTTGTATTCTCTGACGCATTTTGCGAGTTGTTTGATCAAAGGGGCTGCTCCTTTCCGGGGACAGCGGCCTGCCGGCCGCTTTTAGTCTTTTCAGCACAGTACCAAAAGAGTATACTCTTATTAAAAAATCCCGTCAAGCCGCGCCGCGGCAAAAACCCGTGGCGCAACTGTAAATTTTGTGTTAATATCATGGCGGGGACGGGGACAGCCCCCGTCCCGGGAGGAAACAGGAAAGGACAGGCCATATGGATCATTTTGACTATCGGATGACCGACGGCGAGCTCAGCGGGGTGTCCAGCCTCGCCCTGGCGCATATCGGCGACGCGGTGTTTGAGATCATGGTGCGCGCGCACCTGCTGCGGCAGGGGGCCGAAACGGCCGGCGTGCTCCACAGCCGCACGGTACAGATGGTCTCCGCGAAGGCGCAGGCCCGCTTTGCCGAAGCGCTGCTGCCCTGCCTGACGGAGCGGGAGACGGCCGTGTTCAAGCGCGGGCGCAACGCGAAGATCAGCGACATCCACCGGGCCGCCGGCGAGGAAGATTACCACGCCGCCACGGGGCTGGAAACGCTGTTCGGGTGGCTCTATCTGAAGGGGGAAAAGGCCCGGCTCAACGAGCTTTTCGATAGGCTTACGGAGGAACGGCATGGCGCTTGACGCACTTTTTCTGGCGGGGCTGCGGCGGGAGTTGGCGGCCGCGCTCATCGGCGCGCGGGTCGACCGGATCGGCCAGCCGTCGCGCCCGTCGCTCATCTTCCATCTGCGGGGGGAGCAGACGCGCCATCTCTGCCTGTGGGCGGGGACCGCGCCGCGGGTATGGCTGTCGGAAACGGGGCTTGAAAACCCGCCGGAGCCGCCCATGTTCTGCATGCTCCTGCGGAAATATCTCACGGGGGCGAGAGTCGTCGCCGTCGACCAGCCGGAGCTCGACCGGCTTCTGACGTTCACGTTCGCCTGCTCCGACCTTTTCGGCGGCAGCGAGACGAGGACGCTGACGGTGGAGCTTCTGGGCCGCGCGCCGAACGTCATCCTGACGGACGGGGACGGCGTCATCACCGACTGTCTGTACCGCGCGGGCGGCCTTGGGGAAAAACGGGCCGTCCTGCCCGGCCTTCGCTACGAGCCGCCGACCGGTCTGGGGAAAATGGATCCCCGGACGGCGGACGCGGCGGTGTTCGGCGGCCTTTTCCGCGCCGCGGAGGGCGGGGCGGAGATCGCCGGCTGGCTCTGCGGGCATTTCGCGGGCCTCGCGCCGCTGACGGCGCGGGAGCTCGTTTTCCGCGCCTACGGCGAAACGGATACGCGCGTTGCCGACGCCCTTGCCAAAGACGGCGGAGCCGCGCTCGCGGCGTCGTGGGACGCGTTTGCCGCCGTGCTGCGGGGCGGCGGGGAGCCCTGTATCCTGCGGGATGAAACGGGGACCATGCGGGAGCTTGCCTGCATGCCGATCCGCCAGTACGGCTCCCGCTGGACCTGCGAGCGGGCGGAGAGCTTTTCCCGGGCCGTGGAGACCTTTTACGCCAGCCGGAACGCGGAGGAACGCCGCCGCCAGCTGACGGCGGATATCACGAAGCAGGTCAAAACGCGGCGGGAGCGCGTGGCCCGGCGCCTCGGCAACCAGCAGCGGGAGCTGGCCGCGGCGGCGGACCGGGAGACGCTGCGGGAAAACGGCGATCTGCTCACCTCCAGCCTGCATGTGATGAAAAAAGGCATGGCGAGCTTTGAGGCGGAGGATTATTACCGGGGCGGTACGCGCGTGATCCGGCTGGACCCGCTGAAAACGCCGCAGCAGAACGCCGCGGCTTATTACAAGGACTATACGAAAGCCAAAAACGCCGAAAAGATCCTCACGACGCTGGTGGCGGAGGGGCGGGAGGAGCTCGCCTATCTGGACAGCGTCCTGGCGGAGCTCGCCATGGCGGAAACGCTGGGCGACGCGGCGGAGATCAAGAGCGAGCTGGCGGACGCGGGGGTGCTGAAAGCGCCGCGTGACAAAAAGAGGAAAGCGCCGAAGCCCGCGCGCCCCATGGCGTTCACCGCGCCGGACGGCACCCGGGTGCTGGTGGGGCGCAACAACGTGCAGAACGACGCGCTCACCTTCAAAACGGCGCGGCGGGACGACCTGTGGCTCCACGTGCAGAAGCTGCACGGCTGCCACGCCGTCATCTGCTGCGCGGGCGCGGAGCCCGCGGAGGCGACGCTGCTCTATGCCGCGGGGCTCGCGGCGTGGTTTTCGGACGGACGGAACGCCGGCAAGGTGCCGGTGGACTATACAAGGGTGAGATTTGTCAAAAAGCCGGCGGGCGGACGGCCGGGGGCCGTGCTCTACACGGACTATAAAACGGTCGTCGTATCGCCGCGCGCACCGGAAGGAACGGCATGAAACGTCTTTGGAAAAAACGCGCCGCGTGCGCGGCTCTGGCGCTCTGCCTGCTGCTGGCGGCCGCCTGCGCCGCGGAGCGGACGGCGGAAACGCCGCCTCCGGCGCCCGTGCAGACGGAGAGCCGGGAGCCGGCCGCCGAGCCGGCGCCGATACCCGAGCCGATACCGGGACCGGAGCCCGAACCCGAACCGATACCGGAGCCTGAGCCAGAGCCGATACCGGAACCGGAGCCGATACCCGAGCCGGCGGACGAGGAGCTCGTGCGTGTCGCGGACTGGATACCGGCGGTCGCCGTCGATCTGAAATACGCCACGGCGGACAACTTCACCGGCGTCGTCATCTATGACAGCGGCGAAGCCTATCTCCGCTACGGCACGGTGAAGAAGCTGGCCGCGGCGGAGCAGACGCTGCAGGCGGCGGGGTATACGCTCCTCATCTGGGACGCCTACCGCCCGACGGCGGCGCAGTTCAAGCTGTGGGACATCTGCCCCGACCCGGTCTACGTGGCCGACCCGACGAAGGGGTTTTCGAGCCACAGCCGCGGCAACACGGTGGACGTGAGTTTGCTGACGGCGGCGGGCGGGCCGGTGGTCATGCCCTCCGGCTTTGACGAGTTCTCCCGCCTTGCCGACCGGGATTACAGCGACGTGTCCGCGGAGGCGGCGGCCAACGCGCAGCTGCTGGAGCGGGCCATGGAGGACGCGGGCTTCAAGGGCTACAAGGGCGAATGGTGGCATTATACGGATACGGACAGGTATCCCGTGATAGACTGACGAAACAGGAAGACGCCGCATGAACGAAACGATCAGCGAGAAAAAGGAAAAAGCCGTGCTGGCGGGGCTTGCCGCCGCCTCGATGGAGCTTGAGGAACGCTCCTGCGAGGAGAGCATGGAGGAGCTGCGGGAGCTGGTGGAAACGGCGGGCGGCGAGCCCTGCGGCAGTCTGCTGCAGACGCGGCCCGCGCCGGATCCGCGGAACTTCATCGGCCGCGGCAAGGTGCAGGAGCTGCTGGAGCTCGTCAAGGCGGAGGAAGCGTCGCTCGTGGTGTTCGACAACGAGCTCTCGCCCTCCCAGGCGCGGGCGCTGGAGGAGGATCTGGGCGTGCGCGTGCTGGACCGGAGCGGCCTCATCCTCGATATCTTCGCCCGGCGGGCGCGCACCAGCGAGGGCCGGCTCCAGGTGGAGCTGGCGCAGTATAAGTATCTGCTGCCGCGGCTCACGGGCATGTGGACGCACCTCGTGCGGCAGACGGCCTCCGGCGGGGCGAGCCCCATCGGCACGCGCGGCCCGGGCGAAACGCAGCTGGAGACGGACCGGCGTCATATCCGCCGCCGCATCCAGAAGCTGGAGGAGGAGCTGGAGACGGTGCGCCGCGTACGGAGCACCCAGCGCAGGCTGCGGGAGAAGAACCGCATGCCCGTCGTCGCCCTCGTGGGCTATACCAACGCGGGCAAATCCACGCTGCTGAACTGTTTGACGGGGGCGGACATCCCCGCCAACGATAGGCTTTTCGATACGCTGGACACCACGACCCGGCGGCTGACGCTGGGCGTCAACCGGGAGGCGCTTCTGTCCGACACGGTGGGCTTCATCCGCAAGCTGCCCCACCATCTGGTGGAGGCGTTCAAGGCGACGCTGGAGGAGCTCCGCTACGCGGACGTGCTGCTCCACGTCATCGACGCGTCGAATCCGGAGCGGGAGACGCAGATCCGCGTCGTGGAGGGGCTGATACGCGAGCTGGGGGCGGAAAAGACGCCCTGTATCAGCGTTTACAACAAGGCGGACCTTTGCGCCGCGCCGGGGGAGCTGCCCTTCGGGCCGGACGCCGTCGCCGTTTCGGCAAGGACGGGGGAGGGCACGGAGCGGCTGCTGGCCATGGTGACGGAGCTGGTCGGCCGCGGCCGGCGGCAGGTGAAGCTCCTGCTGCCCTATGACAAGGGCGCGCTTTTGGAGCTGCTGCACCGGGAGGCGGAGGTGCTGGATACGGCGTATACCGACGGCGGCGTGGAGGTGACGGCGATCGTGAAGCCGGAGCTCTGGGGCCGGATACGCGACTACGCCGCGGAGGAGGAGCTATGACGGGCTATCTCGTGCCCGCCGGATACGGCGAGGCGGAATACGTCGATAAAAAGTCCCGCTTCATCGGCCGCGTGTGGCGTATCGCAGACGAGGCGGAGGCGCTGGCGCACATCGCCGAGGTGCGGAAGCGCCACGCGGACGCGACCCATAACGTCTATGCCTATATCGTGAAAAACGGCGGTATCATGCGGTTTTCCGACGACGGGGAGCCGGGCGGCACCGCCGGCATGCCGACGCTGAACGTGCTCCGTGCCCAGCGGATCGAGGACGTCTGCTGCGTCGTGACGCGCTATTTCGGCGGTATTTTGCTGGGCTCCGGCGGGCTCGTGCGCGCCTATTCCAAGGCCGCGGCGGCGGCGCTGGAGGCGGCGGGCACGGCGGAGATGCAGCTTTGGCGGGAGGTCGCTGTCCGCTGCGATTACGCGCTTTTTGAGCGTGTGCGCCGCCTGGCGGAGCAGTGGGAATGCGGCGAGATCACGGCCGATTTCGCGGCGGAGGTGACGGTGCGGGCGCTGTGCCGCGAGGACCGGTGCGACGGGTTCGCGGCGGCGGTGCGCGAAAAGTCCAACGGGGCGGCGGAAACGCGCTTCGCGGGGGAACGCTACAGCCCCGCGGCCGTGCAAAAAGGGCGTGCAACAAACTGAGGAAAAAGGCAAAACGGTGCAAAAAAAGCAGTCCGCTTTCCCGCCAAAACCGCGGGAAAGCGGAAATTTTTTTGCTTTTTCTGTAAAAAAATTAGAGGATTTTCGATTTTTGCATCGTATAGAGGTGATAGAGAGAAAAAAGGAGGGGCGAGGATGGAAAACGTGCGTGAAAAGCGGCAGGCGCTGGAGAAGCTCATCGTCGGCGAGCGCGGCGTCCGCGCGGCGGACTCCCGCGGGCGGGAGCGGCCGGAGGAGGAGAGCGACGTGCGCACCTGTTTCCAGCGGGACGTGGACCGTATCTCCCACTCCAAGGCGTTCCGCCGGCTGAAGCACAAGACCCAGGTGTTCCTCGCGCCGGAGGGCGACCATTACCGCACCCGCCTGACCCACACGCTGGAGGTGACGCGCGTGGCGCGGACCATCGCGCGGGGGCTCATGCTGAACGAGGATCTGACGGAGGCCATCGGTCTCGGCCACGATCTGGGCCACACGCCCTTCGGCCACGCCGGAGAGCGGGCGCTGGACGCCATCTATAAGCCGGAGGGCGGCTTCCGCCACTACGAGCAGTCGCTGCGCGTGGTCGACCTGCTGGAAAAGGACGGGGAGGGGCTGAACCTCACCTGGGAGGTGCGGAACGGCATCCTGCGCCACACCTGCGACCCGCTGGCGGCCACGCTCGAGGGACAGACGGTGCGTCTCGCGGACAAGATCGCCTACATCAACAGCGACGTGGACGACGCCGTCCGCGCCGGCGCCCTGCGCGAAGAGGAGCTGCCGGAGCGCGTGCGCGAGACGCTGGGCCGGAGCTACAGCGAGCGGATCGACACCATCGTGAAGGACGTCATCGCCTGCGGCACGGAGGGGGACGTCGCCATGAGCGGCGACATCGCCGTGGCGCTGGACGCCTTTTACGACTTCATGAACGAGCGGGTCTATCACAATCCCCGCGTGAAGAGCGAGGAGAGCAAGGTGGCCGGTATCCTCGGCGGGATCTACGACCATCTGGCCGGCAATCTGGACGAGCTGCCCGCGGAGTACATGACCATCGCGGAGAAGAACGGACGGCCCCGGGCCATCCTGGACTACATCTCCGGCATGACCGACGATTTCGCGCTTTGGTATTTCAACGACATTTACGTGCCGAAGGCATGGAATATGCGATAAAAACGCCGCAAGACCGCATTTTTGCGCCCTTTTCGGGCAATAATCGAAAGGAGGACCGCTATGCCTTTTCCGGAACGCTTCCTGGATGAGCTCATCGCCAGGAACGACATCGTGGACGTGGTGTCGGACTACGTGCAGCTGACGAAGCGGAGCGGGAACAACCAGTTCGGCCTTTGCCCGTTCCACAGCGAAAAGACGCCGTCCTTCTCCGTTTCGTCCGACAAGCAGATCTACCACTGCTTCGGCTGCGGCAAGGGCGGGAGCGTCATCAACTTCATCATGGAGATGGAGAACCTCTCGTTCCCGGACGCGGTGCGCTTCCTGGCGAAGCGGGCCGGACTCGAGGTGCCGGAGGACGACCCGCGGGAGCGGGACGGACGGCGCACGCGCCTTTTGAAGCTGAACGCCGACGCGGCGCGCTTTTTCTACGAAAACCTGTCGAAGCCCTGCGGCGCGGCCGCGGTGGCCTATATCCGGAAGCGCGGGATCGCCCCGGCGACCGTCAAGCGCTTCGGGCTCGGCGCGGCGCCGGACAGCTGGGACGCGCTGACGAACGCGATGATGGCCAAGGGCTATACGGCGGGCGAGTTGCTGGAGGCCGACCTCGTCAAAAAAGGGAAGAACGGCGGCGTGTACGACACGTTCCGCGACCGCCTCATGTTCCCGGTCATCGACGTGCGGGGCAGCGTCATCGGCTTTTCCGGACGCGTCCTCGGCGACGGGGAGCCGAAATACCTGAACTCCCGCGACACGCCGGTCTTTTCCAAGAGCCGGAACCTGTTCGGGCTCAATCTGGCGAAGAAGACGAAGCGGGAGGCGCTCATCCTGGCAGAGGGGAACATCGACGTGGTGAGCCTGCACCAGGCGGGCTTCGACTGCGCGGTGGCCTCCCTCGGCACGTCGCTGACGCCGGACCAGGCGCGGCTCATGAGCCGCTACAAGGACAAGGTGGTCATCGCCTACGACGCGGACGCGGCGGGCGTGAAGGCCGCGCAGCGGGCCATCGGCCTGCTGGAGCCCACGGGCATGAACGTGAAGGTGCTCCGCATGAGCGGCGCGAAGGACCCGGACGAGTTCATCCAGAAGAACGGCGCCGCCGCCTTCGAGGTGCTGATGGACCGGAGCGAGAACCACGTGGAATACCGCCTTCTCGCGGCGCAGGCCAAGTACGCGCTGGAGACGGACGACGGGCGCGTCGGCTTTCTGAAGGAGGCGACGGACATCCTCGCGAGCCTGCCCAGCGCCATCGAGCGGGACGTTTACGGCCGGCGCGTGGCGGAGACGGCGGGCGTATCGCCGGAGGCGGTGGGCAGCGAGGTGGCGAAGGCCGTCAGACGGCGCGCCGCGGACGCGAAGAAGCGCCGCGAGCGGGAGGCCCAGCGGCCGGAGCAGACCGTCCAGCCGCGGGACAGACAGCTCCGCTACGACAACGTGGCGTCCGCGATGGCGGAGGAGGGCGTCATCCGGCTCATCATGCTGGACCCGACGCTGCTGGCCGACGCGGAGGGGCTGACGGGGGAGGCGTTCACGTCGCCCTGTCTCGGCAAGGTGTTCGACCTGGTGCGCGAGCGGGAGAGCGCCGGGAAAGAGACGACGCTCGTATCGCTGACGCCGTATCTCGAGCCGGAGGAGATGGCCCACATCACGGCCGTGCTCCAGAAGCCGGAGAGCCGCACGGACGGCGAACGCAAAATGCGCGATTACATAGACAGAATACAGAGAGAAGCCGGCAGGCGCGCCGCCCGGGAGGATCCCCTGGAGGCGATGCGCGCCATCAGAGAGAAAAAAAGGGGTTGAGGGAACATGGAAAAGGAAACGAAGAAAAAGAGCGAGCTCCCGGAGGAGAAGGCAAAGCGGGAAGCCGAACGGCTTGCGGCCTTTCTGGACGAGGGCAAGAAGAAGGGGACCATCGCGGCGAGCGAGATCCGCGACGTCATCGAGGAGCTGAACCTGGAGCAGGAGCAGATCGACAAGCTCTATGAGACGCTGGACGCGCTGTCCATCGACATCACCGAGGACGAGCCGCTGGAGCTGCTGGACACCGACGATCTGGCCCCGGACATGGAGGAGCTGGAGGAGATCGAGGAGCTGGCCGAGGACGAGCTGGTCGACCCGGACACCCTCATCGACAGCTTCGCCATCGACGACCCGGTGCGGATGTATCTGAAGGAGATCGGCAAGGTGCCGCTGCTCAGCACCGAGGAGGAGGTCGAGCTGGCCAAGCGCATGGCCGAGGGCGACGAGGAGGCCAAGAAGAAGATGGCGGAGGCCAACCTCCGGCTCGTGGTCTCCATCGCGAAGCGCTATGTGGGCCGCGGCATGCTGTTCCTCGACCTCATCCAGGAGGGCAACCTGGGCCTCATCCGGGCGGTCGACAAATTCAACTACCAGAAGGGCTATAAATTCTCCACGTACGCCACGTGGTGGATCCGGCAGGCCATCACGAGGGCCATCGCCGACCAGGCGCGCACCATCCGTATCCCGGTGCACATGGTGGAGACCATCAACAAGGTCATCCGCGTGTCCCGCCAGCTGCTGCAGGAGCTGGGCCACGACCCCTCGCCGGAGGAGATCGCCGCGGAGATGAACATGTCCGTGGACAAGGTGCGGACCATCCTGCGGATCGCGCAGGAGCCCGTGTCGCTGGAGACGCCCATCGGCGAGGAGGAGGATTCCCATCTGGGCGACTTCATCCCCGACGAGGATGCCAGCGAGCCGGCGGAGGCCGCCTCCTTCACGCTGCTGAAGGAGCAGCTGATGGGCGTGCTGGACACGCTGACCCCGCGGGAAAAGAAGGTGCTGGAGCTGCGCTTCGGCATCCTGGACGGGCGCACGCGCACGCTGGAGGAGGTCGGCAAGGAGTTCGACGTGACCCGCGAGCGGATCCGCCAGATCGAGGCGAAGGCGCTGCGCAAGCTGCGCCATCCCAGCCGGAGCAAGAAGCTGAAGGATTTCCTCAACTGAAAACGCATAGGACACCCCCTTCCGGTCATAGGCATAACGGAGGGGGTGTTTTTTTATGCGGTGCAGAGTGGCGGAGTTCGGCTTCAAGGAAGTCATCAACGTGTGCGACGGGTACCGGCTGGGATTCGTGTACGACGTGGCGGTGAACGTGACGAACGGGCAGGTGCTGGCCATCATCGTGCCGGGCCGGTGCCGGCTGCTGGGCCTTTTCCGGCGGGAGGACGATTACGTGATCCCCTGGGAGTGCATACGCAAGATAGGGGAGGACATCATCCTGGTGGAGGTCGCCGGACCGTACCGGCGGGAGAAACGGCCGCGCTTCGGCCGGGGACCGTTCTTTTGAGGAAGCCTCTTGCGAAAAACCGTTTTTTTGTGTATAATGTTGATATATGATAACGGTCGTTTACAAACGACAAAATGCGTTGGACGGTGAGAAAAAATGACATCACGAGAGCGGGTCGAGGCGGCGCTGGAGTACAGGCCGGTGGACCGGGTGCCCATGGACTGCACACTGTCCATCAGCGCGTGCAACAACATCATCGACTATCTGAAGCTGCCGGTGGAGCATGTGAAGGAATGCAACGTGTATCTGATGTGCTTCCCGGAGCCGAAGATCCTGAAGGCATTCGGCATCGACTGCACCTACGTGCCCATCAACCCGCCCTCCAAGGTGAAGCCGTTCCGCTACGGCGAGACGGAGTACACCAACGAGTTCGGCGTGACGTACCGGCGGACCGAGACGCCCAGCGGCTACGAGGACATGCAGGTCATCAACGCGCCGCTGGAGGACATCGAGACGGTCGAGGAGCTGGAGGCCTGGGACTGGCCCGACCCCAATGACGACTGCATCTACGAGGGGCTGCGCGAGCGGGCGAAGGATCTTTACGAGAACTCCGACCTGGCGCTGGTGGGCTATTTCGGCGGGTCGATGTTCACGCTGGCCAGCCAGATGAGAGGCATGGAGAACTGGCTTTGCGACCTGATCGTCAACCGGGAGTTCGCCGTGGCGCTGATGGAAAAGCTGCGGGCGTATTTCACGACGGTCTACTGCCGGTGCATCGAGGAGTGCGGCGAATATCTGTCGTTCATCCGGACGGATTTCGACGATTACGGCGGGCAGAACAACGAGCTCATCTCGCCCCAGATGTTCGACGAGCTGGTGTCGCCCGTCATCTCCCGCTACTACGCGGACATCAAGAAGGCGTTTTTGGCCAAGAATCCCCACGGCAAGCTGATGAAGCACACCTGCGGGTCGGTCTTCCATCTCATCGACCGGTTCATCGCGATGGGCATCGACATGCTCGACCCCATCCAGCCCACGGCGGGGAACATGTCCTGCGACAAGCTGGCGGCGACGTTCAAGGGCAGGATCGCCTTCCACGAGGGGATCGACACCCAGCGCATCATGCCGAACGGCACGCCGGAGGAGGTGGCCGCGGAGGCGAAGCGCGTGATGGAGACGCTGACGATGGAAAACGGCAGCGGCTATCTGATCGGGACGGTGCACCATATGCAGCCGGACGTGCCGCCGGTCAACTTCATTGCGCTGCGCGACGCGGTGCAGAAATACGGCGTGTTCGACCCGTCGCTGTGAGGCGCGGAAAGAGTAAAAAATCGTTACAATTGCTATAAAAATACTTGATTTTGGCCCGGGGGTTTGTTATACTGGGCGGGCTGGCCTTTAAGACCGGCTATTACGCACGCGGGAGGACCGCTCGTCTGTTGCCTTTCGGTTGGCGGCGCGGGAGGATTTCCGCGGAGGTAAGAAAACTAAAACAAAAGGAGAAACCAAAACATGTCAGTCGTATCCATGAAGCAGCTGCTGGAAGCCGGCGTCCACTTCGGACACCAGACCAGACGCTGGAACCCCAAGATGGCGCCCTATATCTATATGGAGCGCAACGGTATCTACATCATCGACCTGCAGAAGACCGTGAAAAAGCTGGAGGAGGCCTACGATTTCGTGCGTGACCTCAGCGCCAACGGCGGCACCATCCTTTTCGTCGGCACCAAGAAGCAGGCCCAGGACGCCGTGAAGGAAGAGGCCTCCCGCGTGGGCATGTACTACGTCAACGCCCGCTGGCTCGGCGGCATGCTGACCAACTTCAAGACCATGCGCACCCGTATCGACCGTCTGGCCCAGCTGAAGCGCATGCAGGAGGACGGCACCTTCGATATGCTGCCCAAGAAGGAAGTCATGAAGCATCTCGGCGAGATGGAAAAGCTGGAGAAGTATCTCGGCGGCGTCAAGGAAATGAAGAAGCTGCCCTCCGCGCTGTTCATCATCGACTCCCGGAAGGAGAGAAACGCCATCGCCGAGGCCCGCAAGCTCCACATCCCCATCGTCGCCATCGTGGACACCAACTGCGATCCTGACGAGATCGACTACGTCATCCCCGGCAACGACGACGCCATCCGCGCCATCAAGCTCATCTCCGGCGCCATGGCCAACGCCGTGCAGGAAGGCCGGCAGGGCGCCGACGCCGAGGAGGCCGAAGAGGCGGCCGCGGCTGAGGAAGCCGCTGCGGCGGAGGAGGAAAAGGCGGAGTAAGCTCCGTTGCAGGTATGATCGAAAGGCGGCCTTTGACCGCCTTTCTTCCTAAAAATGATTCGACAAAGGAGAAAAGACAATGGCTTTTAGTGCTGCTGACGTTAAGAATCTGAGAGAGATGACCGGCGTCGGGATGATGGACTGCAAGAAGGCGCTTGCGGCCTCCGACGGCGATATGGATAAGGCGGTGGAGTGGCTCCGGGAAAAGGGCCTGGCCGCCGCGCAGAAGAAGGCCGGCCGCATCGCCGCCGAGGGCATGGCTTACGCGTGGGTGTGCGAGCAGTGCGGCGTCGGCGTCTGCATCGAGGTCAACGCCGAGAGCGACTTCGTGGCGAAGAACGAGCTGTTCGTGAACTACGTCAAGGACGTGGCCAAGATCGTGGCCGCGGAAAACCCCGCCGACGTGGACGCGCTGATGGCGCTGCCGTATCTCGACAGCGGCAAGACCGTGCAGGAGATGCAGAACGAGAAAGTCCTCGTCATCGGCGAGAACATCCACGTCCGCCGCTTCCAGCGGTTCGAGGGCGGCGTGTCCGTCCCCTACGTCCACATGGGCGGCAAGATCGGCGTCATCGTCAAGCTGGACGTGTCCGATAACATCAAGGGCGATGCGAAGGTCACCGAGGTCGGCAAGGACGTGGCCATGCAGATCGCGGCGCTGAACCCCCGCTTCTGGGACAAGAGCCTGGTGACCCAGGCCGTGCTGGACGAGGAGAAGAAGGTCCTCGTGGCGCAGATGGACAACGACCCCAAGATGGCCGCGAAGCCCCAGGAGGTCAAGGAGAAGATCGCCGCCGGCAAGATGAACAAGTTCTATGCCGAGAACTGCCTGCTGCAGCAGGAGTTCGTGAAGGACAACAGCGTCACCGTGGAGCAGTACATCGCGGCCGCGGCCAAGGCGCTGGGCGGCACCATCCAGTTCGTGGACGCCGTCCGCTTCGAGAAGGGCGAAGGCATCGAGAAGCGGCAGGACGACCTGGCCGCCGAAGTGGCCAAGATGATCAAATAACAGGGAAGCGCCCTGAAGTAAGGTAAGCAACCGGATAAGTGAACAAAGACAGGTAGACCGACGGAATGAGAGGGCCGCCCCCGGGCGGCAGGACATCCCAGTGATCGACCCCAGCATAACCAAGCGCACTGTCAGAAGGCAACTAAGCAGATGGCGGACGCTCGGCAATGCCGTGGCATACGCCATGGCGTTGCCGAGCGTCCGTTTTATTTTGTATCAGGCCAGTATGAAAAACCATTTGAGGAACAAGGAGGGGACAGATTTGAGCACGAAGATCACGATCCGGAACGCCAAGAAACTGTATGGGAAAAACGTTGTTATCCCGGACCTGAGCGTGGATATCGAGCCGGGGGAGTTTTTCACGCTGCTGGGCCCGTCCGGCTGCGGCAAGACGACGCTGCTCCGCATGATCGCCGGCTTCAACAGCATTGAGGGCGGGGACTTCTACTTCGGCGAAAAACGCATCAACGACATGAATCCCAGCAAGCGGAACATCGGTATGGTGTTCCAGAACTACGCCATCTTCCCGAACATGACGGTCAGGAAGAACGTGGCGTTCGGACTGAAAAACCGGAAGGTGCCGAAGAGCGAGATGCAGGAGCGGACGGACAAGTTCCTGAAGCTGGTGCAGATCGACGAATTCGCCGAGCGCATGCCGGACCGCCTTTCCGGCGGCCAGCAGCAGCGCGTGGCGCTGGCAAGAGCGCTGGTCATCGAGCCGGACGTGCTCCTGATGGACGAGCCCCTTTCCAACCTCGACGCGAAGCTCCGCGTCGAGATGAGGACGATCATCAAGAACATCCAGCACAACGTGGGCATCACGACCGTCTACGTGACGCACGACCAGGAGGAGGCCATGGCGGTCTCCGACAGGATCGCCGTCATGTACAACGGCACGATCCAGCACGTGGGGACGCCCAAGAACATCTATCAGCGGCCCGCCAACATGTTCGTCGCGAGCTTTATCGGCCGCAGCAACCAGATGGACGGCGAGCTGAAGATCCGCGACGGGAAGGCCTTCCTGGTCATCGGGGATTACGAGGTCGGGATCGACACCGTGGCGCCCGAGAACATGCTGGACCAGCCGGTGAAGCTCTCCGTCCGGCCGGAGGAGCTGCGTATCGCGGACGAGGGCGACACGAACGAGCTGAAGGGGACCATCACGGACGCGGTCTTCCTCGGGCTCAACACGCATTATTTCGTCAAGCTGGACAACGGCTGCGACGCGGAGATCATCCAGGAATCGGAGCTGACGCTGACGCGGGAGATCGGGAGCCGCGTGGATCTGACCATCAACACGGGCAAGGTGAACGTTTTCAGCGAGGACGGCTCCAGAAATCTGCTGACGGGCGTGCGGAACGACCTGGTCAGTCAGTGAGGGGGGAAGACGATGACTGAGAAAAAAAGGATCGACGCCTGGTTCGCGGTCAAGATAGGGATGATGCTCCTGTTCGCGCTCATCCTCGTCTATCCGCTGTTCGGCGTCCTGCGCCAGGCCGTCGAGGCCGCGGACGGCGGCTACACGCTGGCGCATTTCAAGAAGTTTTTTGACGACACCTACTACGTGACGACCATTTACAACAGCTTCAAGGTGACGGTGGCGGTGACCGCCGTTTCGACGCTGCTGGCGCTGCCGCTGTCCTACTTCTATTCCTTTTACCAGCTCAAGGGCTCGCGCTTCCTGTTCGTGGCGAGTTTGCTGGCCTGCATGTCCGCGCCGTTCATCGGGGCGTACTCCTGGATCATGCTGCTGGGGCGGAACGGCATCGTGACGAAGGGGATCAAGACGCTGCTGGGCCTTACGATCCCGAACATCTACGGCTTCGCGGGCATTCTGATCGTGCAGAGCCTGAAATTCTATCCGCTGATCTTCATCTACATGAACGGCGCGTTCCGCAACATCGACAACACACTGATGGAGGCCAGCGAGAACATGGGCTGCACGGGCGCGAAGCGCTTTATGAAGATCGTGATGAGTCTTTCCATGCCGACGCTGCTGGCCGGCGTGCTGATGGTGTTCATGCGCGCGTTCGCGGATTTCGGCACGCCGATGATGATCGGCGAGGGTTACAGGACCTTCCCGGTGGAGATCTACAACCAGTACGTGGGCGAGGTGGGCCAGAACCACAACTTCGCCGCGGCCATCTCCGTCATCGCCATCCTCATCACGGCGGCCATCTTCCTGATCCAGAAATGGGCGACGAGCCATTTCAAGTTCTCCATCAACGCGCTGCACCCGGTGCAGAAAAAGAAGCCGCGGGGCTTCCTCGGCTTCATCATGTACGCTTACAGCTACCTGCTCGTCGGGATCGCGACGCTGCCCAACGTGTACGTCTGCTATCTGGCGTTCCGCAACGCCTCCGGCCCGATGTTCAAGGAGGGCTACTCGCTGGACAACTTCCGGATGGCGCTCGACAGGCTGCTCCTCCGCGCCATCAAGAACACGATGGTGCAGGGCGCGCTGGCGCTCGCGATCATCATCATCATTTCCATCCTCATCGCCTATCTGGTGGTCAGGCGCGCCGGGCCCATGAGCAACTTCATCGACACGCTGTCCATGCTGCCCTACATCATGCCGGGCTCCGTCATCGGCATCGCGCTGGTGGTGGCCTTCGGCGCGAAGCCCTGGGTGCTGACCGGCACGACGGCCATCATGGTGCTGAACCTGGTCATCCGGCGTATGCCGTACACCATACGATCGGCCACGGCGAGACTGATACAGATCCCGATCAGTATGGAGGAGGCCTCCATCAGTCTCGGGGCCTCCAAGATGAAGACCTTCTTCAAGGTCACGGTGCCGATGATGTCCAGCGGCATCCTGTCGGGCGCGGTGCTCAGCTGGGTGGCCATCGTGACGGAGCTGGCCGGCGCCATCATCCTTTACAACAACGCGACCATCAACCTGACCATGTCGACCTATGCGTCGATCTACCGCGGCAAATACGGCCCGGCCTGCGCGTTCGCCTTCGTGCTGACGCTGCTGACCGTGGTGTCGATGGTCGTTTATCTGAAGCTGTCCGGCTCGGAGGACAACGTCCAGCTGTGACGGACGCGGGAACGAGGTTTGACAGCCCCGGCGACGGACGCTGTTGAATACTATTACAGAAAGGACGGAACAGTATGAAAGGAAGGAAGATAGTGGCCCTCCTCCTGGCGCTGGTCATGCTCCTCGCGCTGACTGCCTGCAGCAAAGGCGGCGGCACCGGGACGGAGACCGAGACCAAGACGGAGACGAAGACCGAAACGAAGACGGAAACGGAGACCAAAACCGATACGAAGGAGGAAGAGCCGGTCAAGCTGAGCGGCGACCTCGTCATCTACACCTCCGCGCCCGAGGCGGACAACAACTCCATCCTGGAGGGCTTCGGCAAGCTCCATCCCGACCTCAACATCGAGCTGATCGAGGGCAACCAGGGCGAGGGCATCGCGAGAGTCAAGGCGGAGGCCGGCAACCCGACCATCGACGTGTTCTATACGGGCATCAACGACTCCGACGGGCAGACCCACGCGGCGCTCTTTGAGCCGTATGTGTCCCCGAAGAACAGCGACCTGGCCGATTCCATGCAGTCCAACGGCTTCTACAACTACAACATGATCTCCACCTGCTGCCTCTGCGTCAACACCGAGCTGGAGAAGGAGCTGGGCTTCGAGGTCAAGGGCTACGAGGATCTGACCAGGGCCGAGATGAAGGGCAAGTTCCTCATGGCCGACCCGGCGTCGTCCTCCTCCGCGTGGAACAACGTCTGCAACATCTTCGCCGACTACGGCTACGACAGCCCCGAATCCTGGGATCTCATGGAGAGGCTCCTGGCCAACGACATGGTGTTCGGCTCCTCCTCCGCCTGCTTCAATCTCGTCCAGCAGGGCGAGTACGTGGCCGGCATCACCTATGAGGGCGGGCCGATCGACCTGCTGGCCGCCGGCGCGGACAACATCAAGATCGTCTATCCCGAGGAGGGCACCGGCGGCTTCCTGTTCGCCAGCGCCATCATCAAGGACGCCCCGCACATGGAGAACGCCAAGGCCCTCGTCGACTGGCTCACCAGTCTGGATGGCCAGCAGTCCCAGCTCGACCACGGCGCCTCCCAGCGGCGTATCGCCACGGGGCTCGACTTCTCCAACAGCGTGGTGCCCGATCTCGGCGTCGAGCTCGTTGCCCGCGACATGGACTGGCTCATCGCCAACAAGGAGGCCATGATCGACAAGTGGACGGCGCTCTACACCAAGTACAACTGAGAGCGGGAGGTCCCGGGCGGCTTTGAGCCGTCCCGCAGCGAACCATGGCAGAGGACGCGGCCCCCGACAACGGGGCCGCGTCTTTTTTTGGCGCGGGACGCAACTTTTTCGGGCGCGGGAGCGTCATACATAGACGGGGACGGAATATTTTGTGTTTTTGGGCGCTGCGGCACCATAAATATGCGATTTAAGGGATGACTTACCGGACAGGATGTGGTACAATGGACAGAACGATCGAAAAGGGGAGCCTGACGCTATGGCGGAACAGAACGAGCGGCCGATGATCTCGGTGCGGAAGCTCGGAAAAGTGTATCTGATGGGCGAGGAGCGCGTGGTCGCCCTGCGGGAGATCAATCTGGACATCCCGCGGGGGCAGGTGTGCTGTATCTTCGGCACCTCCGGCAGCGGGAAGAGCACGCTGCTCAACCAGCTGGCCGGGCTCGAGAAGCCTACGCGCGGCATGGTGCGCATCGGCGGGACGGTGATATCGACGCTCGGCGAGAACGAGCTGGCGGCCTTCCGCCAACGGCACATCGGCTTCGTGTTCCAGAGCTACAACCTGCTGCCGGAGCTGACGGCGGCGGAGAACGTGGCCATGCCGCTGATGTTCAAGGGCGTGCCCGAGGAGCAGCGGATGATGGCAGCGCGGCGCATGCTGTGCCGCGTCGGGCTGAAGGACCGGATGGACCATTTCCCCAACCAGATGTCCGGCGGCCAGCAGCAGCGCGTGGGCATCGCGCGGGCGTTCATCACGAAGCCCGACGTGGTGTTCGCGGACGAGCCCACGGGCAACCTGGACTCCAAGACGACGAAAGAGGTCATGCGGATGATCCGGCGATTCGCGGAGTATTATCACCAGACGATCGTGCTGGTCTCCCATGATACCGAGATGACGGAGTACGCCGACAGGATCGTAACGCTGATCGACGGCTCCGTGGTGAGCGATCTATACAACAACGTCGGCCCCGCCCGGGAGGCGGCAGACCGGGAAAAAACGGAGGAATGAACTCATGCAGCGTTTGATGAAGAAGGTTTTGACGGTACTGCTCATCCTGGCGGTCGCCGGCGCCATACTGCCCACGGGCGCGCTGGCGGCGCGGACGGAGACGACGACGGAGTTCGTGACGGCGGGGTATACGCTGTCTGAAAATCTGCACAACATCGTGCGCGACAGGATCATCACCATCCAGGTGGCGCTGTGGCGGCCCAGCGGAGACACGGGCGCCATCAGCATCGTGCGCGGATCCGACAGCTTCAAGGAGGGGACCGTGACCACCACGGGCCCGGACACGGAGGGCGTCTATACTGCGACCTTCACCAACGTGCGCTATACGGGGACGGGCAAAACGCTGTCCTTCACGGTGTACACCCCCACCAATTACCAGCAGGTGAGCGTGACCATCAACGAGTGCAAGGAGTACGAGGAGCCGGCGCCCAGCGTCGGCGACTACACGCCCTCGCCCCTGCCGGAGCCGCGGGCCGTCTTTGCCTGCCGGGAGCTGGATAAGCCCATCGAGGCGGGAGAAGTGGTGGATTTCTGGGTCAGCGTGCGGAACATCGGCAACAGCATCATGGTGTCGCCGGTGCTGACGCTGACGCCCTCCAGCGAGCTGATGATCCTGGACGGGAAGAGCGCCTACGTGCTGCCGAACATCAGGCCGGACACCACGGAGTCGGTGCCCATCAAGCTGCAGGCGGTGGATAAGATCACCACGCAGCGGCAGAGCATCGAGGCGGCGCTTTCCTTTACATACGCCAACAACATCTCCAGCGTGGCGGGGCAGGCGACGGGCACGCTGTCCCTCCTGTCCAAGGTGACGCCGGAGCCGGAGAAGGAAGAGGAGCCGGAGAAAAAGCCGGAGGAGACGCCTACCGCGAGCCCCGTGCCCACCGTTATCCTGACGGACTTCTTCTACGGCGACGAGGCCGTTTCCGCGGGGGAGGAGGCGACGCTGGTGTTCACGTTCCAGAACACGAGCCGCCGGCTCGCCATCGACAACGTGACCGTGACCGTCAACACCGGGAGCGACCTGCTGCTGAACGGGGCGACGAACACCTTCTACTTCGAGCGGATCGGCACCAAGGAGAGCAAGACGGTGTCCGTGCCGGTGAAGGCCGTGCCCATGCTGAGCGGCTCGATCCAGGACGTGACGGCGTCCTTCCATTACGAATACGTGGACAACAAGGTGCGCAGCAGCGCGAGCGCCGATCTGCACATGAGCGTGCCGCTTTATCAGCCGGACCGCTTTGAGGTGTCGCCGCCCAAGGCGGAATACGTGGGCATGGTCGGCGAGGAGATCAGCCTGACCGTGGACTACGTGAACAAGGGCAAGACGGCCGTGGCCAACGTGGAGGCGACCGTATCCGGCGACGTGGACAGCTACACGCCTTACCAGCGCGTCGGCAACGTGGAGAGCGGCAAGAGCGGCACCATCGCCTTCCCCGTGACGCCCATGCTGGAGGGCGACAACGAGGTGACCGTGAAGATCGTCTACGAGGACGCCAACGGCGACGCGAAGGAAGTGGAGCTGACGACGACGCTGACCACGATGCCGTACGTCGAGCCGGATTGGGGCGGGGAGGACCCGGGCATGATAGAGCCGGAGCCGCAGGGCGGCGGGTTCCCCTGGTGGATCCTGATCGCGGTGGCCGTGGCGGCGGTCATCGTGGCGGCCGTGGTGCTCTCCAAGCGGAAGAAAAAGAAAAAGCTGGCGGCTGAGAAGGCCATGATGGAAGCCTGGGACGACGAGTTTGACAAAGAGGTCGAGACGAAATGAGATTCGCCGACATCGTGAAAATGTGTCTCGACAGCCTGAAACGGCGGAAGGGACGCACCATACTCACCGTGCTCGGCGTGTTCATCGGCTGTACGTCCATCATCGTCATGGTGTCCATCGGGGCGGGCATGAAGGAGTCCCAGGACAAGATGATCGAGAGCATGGGCGACGTGACCGTTATCCAGGTCTATCGGGGCGGCGGCCGGGAAGGCCAGGACAGCAAGCTGGACGACAAGGCCGTGGAGAATTTCCGCGCCATCGCCGGCGTGCAGGCCGTCATGCCGAAGGTCAGTTTCGACGGCTACAACATCACCGCGGTGGCCGGTATCAACGACCGGTACGTGGCCGACTGGTGCAACATCATCGGCGTCGACGCGGGCGCGCTGGAGGCCATGGGCTACGAGCTGGTCGAGGGGAGCTTTCCCGCGCCGGGCAGCGGGCAGGCGGTCGTGGGCCAGTACTTCGCCTATAACTTCCGCGACACGCTGAAGCCCGACGGGCGCAACTATGTGGAGCGCTGGATATGGGACGAGCAGGGCAATCTGAGCACGGACATCCCGGACCCCTTTTTCGATCCCACGAAGACGGCGGTGAAGCTGCAGTTCCTGTCCTACGAGGCGGACCCGACGGCGACGCCAACGGACTTTGAGCTGAAGATCGCCGGACTGACCAAGGAGGATTACAGCAAGGGCTGGGAGACCTCCGAGGGCGTGATGATGGACATCGAGGACATGCGGGAGCTGCTGAACACGCTGAACAACACGCGCACGACCAAGTTCGAGTATTCCCAGATCTACGTGAAGGCGACGGATATCAAGACCGTTTCGGGCGTGGAGGAGGACATCAAGAACCTCGGTTACGAGACGTACTCCATGCAGAGCATGCGGGACGAGCTGAACAAGCAGGCCCAGCGGATCGAGCTCATGCTGGGCGGGCTGGGCGCGATCTCGCTGCTCGTGGCGGCCATCGGTATCGCGAACACCATGACCATGTCCGTGTCCGAGCGGACCAAGGAGATCGGTATCATGAAGGCCATGGGCTGCTACGTGCGGGACATCCGCATGATGTTCCTGATGGAGGCCGGCAGCATCGGCCTTCTGGGCGGCGTCATCGGGCTCCTGTTCAGCTTTCTGGTGTCCATCGTCATCAACCTGCTGGCGCAGGGCTCCTTCGTGGGCGGGCCGGCGGTGCAGATATCGCTGGAGACCATTTTGCAGGCGGCCTTCGGCGGGGACGACATCACGCGGGTCTCCGTCATCACGCCGGCGCTGGCGCTGTTCGGGCTGGTGTTCAGCTTCTTCGTGGGGCTTCTGTCCGGGTACAGCCCGGCCAACAAGGCCGTGAAGGTATCGGCGCTGGAGGCCATCCGGAACGAATAAATAGACAACGAAAAAGCGGCGTCCCGCGGGACGCCGCTTTCTTTTTTTGCGTTACGAGTCGGGCTTCAGCGACAGGATACGACAGACGCTCGCGTCGAGGCGGGCCCCGCTGATGACGCCGCTCTCCACGGCGGCGAGCACCGCGTCGAAGGCGGCGGGGAGGTCCGTCGGCATGAGCACCACGTCGCACCCGGCGAGGAGGGCGGCGACGGCGGCTTCCCCCGGGGGCAGGTCGCCCGCGCCCGCCATCTCCATGGCGTCCGTGATCACGAGGCCGTCGAAGCCCAGCCGCTCCCGCAGAAGGCCGGTGACGACGGCGGCGTCCAGCGCGGCGCTGACGGGCGGGTCGGTGACGGCGGGGAGCGCGATATGGCCCGCCATCACGGCACAGCCGGTCAGGTCGTTTTCCGTGTAGGGGAGCCATTCGGTCTCGGCCAGCGTCTCCGGCGCGGCGCCGTTCACGGCGAGCGCGCTGTGACTGTCCCCCGAAGCGCCGCCGTGGCCGGGGAAGTGCTTGTAGACGGGGATGACGCCGCGGCTCATGAGGCCCTCCGCCATGGCGCCGGCGAGGACGGCGGCGGTATGGCCGTCCGGGGAAAAGGCCCGGTCGCCGATGGGGCTGCGGCGGTCCAGCGCGAGATCCGCCACGGGGGCGAAGTCCATATTGAAGCCGTACACGGCGAGATACCCGCCGATGGCGCGGCCCATGGCGCGCACCGCGTCGGCCCCCTCCGCGCCCACGGCGGCGGCGCCCGGATAGCGGGGCACGTCAAAGCCGGCGTGATTGGCGAGGCGGGAGACGGCGCCGCCCTCCTCATCCACCGCGAGGAAGAGGGGGAGAGAGGCGGCGGCCTGCAGGTCCCGCGTGAGCGCGCGGAGTTGGGCGGGGCCGGTCATGTTTTTGGCGAAGAGCACGACGCCGCCCACGGGATAGCGGGCAAGCGTTTCGGCCATCTCTTCCGAGAAGGCCGTGACGGGGCCGTTTGCTTCCGGACCGCCGGGGAGCAGGGCTTCCGGACGGACAAGGAAGAGCTGGCCGACCTTTTCCGCCGGCGTCATGGCGGCGATGCGCGCCGCGATGGGGTCGGGCGTTTCCGGCGCGGGATCGGGCTCCGCGGGGGCGGGCGCAGGCGGCGTTTCCGGGGCGGGGTCGGGCGCGGCGACGGGCGCGGGCGGCAGCTCCGCCGGGGCGGCGGGGGCCGTTCCGGCGCAGCCGCAGACGGCCAGCAGCAGCGCCGCGGCCAGCGGCAGGGCAAGTCGTTTGAGATGTTTCATGTCGTTTCTTTCGTCAGGCTGTGAAAAGTCCGCGCCCGGGGGCGCGGACTTTCTTGTTACAGGGTGAAATCCTCCTCCGTCAGGGATGAGACGTCCAGCGGGAGGTGGACGGGCGGGTCCCGCTTCAGCGGGTCGTAGCGGAAGCGGCGGCAGCGGCCGCCGGAGGAGACGACGCCGCGCCTGGAGCAGATGACTTCCTCATCGCTCATGCGCTGGCCGAACAGGCAGTAAGAGCAGCTGGGCTCGTTGTTTTTCCGGAAGATCATGGTCGCGCCTCCTTTTCCTATGACGATTATAATGCGTTATCCGCCGGATTTCCACCCTTTTTTGACAAGAAGGGCGGCAAAAAGCAGACCGATGGCCGCCGCAGGGACGAAAAAGGCGGCGCGCGGGGCGGCGGGGACCAGCGCGGCGGCGGGGACGGCGTCCGGACGGAGCAGGGGCGAGAGGAGCGCCGTGAGGGCGGCGGCGAGCGCCGTCTGCGTCAGCTTGCCGCGGAAATAGAGGCGCGGCGAGAGGCCGGTATCGCCCAGGACGGAGAGCGTCTGCATATGGACGGAGAGGCCGCCCCACGCCAAAAGCGCGGAGGCGCAGACCAGGGCGCCCGTCCGGCTGACGGGCCGGGCGGCGAGGGCGGCGAGGCCGCCCGTGAGCTCCACCGCGCCGGCCAGCAGGGCGTCCGCAACGGCGGGGGAGACGCCGGGCAGGAGGGCCAGGGCGCGGGACGCCAGCGGGAGCAGGCCGGAGAGCGTCAGAAGGCGCGTGACGACGGCGAAGAACACGACGAAGGCGGCCACGTTCAGCGCGGCGGCGAAGGAGGACGTGACAGAGGCGGTGAAGGCGGGCGCGAAGCGCTCCGCGGGGGCGTGTCGGCAAGGGGCGGCGGCCGTTATCCGCGGCGCGGCGCGGCGGAAGAGGAGGCCCGTGAGGAGCGCGGAGGCGGCGTGGACCGCCAGCAGGGCGAGGCCGACGGCGGCGCTGTGGAAGAGCCCGCCGCCTACGGCGCCAAGGATGAAGGCGGGCCCCGCGTTGTTGCAGAAGGCGAGGGCGTGCTCCGCCTCCGCCCGGGAGCAGGCGCCGCTTTCACAGAGCGCGGCGACGGAGCGGGCGCCGACGGGATAGCCGCCGGCGAGCCCCAGGAGCAGGGCGGCGGCAAAGACGCCGTCCACCCCCAGCAGAGGCGCGAGGACCGGCGCGGCGGCGCGGCCCAGCCGGTCGGCCCAGCCGAGGCGCAGCAGCAGCGAGGAGACGACGAAAAAGGGGAAGAGCGCCGGGAACAGGACCGTGAAGGCGAGGGACAGGCCCTCCGCCGCGGCGGCGGAGCAGCCGGCGGGATCGAGGACGAGCCCCAGGAACGCGGCCGCGGCAAGCAGCGCGGGCAGGGCGCGGAAAGACGGTTTTTTCATGCGGACACCTCCGTCAATACGTATGCGGGCAAGGCGTATTTTTTGACGGGCGCGCATAAGTATCTTTGAAACGAGTTTCGGGAGGTGCCGCGATGGAGATAAGAAAAAGGGGCGTCGCGCTGGTGGAGCAGGCGTCCGGCGTGTTCGATATCCCCGGGGAGGTGGTGTGCGGCCTGCCGCGGGTCACGGTGACGGGCGGCAGGCGCGTCAACGTCGAGAACCACCGGGGGCTGCTGGAATACGGGCCGGAGCGGATCAGCGTGGCCACGGCGGCGGGCGTCGTGCGGATACGGGGCGACGGTCTTGCGCTGGACGCCATGACCGACGCGGAGCTTGCCGCCACGGGGACCGTGGTCGCCGTGGAATTCGTGATGTGAGGCGCGTATGGGGAAACTGACGGAGCTTTTGCGCGGCGCGGTCCGTGTGAGGGTGGAGAGCGACCGGCCGGAGGCGGCGCTGAACCGGATGGCGCGGAGCGGTATCCGCCCGCGGCGGGTGGCGAAGGAGGGGGAGCATGCGTTCGTCGCGTCGCTCACGGTGCGGGAGGCCGGGACACTCGCGGCGCTGGAACGGCGGGAGGGCGGCTTCACGGCGGAGCGGCTGCGGGAGCGCGGCGCGCCCCGGTGGCTGCGGCGCGTGCGGAGACGGTACGCGCTCATCGCGGGGCTGCTGCTCTGCTTCGCGGCGGTGCAGGTCTCCGACCTTTTTATCTGGCAGATCGACGTGGCCGGCAACGAGCGGGTGTCCAGCGCCGTCATCCTGGCGGAGCTCGACAAGCGCGGCGTGGGGATCGGGAAGTGCCGGCTCGGCTTCGCGCCGGAGTTCATCGCGAACGAGATGCTGCTGGCCGTGCCGGAGCTTTGCTGGCTGACCGTGAATACCCACGGGAGCCGGGCGGAGGTGCTGGTGCGGGAGGAGAGGCCCGCGCCGGAAATGGAGAAGGACGGGCCGGCGGACATCTGCGCCGATAAGGACGGCATCATCAGCAGGATGACCGTGATGCAGGGCGTGAGCGCGGTGGCGCCGGGGGAGGCCGTGAAAAAAGGAGAGCTGCTGGTGTCGGGGGAGATGGAGAGCATCGCCTCCGGCGTGCGCGCCGTGCGGGCGGAGGCGGACATCACGGCCCGGACGTGGCACGAGCTGACGGCCGTGATACCGGAGGAGACGTTCCGCAAGCGCTACACGGGCCGGGAACGGGTGAGAAGGGCCGTCATTTTGGGCGGAAAACGGATAAATTGTTATTTTACCGGTGGAAATCCGTGGCCATGTTATGATAAAATCATCTCGTATCATACCGTGACGCTGCCGAACGGAGCGGCGCTGCCGCTGACGCTGGTGAAAGAGACGTTCAGAGAGTACGAAGCCGAGGCGCAGACGCGGCCTGTCGAGGACGCCCGGCGCGTGGCGCAGGCGCGGCTGCTGGCCCGCCTGGAGGCGGAGACGGCGGGGGGCGCCGTCCTCAGCGCGGATTTCATCGTCCGCAGGGAGGGCGGGGCCGTGACCGTGACGCTCTGCGCCGAGTGCGAGGAGCGTATCGGCGTCGCGGAGGAGACGATACCGAAGCAAGACGCTTGAAGGGGGCCCGTGTATGACGGAAAAAACGCTGAGTGTGGAGAGGATGGAACATCTCATCAGTGTGTTCGGCTCGTTCGACGAAAATCTGCACCTCATCGAGAACGAGATGGACGTGAAGGTGACCGACCGGGGATCGGAGCTGAAGATCGCCGGGGAGGCCGAGGATGTTTCCTACGCTGAGCGGTGTATCGAGGGCCTTATCGCCCTGGCGGCCAAGGGGGAGACCATCGACGCGCAGAACGTGCGCTACGTCATCGGCCTCGTCCGCAGCGGCCAGGACGACCGGATCGGCGAGCTTTACCGCGACATCATCTGCGTGACGGCCAAGGGCAAGCCCATCAAGGCCAAGACGCTGGGACAGAAACGCTACGTGGACGCCATCGGGAAGAACACGGTGACCGTCGGTATCGGGCCGGCGGGCACGGGCAAGACGTATCTGGCCGTGGCCCAGGCGGTGGCGGCCTTCCGCGCCAAGGAGGTGAGCCGTATCATCCTGACGCGGCCCGCGGTGGAGGCGGGCGAGCGGCTCGGCTTCCTGCCCGGCGACCTGCAGAGCAAGGTGGACCCGTATCTGCGGCCGCTGTACGACGCGCTCTTTGAGATGCTGGGCGCGGAGACTTACAACAACTATCTGGAGCGGGGCGACATCGAGGTGGCGCCGCTGGCCTATATGCGCGGGCGGACGCTGGACGACAGCTTCATCATCCTGGACGAGGCGCAGAACACCTCCCGCGAGCAGATGAAGATGTTCCTGACGCGCCTCGGCTTCGGCTCCAAGATCGTCATCACCGGCGACGAGACGCAGATCGACCTGCCGGCGGACAAGACCTCCGGTCTGAAGGAGGCGGTGCGCGTCCTCTCCGGCGTGGAGGACATCGCCATCTGCCGCCTGACCGGAGCCGACGTGGTGCGCCACGCGCTGGTGCAGAAGATCGTGGAGGCCTACGAAAAATACGAGAACAGGAAGTCCGCGCCGGCGGCAAAGGAACGAAAGAAGAAATGAAACATCTGATCAGCGTGAGCCGGGAGAAAAGAGGCCTGGGCTCGCCGGAGGCGCGGCGCGTCATCCGCAGAGCCGTGACGGCGACGCTCCGGGCGCAGGGCGTGGGGGAGCCCTGCGAGGTGAGCGTGCTGCTGACCGACGACGAGGGCATCCGCGCAAGGAACCGGGAGTTCCGCGCCATCGACAGGCCGACGGACGTGCTGTCCTTCCCCCTGAACGAGTTCGAGCCGGGCTCTTTCGACCCGGAGGCGGCGGAGGTCGACCCGGAGACGGGGCGCGTCCTGCTGGGGGACGTGGTCATCTCGCTGGAGCGCATCCGGGCCCAGGGCGAGGCCTTCGGCCACGGGGAGGAGCGGGAGCTCGCCTATATCACGGTGCATTCCGTGCTCCATCTGCTGGGCTACGACCACGTGGACGAGGGGCCCATGAAGCGGCAGATGAGGGCGCGGGAGAAGGCCGTCATGGCAGACCTTACGTTGGGAGATGGGGAAACATGATCACAAAAACGGTGATGATCGCCCTGGTGGGGCGGCCGAATGTGGGAAAATCGACGCTGGTGAACGCCCTGGTGGGCGAGAAGATCGCCATCGTGTCGCCGAAGCCGCAGACGACCCGCAACCGCATTTTCGGTATCGCGGAGCGGGGGGAGACGCAGCTGGTCTTCCTCGATACGCCGGGGTTCCACAAGGCCCGCACGAAGCTGGGCGACTATATGGTGAGCGTGTCGGAGCAGAGCGTCGGCGACGTGGACGCGGTGTGCCTCATCGTGGAGCCGAAGGCGAACATCGGCACGCAGGAGGCGCTGCTCATCGAGCGGATCCGGGCGGCGGGCGTGCCGGCGGTGCTGGCCATCAACAAGATCGACACCGTGAAAAAAGAGGAGTTGCTGGCCGTGATCGCGACGTATGCCGCGGCGTATGATTTCGCGGCGGTGGTGCCCATCTCCGCGAAAAAGCAGGATGGACTGGACATCCTCTTCGACGAGTTCGAGAAGTTCGCCGAGGAGGGGCCGCAGCTCTTCCCGGACGACATGGTGACGGATCAGCCGGAGCGGCTCATGTGCGCGGAGATCGTGCGGGAGAAGCTGCTGCTCTCGCTGGAGAGCGAGGTGCCCCACGGCACCGCCGTGGAGATCGAGAGCTTCCGCGAGCGGGAGGACGGCGTGACGGAGATCGGCGCCGTCATCTACTGCGAGAAGGCGAGCCACAAGGGCATGATCATCGGCAGAAACGGCGACATGCTCAAGCGCGTCGGCGAAATGGCGCGCCGGGATATGGAGGGCCTGCTCGGCGGGAAGGTGTTCCTGCAGACCTGGGTGCGGGTCAAGCCCAACTGGCGCGACAGCGGGGCGAACCTGCGCACGCTGGGCTATACGAACGAAGGATAAGCGAAAAACAGCGTTTTCACGAAAAAACACACCTTGCGGGGTGTGTTTTTTTGTTGCCTTTTTTTGCGGGGGCTCTTGTGTATATTGGGTAAAAAGACGCCGGAGACGGCGTTCCTTTTTTTACCTTTTGCACAAAGTTTATCACGATACAATAAATTCAACAATTGGTACAGCAGGCCGCTTTGTCAAGGAAAACGCGAAAGGACAGGAGGAGAGAGCATGATCGATGCACATCAGCATTTCTGGAATCTGGACGAGGTCTCCTACTACTGGATGAATCCCGGATGCGGCAGCCTCTTCCGCAACTTTGTGCCGTCCGACCTTTATCCGCTCACGGTAGCGGCGGGGGTCGACAGGACCGTCGTCGTACAGGCTACCTCGTCGATGCAGGAGACGGCCTGGCTGCTGCAGCAGGCGGCGGAGAACGATTTTATCGGCGGCGTCGTCGCCTGGGTCGATCTGACCGACCCGAGCATACAGCAGACGCTGAACATCCTGGTGAAAAACCCCAAATTCAAAGGCGTGCGGCACCAGATCGAGGATGAAAAGGACCGCCGATGGATCCTGAAGCCCGAGGTGCTGCGGGGCTTGAAGGCGGTCGAGGAGAGCGGCATCGCGTTCGACGCGCTGCTCAAGCGCGACCAGCTTTGGCAGCTGCAGGGCGTGCTGGACGCGTGTCCCGCGCTGCGCGTGGTGATCGATCACTGTGCAAAGCCCGATATCGCCCACGGCGGTTTCGACGAGTGGGCCGAGAAGATCGACGCGGCGGCGAAGCTGCCGGTCAGCTGCAAGCTGTCCGGTCTGTTCACCGAGGCGGCGCCCGGCTGGACGGTCGACGACATCAGACCGTACGCCGAGCACGTGCTGGAGGTGTTCGGCGAGGACCGCGTCATGTTCGGCAGCGACTGGCCCGTTTCCACGCAAACGGCCGATTACTGCAGGGTGGTGGAGAGCACCAAAGCGCTGCTGGCGGGGCTCAGCGAGAGCGCGATCGAGAAGATCATGGACGGCAACGCGAGAAGATTTTACAAACTCTGATCGGTATGATCGGAAAAATACTGTTATCAATGGAGGCGTTTTATGGATCTTGGACTGAAAGGGAAGGTGGCTCTGGTCACCGGCGCGGCCGGCGGCATCGGCGCCGTGACGGCAAAACTGTTTGCCCGCGAGGGCGCGAAGGTCGCGATCGTGGACTACAATCTGGAGGGCTGCAAAAAGGTCAAGGAAGAGCTGGCGGCGGAAGGCTATGCCGACGCCGAGGCGTTTTTCATCAATCTGTATGACGAGGCGAACATCGAAGCCTGTTTCGCCGACGTGCTGGCAAAGTTCGGGCGTATCGACTGTCTGGCGAACTGCGCCGGCATCTCGACCTTCGACCGGATCCCGGCCTGCGACGGCGCGGCCTTCGACAAGGTGATGAACGTGAACATCCGCGGTACGTATCTCTGCTGCAGGCAGGCGTTCCTGCTCATGGAGAAGCAGGGGAGCGGCTCCATCGTCAACATCTCCTCGGAAGCGGCCAAGCGCGGCGGCATCAATGTTTCCACGGGGTATGTCGCTTCCAAGGGCGCGGTGCAGAGCATCACGTTCCATTTTGCGAAGAACATGGGCGCTTTCGGCGGACGCTGCAACTGCATCTGCCCCGGCCCCATCGATACGCCCATGCTGGAGGCGCAGAACTCGCTGCCGGGCGTCACGCAGCGCGTGCAGGACGGCTTCAAGAAGTCTATCCCGCTGGGCTGCGGCCGGCCGGAGGACATCGCCTACGGCATCCTGTATCTCTCGTCCCCGATCATGGCCCGGTACGTCAGCGGCGAGCTGCTGGATATCAACGGCGGCAGCACGATGGACTGATTCATTTCATAAAGGAGGAAAGCGACGATCATGATACCGAAAGCAACAGAAGAAAAGATCTTTCGCACCATGTGGACGATCAGGAGCTTTGAGAGCACTGTCCGCGAGATGTTCGAGAAAAACGAGCTGAGAGGGTCGGTGCATCTTTACATCGGCGAGGAGGCCATCGCCTCCACGATCTGCGCCCTGCTCACCGACGACGACTACATAGCCAGCACGCACCGCGGCCACGGCCACTGCCTGGCCAAGGGCGCGACCATGAAAAGAGCCATGTGCGAGCTCATCGGCAAGGCCGAGGGTTACTGCAAGGGCCACTCCGGCTCCATGCACATCGCGGACTTCAGCAAGGGCAATCTGGGCGCCAACGCCATCGTCGGCGGCGGCGTGCCCATCGCGGCGGGCGGCGCCCTCGCGGCGAAGCGCAGGGGCCGCGGCCAGGTGGCCGTCTCGTTCTTCGGCGACGGCGCGTCCAACGAGGGCGTCGTCCACGAGACGATGAACATGGCTTCCATCCTGAAGCTGCCGGTCATCTTCGTCTGCGAGAACAACCAGTACGCCGTGACGACGCCGGTATCGGAATCCACCAGCGTGAAGGATATCTCCGTCCGCGCGGCGGGCTACAACATGCCGGGCTTCACCGTCGACGGCAACAAGGTCGAGGAGATCTATGAGGTGGCCAGCAAGGCCATCGAGAGAGCGCGCAAGGGCGAGGGCCCCACGTTCATCGAGTGCAAGACCTACCGCTGGATGGGCCACTGGATGGGCGACCCCCAGAATTACCGTACCCGCGAGGAGATCGCCGAGTGGCGCGAGAACCGCGACCCCATCAAGATGTTCCGCGAAAACCTCATCGCGAGCGGCGAGTTTACCGACGCGCAGCTGGACGCTATCGTCGAAGAGACGGAAAAGGAGGCGGCCGAGGCGAGGCTCTACGCGCTGGAATGCCCCGAGCCCATCGCCGACCCGGAACTGCTGCTGCGTGACGTGTTCTATTGTGCAGACAAAGGAGGTAAAGACTGATGGCTGAAAAAACCTACGCGATGGCGCTGCGGGAAACGATCGCTTCCGAAATGCGCAGAGAGCCTGACATGATCATTATCGGCGAGGACGTCGGGAGCCAGGGCGGTATTTACGGCGTGACCAAAGGCTTTTCGGCGGAATTCGGCGCCGACCGCGTCATCAACGCGCCTATCTCCGAATCGGCGCATATCGGCATCGGCCTCGGCGCGGCCTGCTGCGGCATCCCCATGATGATCGAGCTGCAGTACTGGGATTTCGCCCTGGTGGCGGCCGACCAGCTCATCAACCAGGTGGCGAAGACCCGGTTCGTGTTCGGTATCGAGAGCAAGATCCCGCTGGTCATCCGGAGCCAGGAGGGCACCGGCCGCGGCAACGGCGCGACCCATTCCCAGAGCGTGGAGACGATGCTGATGCACTTCCCCGGGCTGAAGGTGGTCTGCCCCTCGTCGGCGAACGACGCGGCGGGCCTGCTGCGCACCGCGATGCGCGATCCGGACCCGGTCTGCTTCTTCGAGCATAAGCTCCTGTATCACAACAACAAAGAGGACGTCAACGAGGATCCCGATTTCATGATCCCGTTCGGCCAGGCCCGTATCCTGCGCGAGGGCACCGACTGCACCGTCGTGGCTACGATGCTGTACGTGCACCGGGCGCTGGAGGCGGCCGACATCCTGGCGCAGGAGGGGATCAGCGTGGAGGTCGTCGACCCCAGGACGCTGGTGCCGTTCGATTACGATACCGTGGTCGAGTCCGTCAAGAAGACAGGACGGCTCGTCATCGCCCATGAGGCGCACAAGACGGCCGGCTGGGGCGCGGAAGTGGCCGCGCAGGTCACGGAGCGGGCGTTCGATTATCTGGCGGCGCCGCCGCTGCGGCTCGGTGCGCTGGCCTGCCCCATCCCGTTCAACCCGTTCCTGGAGAAGACGGTGCTGCCCTCCGTGCAGCAGATCGTCGAGGCCGTCAGGGAACAGATGAAGCGATAAGGGAAACGACATGGCAAAAGAGATTATTCTGCCCAAGCAGGGGCTGATGATGACGGAGGGGACCATCCTGCAGTGGTTCCACAAGGAAGGCGAGCAGATCACCGAGGGCGAGCCGCTCTTCGAGATGGAGACGGATAAGCTGACCATCACCATCGACGCGAACGTTTCCGGCACGCTGCTGAAGATCCTCCACGACGTGGGCGACACCGTGCCCGTCGCGCAGGTGATCGCGCTCGTGGGAAAACCGGGCGAAGACGTTTCCGGTTATCAAGCTGCTGACCAGGCCGCAGCACCTGCCGCTGCGCCTGCGGAAAATACGCCTGCCGCAGCCGCCCCTCAGGCGGCAGCGGCGGCGCCGGCCGCGCCCAAGGCGCGGGTGTTCATCAGCCCGCGCGCCAAAAAGCTGGCGGCGGAGAAGGGCGTCGACTACACGACGGTCACCGGAACGGGCGCCAACGGCAGTATCACGGAAAAGGATATCGAAGCCGCCGCCGAAGCCATGAAGGCGCCGCTTGCGACGCCGTTGGCGAAGAAGGTGGCGGAGCTTGAGAACGTGGATCTGGCGAAGGTGACGGGGAGCGGCGTCGGCGGGAAGATCGTGAGCGGCGACGTGAAGGCCGCGGCGGCAGCCGCGGAGCCGAAGGCG